>JACCDU010472810.1_pt1 | contig 27426 bp, 26 predicted proteins | sample 7446081 | NCBI WGS metagenome assembly JACCDU01 (sample SAMN15323447, study PRJNA562643) | freshwater metagenome | isolation source: river surface water | place: USA:Blue River Watershed | collected 2017-08-17
CACCGCTTGATTTCGGTCATTTCGCCCCTACCATTCGCGCAGGTCTTCCAATTCATGGGGACTTTGGACAAAAACACATGAAACGCATTCTTCTTTTTGTGGCCACCAACCTCGCGGTGGTGGTCGTTCTGGGCATCGTGGCCAATTTGTTGGGCGTCAACCGCTTTCTCACGGCCAATGGCCTGAACCTGGGCGCCTTGCTGGGTTTTGCCTTGGTCATGGGCTTTGGTGGCGCCATCATTTCGCTGCTCATCAGCAAACCCATGGCCAAGTGGTCGGCCGGTGTGCAAATCATTGAGCAGCCGCGCAACGCCGATGAAGCCTGGATCGTGGACACCGTGCGCCGTTTTGCCGACAAGGCCGGCATCGGCATGCCCGAGGTCGGCATCTTCGAGGGTGATCCCAACGCTTTTGCCACCGGTGCCTTCCGTGACTCCGCCCTGGTGGCCGTCTCCACCGGCTTGCTGCACAACATGACCCGTGAAGAAGTTGAGGCGGTGATCGGCCATGAAGTGGCCCACATCGCCAATGGCGACATGGTCACCATGACGCTGATCCAGGGCGTGATGAACACCTTTGTGGTGTTCCTGTCGCGCGTGATTGGTTATGCGGTGGACAGTTTCTTGCGCAAGAACGACGAAAACAGCAGCGGCCCCGGCATGGGGTACTACGTGACCACCATCGTGCTGGACATCGCTCTGGGTTTCCTGGCCGCCATCATCGTGGCCTGGTTCAGCCGCCAGCGCGAGTTCCGGGCCGATGCTGGCGCTGCCCAGCTCATGGGCCGCAAGCAGCCCATGATCAACGCCTTGGCGCGTCTGGGTGGCCTGCACAGTGCAGAACTGCCCAAGAGCGTGGCGGCCATGGGCATTGCCGGTGGCATTGGCCAGCTGTTCTCGACACACCCGCCGATCGAAGAGCGCATCGCGGCGTTGCAAAACAGCTGAGGACACCCAGGCGACTGACAGCCGTTGCCTGCGCCCTACCATGGTGGGGTGATTCAGTTCAATGCCACGGGGCTTGCATGACACGCAAGCCCCTTTTTCATGGTGCCCGCCGCCACGGTGCGGTCGCTCACTGGCGCACCCGCCGACAGATCCAGCGCTGGCCGGCGCCGGTGCGCGGCATGCTGTGGATGGTGGCCGGTGGCCTGTGCTTTTCCTTCCTCAACACCCTGGCACGGGCCCTGTCGCAGCAGCTCGACGTCTACCAGACCCAGTTCCTGCGCTACCTCATGGGCTTGTTCGTCATGCTGCCCCTGGTCTGGCGCCACGGCTGGCAGGCGTATCGGCCAGTCAACATCACGGGCCAGTTCTGGCGCGGGGGCGTGCACACCCTGGGCCTGATCCTGTGGTTCACCGCCTTGCCCAACATCCCGCTGGCCGACATGACGGCCATTGGTTTCACCGGCCCGATCTTCATCATGCTGGGCGCGGCTTGGTTCCTGGGCGAGCCCATGCGCCGCGACCGCTGGATCGCGGCGCTGATCGGCTTTGCCGGCGTGCTGGTGGTGGTGCTGCCCAAGCTCACCGGGCAGGGGGGCTGGTACAACCTGGTGATGCTGGCTTCGTCGCCCGTGTTTGCGGCGTCTTTCCTCATCACCAAGGCGCTGACGCGCTATGAAAAACCCGGTGTGATCGTGCTCTGGCAGGCGCTCACTGTCACGGTGCTCAGCCTGCCCATGGCCCTGCCGCACTGGCAGTGGCCGAGCCCGGGGCAATGGCTGGGTTTTGCCGCCACGGGCGTGCTGGGCACGCTGGGCCATTACTGCTTGACGCGGGCTTTCCACACCGCCGACATCTCGGCCACGCAGTCCTTGCGCTTTCTGGATCTGGTCTGGGCCTCGCTGCTGGGCGCGCTGGTGTTTGGCGATGTGCCCAGTTCATCGACCTGGGCCGGGGCGCTGGTGATTTTGTTGTCGACCGTCTGGATCGCGCGGCGCGAGAGCCGGCGCTGACCTTCAAGCCGTCTCAGGCGGTTTCAGGCGTTAGAGATGCCTGAGGCCACATGCCCGGCCGGCACATGCTGCGCGGCCGATTCGATGTGGCCGGTCTGGTCGTCAAAAAAGAAATCTGGCTCGAACTCGCGCAGGAACTCGCCCTTGGGCAGGCCGCCCAGGAACATGGCCTCGTCGACCTCAATGTCCCAGTCCATCAGCGTGCGGATGGCGCGTTCGTGCGCGGGGGCGCTGCGCGCCGTCACCAGGGCGGTGCGCACACGCATGGCCGGTGTGCCCTCTTGCTGCAAGCGGTGCAGCGCGGCCAGCAGCGGCTTGAATGGACCGGCCAACAGCGGCTGCGCCGCCTTGTCGCGCTCGTGCTGCTGAAAAGCCGACAGCCCCTGCGCCTGGAACACGCGCTCGGCCTCGTCGGAAAACAGCACCGCGTCGCCGTCAAAAGCGATGCGCACCTCGTGCGGGTGTTCCTCGGAGGCGCGGGCCGAATGCGGGTAGACCTGCGCGGCGGGCACCCCGGCGTCGAGCGCGGCGCGCACATCGGGCAGGTGGGCCGAGAGGAAGAGGTTGGCGTTGAGCGGCTTCAGGTAGCGCCAGGGCGACTGGCCGCGCGTGAAGCTGCCGCGCTCGATCGGCAGGCCGTAATGCTGGGCCGAGCGGAACACGCGCATGCCCGAGACCGGGTCGTTGCGCGAGAGGATCACCACTTCCACGCGCTGGGCGTCGGTGTCGTTGAAGGCCAGCAGCTTGCGCACCAGTGAAAAGGCCACGCCGGGTTTGGCGGGTTCCTCCAGCCGGCCCAGCTGCAGCTGCATGTAGGCCCGGTCGTCGCCCTGCTCGAACACGCGGTTTTCTTCTTCGAAGTCGAACAGCGCGCGCGAGGAGATCGCGACCACCAGCTTCCCTTCCAATGTGACAGCCATCTTGTTTCTCCAGTCTTTCAACGGACCCACTGGTTGAGTTCCATGATCGGCATCAGCACGGCCAGCACGATCACCATCACGATGCCGCCCATGGCCACGATCAGCAAAGGCTCCAGCACCGTGGCCAGGGCCATGGCGCGGCGCTGCACTTCACCCGAGAGCTGGTGTGCGGCGCGTTGCAGCATCAGCGGCAGCTGGCCGGTTTGTTCGCCCAGGCGGGCGAACATGGCCAGCAAGCTGGGAAAGCGCTCGCGCCGCGACAGCGCCAAAGCCAGCGGTGCGCCCTCGCGCACCTGCACCAAGGCTTCGAGCGCATCGGCACGCAGCGCCTGGTTGGACAAGGTGTCGGCGGCGGCCTGCAGGGCTTTGAGGATGGGCACGCCCGCCGCGACCAGCATGGCCAGGGTCGAGGCAAAGCGGGCGCTGTTGTAGCCGCGCGCCAGCCGGCCAATGACGGGCAGGTGCAACCACGCCGCGTCCCAGCGCAGGCGCAGGGCCTGTTGGCGCAAGGCCGTGCGCAGGGTGAGTGCGCCTCCGGCGAGCAGCACCGCCATCAACCAGCCCCATTGGCGCACCGCGTCGCTCAGGCCCAGCATGGCGCGGGTGAGCAGCGGCAGCTGCCGGTGGGTGCCGGCGAACACGCCTGCCACCTGGGGCACGACCGAGCTGAGCAGAAAAACGACGATGGCCAAGGCCACCAGCGAGACGATGGCCGGGTACAGCGCCGCGCCCAACAGCTTGCTGCGCAGCACCTGCCGTGCTTCCAGGTCGTCGGCCAAATGGTCGAGCACCTGGCCCAGTCGGCCGCCCTGTTCGCCGGCCGCGATCACGGCGCGGTCGATGGCGGGGAATTCGCGCGGGTATTGCGCCAGTGCCCGGCCCAGGCTGCTGCCGGCGTTGACCTCGGCGCGGATGGCGGCCAGCAGGTGCCGCTGGCGCTCTTGCTCGGATTCGTCCACCAGGGCCGCCAGTGCGCGTTCCACGGTCAGGCCGCTGCCCACCAGGCCTGCCAGCTGGCGAGTCCAGACGGTGCGCTGAGAGGGGGTGAAGGCCAGACGTCCCGGCCCGATCGGGCGTTGCCACCAGGGCAGGGGGGCGGCGTCGGGCGATTCGGTGGTGCCGAGCAGGGCCACCTCGATGGGCACCAGGCCCTGGGCCCGCAATTGGCTGCGCGCGCTGCGGGCGCTGTCGGCCTCCAGCGTGCCTTTGCGCGGCTGGCCGTCGGCTTGCAGGGCTTCAAAGCGGTAAGCGGGCATGGCGCGTGTGTTCAGCGGTCAAAGTAGAGCACGCCGGCCTGGCTGGCCCAGTTTTGGCCCGTCTGCACCGTGGGGTCGCCCGCCCGCAGGGTTTGGCTGCGGCTGATCTGGAAAAACCACGACCACTGCGGTTTCCAGCGCTGGCGCAAGGTCAGGCTGGTGTCTGTGCTGCCGCCCCAGCCGCTGGGCTGGTTCCGGTCAATTTGCGGGTCGAGGTTGGCCCGGTAACGCCAGGCATCGGATTTGGCGAAGGTGAAGGAATGGGTCAGCAAGATGGTGCTGTCTTCGCTCACCGCCTGCCGGTAGGTGATGGATGGGTTCAGGCTGGTGCCAGCGCCGCGGCCCAGCATGTCTTGGGTGAGTGACAAGCCCACGCTCCAGTGTGACCAGCCCAGGTAGTCGATGGTGGCGCGGCCACGCAGGGTTTTTCGGCCCGATTCGAACAGGTCAAAGCGCGACTCGTGGTCCATGTTGACCACGCTGGCCGAGAGCGAAGTTCTGAAGTGCGAGGCGTCGTTCAGGTCGTAGGTCAGGGTGTTGTCGGTTTTGACCTGGCCGAAGCGGTGCCAGCTTTCGCCATCCACCGCGCCGGTGCGCCAGCGGCCGTAGCGCAGGCCGATCATCAGGCCCGGGTCCAGCTGGCCGGGGTGGCGCATGTTGTCCATGTTGAGTTTGAGGCCCAGGCTCCAGACCAGGTCAGACGGGAAGATGCGCCTGTCCAGCTCGGGTGGCTCTTCGGCCCACACCACGGGCGCCCACACCAGGCAGCACAGGACAAGGAGATGGCGGCTCAGCATGGTGTCAGTCTCTGGTGACGCGCAGCAGTTCTTCGGCGCTGGTGGTGCCGGCATCGACCAGGCGCTGGCCATCCTGGCGCATCAACACCATGCCTTGGGCCAGGGCCGTGGCGCGCAGTTCGGCCTCGGGGCTGCGTTGGTGGATCTGGGCACGGATCTCGTCGCTGGCCACCAGCAACTCGAAGATGCCGGTGCGGCCCGCATAGCCGGTGTGGCCGCATTCGTCGCAGCCGGCGCCATGGCAGGCGGTGCAGGTTTTGCGCACCAGGCGCTGGGCCAGCACGCCCAGCAGGGACGAGCTCAGCAGGAAAGGCTCGATGCCCATGTCGGTCAGCCGCGTGACGGCGCTGGCGGCGTCGTTGGTGTGCAGTGTGGCCAGCACCAGATGGCCCGTGAGCGAGGCCTGGATGGCGATCTGTGCGGTTTCAAAGTCGCGGATCTCGCCGATCATGATCACGTCCGGGTCCTGGCGCAGGATGGCGCGCAGCGCCTTGGCAAAGGTCAGGTCGATCTTGCCATTGACCTGGGTCTGGCCCACGCCCGCCAACTCGTACTCGATCGGGTCTTCCACCGTCATGATGTTGTTGCGCGCCGTGTCCAGTCGTTGCAGCGCCGCATACAACGTGGTGGTCTTGCCCGAACCGGTAGGCCCGGTCACCAGCAAAATGCCGTGCGGCTGGGCGATCAGCCGGTCGATCTGCGCCAGCACCTGGCCTTGCATGCCGATGGCTTCGAGCGTCAGGCGCGCCTCGCTTTTGTCCAGCAGGCGCAGCACCGCGCGCTCGCCATGGGCGCTGGGCAAGGTGGAGACGCGCACGTCCACGGCGCGCGTGCCCAGGCGCAGGCTGATGCGCCCGTCCTGCGGCAGGCGCTTTTCGGCAATGTCCAGCTCGGCCATGATTTTCAGGCGCGAGATCAGTGCCGCGTGCAGGGCGCGGTTGGGCTGCACCACCTCGCGCAGCGTGCCGTCCACGCGAAAGCGCACGCTCGAATGCCGTTCGTAGGGCTCGATGTGGATGTCGCTGGCGCCGTCGCGCGCGGCCTGCGTGAGCAGGGCGTTGAGCATGCGGATGATGGGCGCGTCGTCGCTGGCCTCCAGCAGGTCTTCCACCGCCGGCAGCTCCTGCATCATGCGCGAGAGGTCGGCCGCCGATTCCACCTCGCTGACCACGGCGGCGGCGCTGCCCGCGCCTTCGCTCTGGGCGTGGGCATAGGCTTGCTGCACCTTTTGGCCGAGCGCCGCGCTGGGCAGTGTCTGCCATTGGGGCTGTGCCGCGCCGTGCACACGCAGCACTTCCGACAGCGCGCTGCCATCAGACTCGGCGCAGACCCACAGCGTGAGCTGCTGGCCGTCGTCTTCCAGCAGCAACTGGTGGTCGCGAGCAAAGGCGTAGGGCAGGAGCTGGCGCATGCGGTTGGCCTTCAGCGTTGCGGCAGCGGGGCCAGGCTGGTGGCGCCGGCCGGCGCCCCCGGTGTGGGCAGCACCGGTGCTGCGGGTGGGGCGGTCAAGGCCGGCAAAACAGCGCTGCCTTGCTGCGGCGAGGCAGCGCCAACCGCGATCGGGCTGGTCAACTGCTGGGTGCGCATCTGTTCGTAGCGGCCCATGCTCAGGGCATCGGCGGCGGCACCGTCGCGCACCACCACCGGACGCAGGAACAGCATCAGGTTGGTTTTTTTGCGGTTGCGCGCTTCGGCCTTGAACAGGTTGCCCAGGATCGGCACATCGCCCAGGCCAGGCACTTTTTGCTGGCCGTTGCTGGCGCTGTCTTGCAGCAGGCCGCCCAGCACGATGATGCTGCCGTCGTCCACCAGCACATTCGATTCGAGCGAACGCTTGTTGGTGATCAAACCCGAGGTGGACACCACACTGTTGTCGATGCTGCTGACCTCCTGGTAGATCTGCATCTTGATGGTGCCGCTTTCGCTGATCTGCGGCTTGACCTTGAGCGTCAAGCCCACGTCCTTGCGCTCGATCGTCTGGAACGGGTTGACCGTGGCACCTGTGGCATTGGCGTTGGTGTACTGGCCGGTGACGAAAGGCACGTTCTGGCCAATCACGATCTTGGCCTCTTCGTTGTCCAGGGTCAGCAAATTGGGCGTGGACAGCACATTGCCATCGCCGGTGGATTGCAGAAAGCGCGCGAGAAAACCCAGCACATAGGTGCCGTTGCTGGCGCGCGTGGCCACACCCAGGTTCAGGCCGGTAGAGGGCGTGTTGGTGCTCGACAGCCCCTGGGCAAGCGCCACGATGTTGGCACCGCCAACGGTGAAGTTGGTGCCCAGCAGTCCGATGCTGCCGTCGCCGCTTTTACCGACAGGCCCCTGCCACTGGATGCCGAATTCGGCCGCTCTGTCTTCGTTGACCTCGGCGATCAGGCTTTCCACAAACACCTGGGCGCGCCGTTGGTCGAGCTTGTCGATGACGTCGCGCAACTGGCGGTATTGCGGCTCGGGTGCGCTGATGATGAGCGCGTTGGTGGCCGGGTCGGCCTGGATTTGCCCGCCGGTGGACGGCTGGGCCGACGGGCCGATGCTGCCGGGCGTGGCCGACGCTGCGGCCACGGGGACGCTGGACGCTGCGGCGCCTCCCAGCGGCGTGCCCTGCGCACCTTGCACGGTGCTGCGCGGCTCGGCGGCCAGGGCGGCGCGCAGTGTCACGGCCAGCTTGGCGGCGTCGGCGTTTTTCAGGTAGACCACGTGGATGTTGCCGCTGGCCGCGCCGGGGCCGCTGGCCGAGGGGATGTCCAGCTGCTCCACCAGGGTGCGCACCAGGCTCAGGCGGGCCGGGTTGGCGGCACGCACGATCAGGGCGTTGGCGCGGGGTTCGGCCAGCACGGTGGTCTTGAAGCTGCCATCGGCCGCGCCGGCTGCTGCGCCCGGCGCGGCGCCGCTGGCATTGGCGTCCACCAGGCGCTGCACCAGACCGGCCATGTCGCTGGCCAGGCTGTGTTGCAGGCGGATCACATCCACACCGGTGGCGTTGGCCACATCCAGCGCGGCCACGATGCGGCCCAGGCGCTGCAGGTTGTCGGCGTAGTCGGTGATCACCAGCGCGTTGCTGCCGGGCGTCACGTTGATGGTGTTGTTGGGGCTGATGAGCGGGCGCAGCACCGGCACCAGGTTGTTGGCGCTTTCGTGGTTGAGACGAAAGATTTGCGTCACCACCTGGCCTGTGCTGGCCGGGGCGCCACCGGCGTGCACCGGGCCACCTTGCAGCTTGGCGTCGGCTTCGGGCACCACGGTGTGGATGCCCGCGTTCTCAACCAGCGCAAAACCCTGGGTGCGCAGCTGCGCGGCAAACAGGCGCAGCGCCTGGGCGGGCGGCACGGCCACGGTGCTGGACAGGCTCATGCTGCCTTTCACACGCGGGTCCACCACCACGTTGGCGCCCGAGAGCGTGGCCACAGTGCGTGCCACCGCCTCGATGTCGGCGTTGACAAAGTTGAGCGTGACCGCTTCGCCGGGCTTGACCGTCTGGGTGTTTTTGCGGGCCTGGGCCAGCGTGGCCGCCGGCCACAGCACCGACACCAAAGCCAGGGCCACGAGCGTGGGGCGAGAGGGCAGGATGGAAAAGCGTTTCATGGTCATCCGAGAGAAAGCAGGCTGCGCGCGCCATCGCGGCGGCCGATGATGTTGAGCAGGTTGGACAGGGCAACTTCGGCCTCGGGCTCGGCCACGGCCTCGCCGCTGAAACGCAGGCGCTGGTCCAGCCACTGGCCCTGGCCGCTCAGGCGCAGCGGGCCTTGCAGCGTGTCCAGGTTCAGGCTGGGCGTGGCGGTGCCGGTGGCACTGCCCTCCAGGCGCAGGCGGTAGCTGCCCATGGGGCGCAGGGTGGACAGGCGCGAGGCCAGTTGGTGCACCTGCACCTCGGTCTGACCGTGCCAACGCAGGCCGCCGTCGGCCCAATCCAGGCGCAGGCCGGTGCTTTGCCATTGCAGTTGGCCTTCGGCCTGCAGGGTGTTCCAGGGCGCACCCAGACCCGACAGCAGGTCCATGGGCCAGACCGAGTTTTGGTCTTGCAGCGCCAGGTTCAGGTGGCGGGGGCTGGCGCTGAAGTTCACAGTCAAAGGTCTGGGGGTGCAGCAAGTGCTGGCCAGCGTCAGCGACAGGCCCGGCCCGGTCCAGCCCCAGTGCCATTGCAGTCGGCTGGGCAGGCTGCGCTGGTCGCGGCTGCCGGTGCCGCCGGTGAGCGTGAGCACGGCCGAGCCCGTCCAGACGGTGCCGCGCGCGTCGCGCAGTTGCACCCGCTCGTGCGTGGCCCAGCGCACCCCCGAGGCCAGCCAGTGCGCAGGCGCGCCCCACAGCGTGGCCAGCAAGGCCCCCGCACAGGCCCCCCCCACGGCCCAGCGTCGGGCCGAAGGTGTGTTGGTGGGGGTTGAGCGCTGTCGCATGGGGGCGGCTCAGGGCAGGCGCAGCACCAGGCTGCCTTGCCACAGGGGCTCGGTGGACTCGCCCGAGGGCCGAGGCGCTTGCTTGAGCTGGGTCTGCACGGGCAGGGCCTGTGCTTGTTCGCGTGCCTGGGCCAGCCACTGCGCAAGGGCCAGGGCGGGGGTGGCCTGCAGCGTCACATGCAGTTGTTCGCCTTGTGGCTTGAGCTGCGCACCAGGGCCCAGCAGCCGGTCCGCGCTGGCTTGCAGACGTTCCAGTGCTGGCGCGCGGCCGAGGCGGCTGGGGGCTTGCAGGCGCTGCGCCTCGGCTTGCAGTTGCAGCATCTGGCGGGTCTGGGTTTCCAGGCGTGCCTGGCGTGCAGGCGCTTCGCGCCAGACCGACAGCGCCGGGGCGATGCCCCATTGCCACAGGGCCAGCAGCACCAACAAGCTGCCCCCGGCCAGCAACAGACGGCGTTCGCGCGCCGGGCGCTGCTGCCAGGCGGCATGCAAAGCCTGCGTCCAGGCGGGCGATGGTGGCGCGGGTTGACGGGTGTTCATGGGGTGGCGTCCTGCGCTTGCAGGCGCCAGGGCGAACCCGAGGCCTGGAGGGTGTAGCCCTGGCGTTGCAGGGCTTGTTCAAACGCGGCTTGTTGCGGCGGGCTCAAGGCCATTTCGGGCCATTGCAAAACACCGTCCTGGTAGCTCAGGCTGCTGGGGCCTGGGGTGCCGGGGGGCAGCGCCGTGCCCAGCGCGTGCAGCTGGGCCTCGAAGTCGGTCGGGGTGAGCTGGCCCGAGCCTTGGCGCAGGCGGGCGACTTCGCGCGCCATTTGCAAGGGGGCGTCGACCACCACGCTGACTTTGGGAAAGGTCTGCTGCAGGATCGTCGTCCATTGCTCTTGCTGGTCTTGCCATTGCTGGCGGGCCATCCAGGCCCAAACATTGAGCCCGACCAACTGGGTGGCGAGCAAGGCCAGCAGGCCCCAGCGCGCTGCCCGCCACTGCGGCTGCCGCAGCACGGTGTCGGCCAGCCGGCGCAGCTGAGGCCAGTGGCCGGCGCGGTGGCGGGTGTGCAGCTCAAATTGGGCCAGGTCCCAGGGGCCAAGGGCGGCAGTGCGCCAGTGGCTGGCCGGGTCGGTCAGCTGGGGTTCGGTCTGCAGCCGGGTTTGCACCCAGGTGGCCAGGGCGGGTTCGGCCTGCACGGTGGCATCGGTCAAGCCGGGGAGTGCCAACTGGGCGGCCAGGGTCAGCGGCCAGCCGTTCACGCCCTGCTCGGCGCTGCAGCGCCAGAGCCAGCCTGTGGTTTCGTCTTGGCCCAGCGCCTGCCAGGTTTGGCCGTCTTCAGGCGGTGCCAGCTCGGGCACGATGCGCTGCACGGCCAGGCCGGCGTCGTCCAGCGCTTGCAGGTGGGCGTGCAGCCAGGCTTTGTCGCAGGCGGCCACCCAGGTGGGTTCGCCCGCCGTCCAGCGGGCAGGCAGGGCCAGGTGCAGTTGGCCGGGGTCTTGCAACAGCTGGTCTTCGAGCAGACCAGCAAGGGCCGCTTGGACGCGGGGGCCGGTGCGCCCGAGGCCGGCGGGCAAGCTCACGCGGTGCCATGACAGGGCTTGGGCAGGCACCAGGGCCACCACCTCGGTGTGGCGCTCGGCACGCGGCAGCAGGGCCAGGGGCGTTTGCTGGCGCTGCACCCGGCCGTCGCCCGTGGCCGTGTCCAGCCAGGCATGGCCGTAGACCGCCGAGGGTCCGGGCGCTGTGCTGAGCAACTGGAGCAGCAGAATTCTCATTTCGAAGATTGTAGAGAGCCAGATGACAGTTGCTGCTGGGGTGCGCGCACCCGCCAGAGCATGCGCACCTGGCCGTTGTCGCGTTCGACCAGGGCCCGTTCGTCTTGCACCAGCCGGTCGATGCGCAGGCGGCCCTGGATTTCAAAATACCGGCTGCGCACCGCGTGCCGGCGTTCGTCCAGCAGGCGGCCGGCCGGCCCCAGGGCTTCGCCCGCTTCTTGCAGGGTGGTCCAGGGCTTTTGGCTGCGGCGCAGCACCAGTTGGCGGGCACCGGCCGCATCCAGACCAGGGATCACCGCTTCGAGCACCGGTGCGGGCGCGGTGTTGAGGTTGACCGGGGTGGCCGTGGGCAGCACGGTGGCATAGGGCTGCAAACGCGCCACGGTGTCGGCGCTCAGACCGACCCAGGTGAGTTGCTCCAGGCGCAGGGGCAGCAAAGGTGCGCTTTGAGACTGGGCGCGGCTGAGGGCACTGGCTTTTGCGGTGTTGGCCGCGTTGGCGGGTTGTGCTGCGGCCAGTGCCTGCGGCCACAGCTGCACCAGGGCCTGGAGTTCGGCCAGGGGCAGGTCCAGCCGCTCGAACAGGCGGGTCCAGGCGTCCAGCGCGGCGGGCGAGGGTTGACCGTCTTCAACCAAGGCCATCAGGTTCAGCCGCGACTGCGCATCGACGATCTGGCCCGACAGGTAGACCTCGGGGTCACCCTCGCGCCATTGCTGGTCTTGCGACAAAAAGGTCGAGAGCTTGGACTCTTGCACCGGCAGTGCCCAGGGTTCGCCCAGGTGGTCGGTGTTTTGGCTGGAGCGCGCGTCTTCGGCCAGGATCAGCCGGGTCCAGTCCAGCGCGCCGACCATGAGCCACTGGTTCTGGGCACGGCCGCGTTCGGCGATCTCAATCTCGACCTGACGCCATTGCGTCCACAGCGCGGCCGATGCCAGCGAGGCCACCAGGGCCACGGTGAGCATGGCGCTGAGCAGGGCCGCGCCACGTGCAGGGTGTGGGCCGCGCCGGTTCATGGCCCGCTCCCCGACAGGTTGGGGCGCACCCAGTCCAGCGTGAGGCGCCCGGCCACGGAGGCGATCGCCGGCAGGTCAAGCACCAGCCGCACGCCATCGGGCACCTTGGCGGCGAGGGCCGTCGTGCCAGAGGGCAGGCTGGCATCGCTGGACAAGGGGTTGGTCCAGCCGCCGCCCCGGAAGACAAAGAGTTGCCAGCCGGCCAGCGGGTGGATGCTGACTTCGGCGGTGCGCAAGCTGGGGGTGGGGGTCTGGCTCCAGGTGCGGGCGTTTTGCCAGGCTTGCTGCCAGTCGCTGGTGCTGCGCAGGCTGGGCGACTGCCAGCGCAGCCAGTCGCCGCCGCCAGGCCGGCCGGCGTCGGGGCGCCAGGTCCAGGCGACCACGCGCACGCCCTGGCTGGCGGGCACATCGTCGCGCGTCAGGCGCAGCACCTTGCCGTCCCAGTCCCAACTGGGCGTGCCTGGCAAGAGGCTCAGGCGGTTCAGGTCGGTTTGCCATTGGGCCAGACCGGTTTGCAGGGTGCGTACTGCGTCGGCGCGCTGCTGCAGTGCAGTTTGGGTGCGCAGCATGGCGTCCAGGCCGCGCCAGGACATGAGCGCCATCAGCGCCATGACCGCGATGGCCACCAGCACTTCGATCAGGGTGAAGCCCCGTGGGGAGCGGGTGGCCATCAGTTGCGCCCCATCACGGTGGACAGTTGCAGCACCGTCTGCCCTTGCTGGCTGACGCGGGCGTCGACGCGGCGGAAGTTCGGGTTGGGGGTGATCTGCACCGTCACCCCCACCTGCAGGGTTTGGCCGCCCTGCGTGCAATTGCTTTGGCGGGTGCCCACATCGGGCAGCTGGCGCAGCAGGCGCAGCCGGATCAATTCGTTTTCAGCGCAGATCTGACCGAGCATGGCCTGGGTCTGGCGTTCGGCATTGCGGCCCAGTGCGCCCGTGGCTTGCAGCCCGGCGAGCAGCGCGATGGCCACGATGCTCAGGGCCACCAACACCTCGATCAGGGTGAAGCCGGGGGCGGCGTGGGGCGCGCGTGTCATGGTGCGTTGCCGTTGGTGGGGCGCTGCACCTGGAAAGGCCGCAGCCCGTCGGTGGCCACCCACAGGCGTTGCTGGGGTTGCCGCGCGTTGTACAGCACGATGCGTTGCGGTGGCAACAGAGGTTCCGGCCCGAGCACGACGGGGGGGGGGGTCTGCACCCGTGTGTGCTCGGACAGCCAGGCTTGCATGGCTTGTGTTTGCGGCAGGCCTTGCACCACAAAACCGCCGTCGCGGGGCTGCCAAAAAGCTTGGGCGTCGGCTGCGCGGGCCTGGGCGCGGACCGATTCGAGCACCGCAGCCAAGCGCTGCGCATCGCGTTCGAGCGCGCTTTCGGCACTGTCGCGCAGCGCCAGGCTGGCGCCAGCGGTGGCCACCGCGATCAGGGCCACTACCACCATGAGTTCGATCAGGGTGAAGCCGCGCGCCAAACTGTGCGCGCAGCGGGTGAAAGGTTTACTGCCAGCTGCCGATGTCGGCATTGTTGCCTTCGCCACCGGTCTTGCCATCGGCGCCAAAGGACAGCACGTCCACTTCGCCTTTGATGCCGGGGTTCATGTACTGGTAGGGGCGGCCCCAGGGGTCGTTCGGCAGCTTGTCCAGGTAGGACTTCCAGTTGGCTGGCACGGGCTCGCTGCCAGGCTTGGCCACCAGGGCTTGCAGGCCTTGTTCGGCGCTGGGGTAGCGCTGGTTGTCAAGCTTGTAGAGCTTGAGTGCCTGCATCAGATTGCCGACATCGGTGCGGGCAGCGGTGACGCGGGCGTCGTCGGCGCGGCCAATCACATTGGGCACGATGAGCGCGGCCAGCACGCCAATGATGGCCAGCACCACCATGAGTTCGATCAGGGTAAAGCCACGCGCGCGGGGCTTGGCAAAGCGGTGAGAAGTGTCCATGCCGTCGATCATAATGCCCGCATGTTGCACCTGCGCCTTGCTTCTGTGTCTGTCCGCTGGCTGCCTGCCGGCGCCGCTGCCGTGCTGTGGGCGCTGGCCGCAGGGTCGGCGGTGTTGTGGGCTTTGCACCTGCCGCGCCAGGGTGAGGGCGCGGCGTTTTCTTCGGCGGTGGCCTCGGCTGGCCCGGTGGCGCCCACCCAGACCGCCGTGGCCCGTGCGCTGGGCCATGCCGAGGTGGTGCAGGCGGCGCCCGAGGCGCACAAGCGCTTTCAGTTGCTGGGCGTGATCGCCGCCGGTTCGGGCCAGGGCAGTGCCCTGATCGCGGTAGACGGCCAGCCAGCGCAGGCCTTTGTGCAAGGGCAGAGCGTGGCCGAGGGCTGGCGCTTGCAGTCGCTGACTTCGCACGGCCTGGTGCTGCAAGGACAAGGCGCTGCCAACTTGCTCCGTTTGGAACTGCCCGACTGAGGCAAACCACCCTGCTGTTGATCGTCTTAGGGTAAGTGCCTACAAAAACGATAATAAATATCGATTTCCGTGATTCAAAATATTGGTACTAATTTTGATGGTGCCAAAGGGTCTGTATGCGGAAATCTATCCTTCACTGGACGTTGTTGCCCTGTGCAGCTGCCATTTTGGTGGCTTGTGGTGGTGGGGGAGGAGGCACACCTGTGGCTGCAACCCAGACTTTGTCGGGTGCTGCAGCCACCGGGTCTCCGCTGAAAAACGCTGTCATCTTCATCAAAGATGTGAATGGACGAGAGCCTGCTGGTCAAGATGAAGCGGGCGGTGTGCCGATCGCGACCACCAACGCGCAGGGGGAATACCGCTTGACCAGCACGGCGTTGGCGGGCTTGAGCGCTCCCTTGCTCATCCGTGCGGTGGGCAAATCCGTGTCGGACCAGGGGGATGACATCGTGGTGACGCTGCACTCCATCGCCACCATGTCTGCCACAGACAACACCCTCAACATCACACCGTTGACGGAAGCGGGTTCCATGCTTGCCCTGGGGCAAAGCCCTTCGGCGGCTTTTGCCACCAGTGGTTCCCTGCGCAACATCACGACGCAAACCTTGGCCAGCAGCAACAGCCAATTGGTCGAGGCTTTGTCGCTGCGCACCAGCAACACTTTGGCAGGTCTGGATGTGTTCTCTTCCAGTCTGGACACCGACCAAAGCCAAACCAACACCACGGGTCTTGGCAAGGCACACGACCTGCTGCTGGACAAATACGCGGTGGTCAACACGCAGGGCACGCTCAAACTGGTGGACCGAAACCGATCGAGTACCGATGACAGCAATGCGCCCGCCGTGTCGATCACCCCAGGTCAGTCTCAACCCAGTGTGACCGGAATACATGACAACTCGGAGCAAAACCAGCCAGCATTGGCCTATGTGACCAAGCTGCCCGACTTGGTGGCCCGTCTCAACACCCAATTGGCGCAAGGCTGTACCGTTCCTTTTGACAGTGCGGTCACTGCCGCGTGTGCCCCTGTGCTGTCGGCTGGCAGCAAGATTTTTGCGTCCAGTTTCATGGACAGTGGCATGGATGCCCAAAAGTACCTGCGCGCTTGGGTCGTGAATGCCCTGGATGTGGAAGACATCTCGGGCGTCACGGTGAGTGTTGAGGCTGCGTTCCGAGGCCAGTGGACGGTTTCCGGTCAAACTTACACCCGCGTTTTCCTGCGCTGGACCAAGGCCGATGGCGATTTTGTGGTGCGCCCCGCCATCGTCCAGGTGGATGGCAATGGCGATTTGTTGCTGGTGGGCAACCAGAAAAAGTTCATGCTCAAGGTCTTCCCGCGGTTGAGTTATGCCCCCGATTCGGATGGCACCTACCCCTACAACCCGCGGTATGAAAACGGACTCAATCTGATTGTGAAACATTGGTATGCAGGCCAGTCCGATGTCATCAAGGGCGCCAGGTTCAGCGGGCCGGGTCTGCCAGCCAACCGCTCAACGACCACCGATGCGTTTGTGGGCGAAACAGGCAACCGCAACGGCGTCCGCAACGGGGTGGAGGTTTTTGACCGCCGTGTGTCGGGCGGTTGCTCTAACCTCACCGTGGACCCCAGCGTGTACGTTCAGAAGAACACACAAAGCTGGAACGACGCCTGGAACGCTTACCGGGCAGACAATTACTCTGCGACTGCGCGGGCCACGCTGTACGACGGTCGAATCCGTTGGCGTGCAGGCAGTCCGAGCTGCAGCCCTGCTTTCGACTTTGCTCGCTATTACCGCAGCAACGAAACCTACACCTTGCCCAAAAACGGCGATGAGTACACCGTGGTGCTTTATGTGGACAAAGCCAAGGCGGATGCCGATGCCAGCTTGCTGGCTGAAATGGACAGCAACACCCCGCAAACCTTGCAAAACGACGATGGTGAAACCATCAACGTGTACCTCAAAACGGTCACAGTGCGCCTGACGGGCGATGCTTTCCCTGCCAATGTGACTTTGGCCGAAAACGCTCGGCCAGGCATCAAGGACACCGTGCGCGCGATGCTCAAGAACCTGGTGCCCGGGCAAGATCGACTGATTGAATGGACACGCAACTCGTTCTTCTTGAATGAAACAAGTGCCCAAGGGGGTGAGGTCAAAACACCGTTCTTCAATTTCATGGCCGGCAGTTATTTGGCGGCTTATGACCAATGGCGTCCTGTGGACTCCTACGGCGGCAACGGCACGGATGATTTGACGAAACGTCCCTTCAAACGTTATGCCGCTTTGTTCACAACGGACTACCCCAGTTTGAAAAACTACTGCGGGCAGACGCGTTCATGGGCCGATGAAAATGTGCAGGTTTTCGCGCAGAAGAGCACCCGTGCAAGCGCAAGCGATGCCTGGCCAACCACCACCACAGGCTTGCCTTCTGGCTTTGCCATTCCGTCTTTTGAGGCCAGCACTTGCCCAGATGCTTCCGCTGTCAGCTGGAACAACACCGAGAAAGCCTGGTGTGCGGGTGGCGATTGCACAACGGCTACGGTCAAGTACAACTTCTACGCCGCCCGCCTGCGCCACCGCTATGCCTTTGACGCCTACACCTTGACCTCGATGTTGCAGCGCAACCGCACGCTGAGCTGGAGCCAAATGCAACGCAAGGAGGGCGTAGGCAACAAGAACCTGTGCTCGGCCCATTACGGTTATTGGGGCTACCGCATGGCTTATGTGAGCGTCATGGACGTCAATGGCCGCCAGATCCAGGAGAAACGCGAAGTCTGGTCTGATTTCCCCGGCTTGACCGACGTCGCAGACACCAATTTCGCCATCAATGGGGACTTTGGATGGGACAGCCGTGCCAAGAGAGGCAACACTTCGGCTACGACCAGCGACTTCACCACGCCTGAGATGTACCGTGCCAAAGACGTCAGCCGCCCCAACATGACGACCGATACGGTGTTCTTTGCGATGAACCCGAAGGTGGATGACTATCTGGCCAAGGGCGTTTCGCCCTGGTCGGGCTTCACCTTGGACATCGCCTCCAGGGGCTTGATCAGCCAGGCGCAGCAACTCAATGCCCAGGGGGCCTGCGACCCGGTGAGCCGGCCTTTGAATTGAGGTGAGGGGCTTTCAGCCCCGCAAGAACAACCGATACACCGGGTTGTTCGTTTCCTCGACATGCGGGTAGCCCAGCGTGTCGAGGAATTTGTCAAACGCTTTGCCGTCTTTGGCGGGCACCTGGATGCCCACCAGAATGCGGCCGTAGTCGGCGCCCTGGTTGCGGTAGTGGAACAGCGAGATGTTCCAACCCGGCCGCATCAGGCTCAGGAACTTGAGCAGGGCGCCCGGCCGCTCGGGGAACACGAAGCGCAGCAGGCGCTCGTCTTGCGACATCGTCGAGTGCCCACCCACCATGTGACGGATGTGTTCTTGCGCCAGATCGTCGTGGGTCAGGTCCAGCGCCTCGAAGCCGTGCTTTTTGAAGTTCGCCGCGATCTTGGTGCTTTCGCCTTTGCCTTGGGTGGTCAGGCCCAGGAACACATGGGCTTTTTGCGCGTCGCTCATGCGGTAGTTGAACTCGGTCACACTGCGCGGCCCGCCGGGCAGGCCGCCGATGATCTCCAAGAAGCGCTTGAAACTGCCCCGCTCTTCAGGAATGGTGACCGCGAACAGGGCTTCGCGTTCTTCACCCACTTCGGCGCGCTCGGCCACGAAGCGCAGCCGGTCAAAGTTCATGTTGGCGCCGCACAAAATGGCCGCATAGGTCTGGCCCTTGGTCTTATGCCGGGCCACGTACTGCTTGATGGCCGCCACCGCCAGGGCGCCGGCCGGCTCCACGATGGAGCGGGTGTCCACAAAAATGTCCTTGATTGCCGCGCACACCGCGTCGGTGTCCACCGTGACCCAGTCGTCCACCAGGTGGCGTGAAATGCGGAAGGTTTCCTCGCCCACCAGCTTGACGGCGGTGCCATCCGAGAACAGGCCCACGTCCGGCAAGGTCACGCGTTTCTTGGCCTGCACCGACTGGATCATGGCCTGCGAGTCGTTCATCTGCACGCCAATGACCTTGACGTCGGGGCGCACCGCCTTGATGCAGTTGGCCACGCCACTGATCAGGCCGCCGCCGCCGATGGCCACGAACACGGCATGAAGCGGCCCTTGGTGTTGGCGCAGCATCTCCAGCGCGATGGTGCCCTGGCCGGCGATCACGTCCGGGTCATCGAACGGGTGCACAAAGGTCAGCCCCTGCTTTTTCTGCAGGGTGACCGAGTGGTTGTAAGCGTCGGAATAACTGTCGCCGTGCAGCACCACCTCGCCGCCCAGCGCCTTGACGGCCTCGATCTTGACTTGCGGCGTGGTGGTGGGCATCACGATCACAGCGCGGGTGCCCAGCTTGCTGGCCCCCAGGGCCACGCCCTGGGCGTGGTTGCCGGCCGAGGCGCAGATCACGCCCTTCTTGAGTTGCTCGGGCGTGAGGTGCGCCATCTTGTTGTACGCACCGCGCAGCTTGAAGCTGAACACCGGTTGCTGGTCTTCACGCTTGAGCAGTACTTGGTTGTGCAGGCGGCGGCTGAGGTTGTGGGCCAGTTCGAGAGGGGTTTCCTGGGCCACGTCGTAGACGCGGGCATTCAGGATTTTCTTGAGGTAGTCGGCGGGCTTGAGCGAGGCGGGCATGGGCTTGGTGCGCCGAGCCCCATGAGGGCCGGCTGGATGGGAAGCAGCAATGATAGCGGGCCAAAAAAAATGCCCCGAGCCTTGCGGTTCGGGGCAAATCCACCTTTTCGGAGGGTGGAGGAGACAACTTGGCGTGCTGAAAAAGCACGGTTGTTCGAATTCTAATGCAATCCATGCTGCAGTGCATCAAATTTCGCCAGAGATTTGCAGAAAAGTGTGAAGTTTCTCAATTTGAGCCAGAAAAGCCGCCTCCTACAATGCGTCCCCATTGACCAAGAACAGCAAGGACAACACGATGGAATGCACAGTCACCTGGACCGGCGCGGCCGGCACACGTTCGGGCATGGGATTTTTGGCCGAAACCGGCAGCGGCCATGTGTTGGCCATGGACGGGGCGCCCGATGCCGCCAAACCCGAGAACGGTGGGCAGAACCTGGCGCCGCGCCCTATGGAAACCCTTCTTGCCGGGACCGGTGGCTGCACGGCTTACGACGTGGTGCTGATCCTCAAGCGTGGCCGCCACGATGTGCGCGCCTGTTCGGTCAAACTGAGCAGCGAGCGTGCCGACACCGACCCCAAGGTGTTCACCAAGATCCACATGCATTTCACCGTGAGCGCCAAAGGCGTGCCTGCGGCGGCTGTGGAGCGCGCCATCGCCATGAGCCATGACAAATACTGCTCGGCCAGCATCATGCTGGGCAAAACGGCCGAGATCACGACCAGTTTTGATCTGATCGAAGCCGCCTGAAGGCTTTCAAATCCGGTGCGCCACCGTCGTCATGACTTTGGCGGCCAGCTTCATCAGGCCCTGCACCGGGCCGGGCAGCGCCACGGCACCTGCGCGTTCGGCCATGCGGGCATGCTGCACCTCGTCGTCTTTCATTTGCGCCACGATGGCGCGTGAAGCCGTGTCTTGCACTGGCAGACGCTGCATGTGGCTGTTCAGGTGGGCTTCCACCTGGTTTTCGGTTGCCACCACAAAGCCCAGGCTCAACCGATCGCCGCCCAGCTTGCCGGCCGTGTAGCCAATCGCAAAGGCGCCGGCGTACCACAGCGGGTTGAGGAGGGAGGGGCGGTCTTTGAGTTGACGCAGCCGCTCCAGCGTCCAGGCCAGGTGGTCGGTTTCTTCGCGGCTGGCCTCCATCAGTTGGGCGCGCAGCGCAGGGTCACGGCTGGCCAGCATCTGGCCGGTGTAAAGGCCTTGTGCACACACCTCGCCCACATGGTTGACCCGCATGAGGGCTGCTGCTTCGCGGCGCTCGCTGTCTGTCAGCTCCCCACCTGGGGTGGTTGGCGAGGGCGTGGGGCGGCTGGCGCGGGGTTCGGCCAGCAAAGTGCGCAAGGCACTGTCGGCGGCCAGGATGAAGGCATCGGGGTTCATGGCGGGTGAGTTTACGGCGCAGGGCCGAGCCCGGGCTTGTGTTGGCGCAAACATGGGCAGCATCTGGAGAGACAACATTTCTCTATGCAGTACATGCGAAATCTGTCGGAAGTGCTTGATTGAACTGATGAATTTGAGATGTTTTGGGCTTGGAGAAGGGGCCTGGAAGCCTGATTTGTTGCATGGATGCAACGGAAAAGACCTTTATCGACCTGAATTCTTGGAAAAGCACGATTCGTCTGGTGCAATAGACCCAACTTCCGCAAATGGAGGTTGGCTCAGGGTCTCAAAAGGCATTCCGCCTCTCTGATTCGGGCCCTTGTTAAACCTTGGAGAAACTTGCAATGAAAAAGTCCCTGATTGCTCTGGCTGCCCTGGCTGCCACCGCTTCCTTCGCTCAGTCCACCGTGCAGATCGACGGTGTTCTGGACGCTGGCCTGCAGATGATCGACTACAAAGGCGCCAAAGTTAGCGGCGTGGCCAACAACGGTTCTTCCACCAGCCAAATCAACTTCCGTGGCACGGAAGACCTGGGCGGCGGTCTGAAGGCCAACTTCCGCGTGGAAACCGACTGGAACACCGTGTCCAACAAGGGCAACACCGGTTCCGCCTCCACCGCAGTGACTCTCGGCCAGGAAACTGTTGCCGCAGGTTCGTCTTTCGGTAACGGCGAAATCCGCGTGGGCCTGGCCGGCGGCTTCGGTGCTGTGGACGCTGGTGTTGTGAACTACAACACCCTGGGCACCTACCTGACCGGTCAGCCTTTCGGCACCGCCATCGGTGGTGGCTTCCGCGCCCTGGCCGTGACCGACACGGGCAGCGCTGCTGCTTCCGCAGTGCGTTCGGACAACTCCATCAAGTACGTGTCGCCTTCGTTCTCGGGCTTCAACGCTTCGCTGTACTACGCTGGCCGTCAGAGCAAAGCTGTTGACACCGCCGCCACCTCTACCGCTGCTGCCGTCAAGTCCACCAGCTTCAGCACCACCTTCGGCGCTTACGACATGGCCGGTACCCAAGAACTGGGCCTGAACTACGCCAACGGCCCGATCGCTGCTTCTTTCAGCACCCTGAAGCAAGACTACAACGGCGTTGGCACCAACGCTTACACCCAGACCTTGAACACCCTGGGCGCCAACTACGCCTTCGGCGCTGCCAAGGTCTTCGGTCTGTACCAGACCAACAAGCGCAGCAACGACGCTGTCAACACCCAGTACTACTCTGTTTCCGGTTCCTACGCCATGGGCGCTGTGACGCTGATGGCCCAACTGGGTCAGTACAAGAACAAGGCAACGACTTCTGCTGACAACAAGTCTGACCTGATCGGTCTGGGCGCTGACTACGCTCTGAGCAAGCGCACCAACCTGTACGCTCGTTACGAAACCATCAACGACAAGGCCGGTGTGGTTGCCAACCCCGCTACCCTGGCTGCCGAGGCTGGCAACAACAAGCGCACCCGCACTGCTGTGGGCGTGTCCCACAAGTTCTAATCCCAATGCTGGCTTAGCCAGCTAAGGATTTAGAAACCAAAAACCCACCGTGGCAACACGGTGGGTTTTTTTATGTCCTGCCTCGTCGTGCCGGGTGCGCTTGCACGCGGGTCTGGGGCATGCCGCTGCTTATTTCAAACCGACCGTGGCCGACGGTGCGGGGGGCTGCGGGCTCAGTTGGATGGGGCCGTACCATGCACGCGCATGGCTCTTGGTGTTGTCGCTGTCGGTCATGATCGCCAAGGCCTGCAATTCGCCAGGGGCTTCGCCAAACGCGGCTTCAAAATCGGCACGCACGTCGCGCACGTGGTGGCGCCATTGCCGCAGGTGCTGCGGGCCGGATTCGACCACGATCTTGCGCACACGGTCGGTTCGCGTGTGGGTGATGACCGTGCCCACGGGCAGGTCGTTGCTCCACACGTACATCAGGGTGGCATAGGGCATGTCCTCGCCCGTCAGGGCCCTGGTCAACTCGTTCAGCATGGCATTGCGTGCCGAGAACTTCTGGCGGTCGCCCCCAAAAGCCAGCACCAACCGTGCCGGAGAGTCGCCGCGCCCCGGTTCGGTCATGTCGGCGCCGTCCATGAGGTTGTCGACTTGCCAGGCAAAGCGCAGCTGCCCCAATTGCTCAGGCGCAATGCGCAGGCGTTGGCGCAGCATGCTGGCCGAGCCTGCCGCTTCGGCCTGAACGCTTTCTTGGCCTTCGTGCCGGAGGGCGCGAAAAGCCGTCCGCAATTTTCCAGGAAAGGTCACGGCTTCCCAGGCTGCAGTGTCTTGGGCGTTGAAGACCAGGGGCAGGCTGGATGAAACGGTTGGGCTGGGTGGGTGTGCTGGAGAAAGTGCGCAGCCAGTCAACAGAGCGGTTGTTAAAGTCAGTATGCTGCGGGGTATTCGTCGCTTGTCTCGGGTCATCTTTTGGGGTTTGATCTGGAAAAATCGCGATATTCAACAGGGCGCTGCGCGAAGCAGCGCATTATTCAACACCAAGGGGATGCCCATGTTCCAGCGCCGTCAATTCATTCAGTTCTTGGGGGCTTCGGCCGCATTGGCCACGGCCGCGCAGGCACCAGCCCAGAGTTATCCCAGCAAGCCAATCCGCGTGGTGGTGCCTTTTGGCGCAGGTGGCGTGGCCGACCTGACGGCGCGTGCTGTGGGGCAAAAATTGTCTGAAAGCCTGGGCCAGCCCGTGGTGATCGACAACCGCCCTGGTGCGGGGGGCGTGGTGGCGGGCGAGTTGGTGGCCAAGGCCGAACCGGATGGCCACACGCTGTTGCTGATGTCCAACGCCACCGCGGTCAGCGCCGGCTTGTTCAAAAGTCTGCCTTACAACACCCGTGCCGACTTTGCGCCGGTATCACTGCTGGGCTTGTTTGACATGGCGGTGGTAGTGCCCGAGAACTCGCCGCACAAAACCCTGGCCGACCTGATCGCTTATGGCCGCGCCCACCCTGGCAAGCTCAACATGGCCACCATCAATGTGGGCAGTTCGCAGAATTTGGCGGCCGAACTGCTGCGCACGCAGGCCAATCTGGTGGCGCAGATCGTGCCCTACAACGGCACGCCGGCGGTGCTCAATGCGCTGCGCGGCGGGCAGGTGGACATGGCGGTCGAGATTTTGGGGCCTCTGAAACCGCAAATTGCGGCCAAGGCGGTGCGTTTGCTGGGGGTCATGGGGGAGCAGCGCCCCAAAGACATGCCCACGGTGCCCACGCTGCGTGAATTGCCGGGACTGAGCAATTTCAATGTCTCGTCTTGGAACGCCTTGGCCGCACCTGGCAAGACACCGAAGGCCGTGGTCGAACGCCTGAGCGCCGAGGTGGCCAAGGTGCTCTCCCAGCCCGACATGGTGCAGCGCCTGGCGGGCTTCAACGTGCGGGCCCAATCGAGCACCCCGGCGCAGCTGGCGCAGTTGCTGGAGCGGGACATGGCGCGGTGGGCGGAGGTGATTCAAAAGGCGGGCATTGCGCAGCAGTAAAGGGGATTTGACGCCATCGCCATAAGGGTCCATCCCTGAGTGCCTCTGCCACGCCATCCTGGCAGTGGGTCCTCTCCGGGTGGTTTGAGCGCCTGAAGTCAGGACCGTTTTGGCACTCCCGCCGGTAGGTACGTAATGCTGCGCCGTCTTTAGTAGCCTGTCACAGTTATGCCCCCAGCAACGGCAATTGTCTGCACTCCGGCGTTCCTTCAGACTCATCGTCATCCGCGGAATCTGTGTCTTCGGCTAACTCTTCTCTCTTTGCAGAGGGCGTAGAAGACGTTGACTTCCAAGTAAGTCCCCCTGCCGGGCGCACCCCCATGAAAAAACCCACCGTGTTGCCACGGTGGGTTTTTGGTTTCTAAGTCTCAAACTGTCTTACGACAGCGTGGGATTAGAAGGCGTGACGCACGCCCAGAGCGGTACGGGTACGCTTGGTGCCAGTGCCATCGATGGTAGAAGCGGCAGCGATCACGACAGCTTTGTCGTTGATGGCTTCATAGCGAGCGTACAGAGCGGTGCGCTTGCTCAGAGCGTAGTCAGCGCCCAAGCCGACGAGGCTGGACTTCTCACCGTTGTAGGTGCCAGCCTTGGCTTTCAGTTCGCCCACTTGAGCCATCAGCGTGGTAGCGCCCATGGTGTAAGAGGCTGACACAGAGGCGAACTGAGTGTCAACAGTAGCTGCAGTGGTAGCAGCGCCAGTATTTTTGTTGGTCTGGTACAGACCGTAGACCTTGGCAGCGCCGATAGCATAGTTAGCACCCAGGGTGTTCACGGTGGAGCTGGTAGTGGTAGTGCCAACGTCTTTGCTGTCTTGCTTCAGGCTGCTGAAAGAAGCTGCCAGCGGGCCATTGACGTAGTTCAGGCCGATTTCTTCAGAGCCCAGTTTGTCATAAGCACCCAAGGCAGCGTTGAAGTCAGTGCTGGTAGCTTTGGTCTGCTTGTTGGATTTGAACAGGGAGACCGTCAGACCGCTGAAAGAGGGAGAAACGTAACGCAGAGCGTTGTCGTCACGCACCAGGGAAGCAGATGCGTTCACGCGGGTAACAGAAGCGTAGCCACCACCGATGGCGGTGCCGAAAGGCTGACCAGTCGTGAAAGTGGTCAGAGTGTTGAAGGCCAGGTGACCAATGTCCACCTTACCGAAATTGCCCTGCAGGCCAGCACCCAGTTCGGTGTTGCCGAAAGTGCCAACGGTCACGGGAGTAGCACCAGAAGCGCCAGTAGAGCCAGTGTTGGCGTTACGGCTCACCAAGTTGAAGTCCGAACCAAACACGAAGTTGGCCTTGAGACCGCCGCCCAGGTCTTCAGAACCCTGGATTTTGAAACCAGAAGTGGCCGAACCGTTTTGGTTGAAACCGTTAACGGTGTTGCCTTTGTAGTTGATGGCTTGGAAGCCCACATCAGCCGTGCCAGAGATGGTCACGGTGGACTGAGCGAAGGAAGCGGTGGCAGCCAGAGCAGCCAGAGCACGACATTAAAACTGATCGTGTTTGGCGATCGTTCGCAGGCCATGCAGACCAGGCAAAAATGACATTGCACAGGCCGCTTGTTTGATCAGTTATTTGAACGAGAGCGAACCTGATGTTCTGCAAGAGGCAGTCGGTTCTGGCCAGCGGCAAGGCTGGGTAAGCCGCTGGTTGCATGGGGGCATTCTTTGTTGTCGCGCTATCCGAATGTGGATCTGGTTTTATGCGTTGAGTCGGTAAACCTGTTGTACAGAATCAGATGTACAACTTTGCGCATTACACTTTTTCAATGCAGGTTCCTTTTGCCAACGTGGCTGCCAACGACAGCACTTGGGGTTCGCCGCTGCGTGAACGCACGGTACCCATCCCTGAGACGATCACGCCCGTACCGGGCTATCCCCGAAAGTTGGTGGTGTTCAAGATGGCGGCCAGTCGGTTCTGGCAAGTGCGCTGCTGGATCAAAGGAAAAACCTACAGACGCAGCAGCCAAAGCCTGTCGCTGCGTGTTGCGTAGTCGTTTGCACGCTGCTTTTATGAACAATTGCTGGCGCAGTCGTTTGATGCTTTGTCTGCGCCGTTGGCGCCTGGCGAACCCGCCACATCGACCGACGCTGGCGACCGGCGGGCGCGCTGTACTTTTGGCGCATTGGCCGCCCAGATGTACGCCGCAGAGCAAGCGCGGGTGGAGCGAGGTGAGTACACCCGCGGCAGTCTCATGGTGCTGCGCAACCGACTTGACAGCCACTTGTTGCCTCGTTGGGGTGTACAACCCATCACGGAAATTGGCTATCCCGAAATGATGGCGCTGGTGGAGCAGCTGAGCATGAGCAAGAGCACTACGACCATCAGCCAGTACCTGATCGCCATGCGCAAGGTGTTCAACCATGCGCTGCGAGTGGGGGTCATGGCCCAGTTGCCGGAGTTTCCCAAAGTCAAAATCAAGACCGCATCGCGCGGTGCGTTCACACCCACCGAATACTGGCGCATTCTTCGTACCGCACGCCGTCTACGTGGCCAGCAGCATCCGGACACTCAGCAAGGGTTGCGAAGAAAATACAAATTGATCTACAAGGACGGCTGCATGCCGTCTGATCTGGCTTGGGCGGTGGGTTTCATGGTCAACAGTTTCATCCGGCCGAGCGATCTCAAGACGCTCAAGCACCGGCATGTGGAGGTGGTGAAAGGCAAACATACCTATCTGCGCCTGACTTTGCCAGAGACCAAAAAACACGATGCCCCTATCGTGACGCTGTTTCCAGCGGTCCGCATCTACAGGCAGATAGTGAAACACCAGATGTTCATCGGCAAGGGCAGACCCGACGACTATTTGTTTCTGCCCGATGTGAAGGATCGCAATTACGCGCTGAATGTCTTGGGTTTGATGTTCAATTGGGTGCTGGACGTCACGGGACTCAAATTCAATGCGCATGGCCAGCCTCGTTCCCTATACAGCTTGCGTCATTCGGCCATCACATTTCGCTTGCTCTACGGGCAAGGCATCGACTTGCTGACGCTGGCGCGCAATGCGCGCACCAGTGTCGATGTGATCAACAACCACTATGCCAGCACCGTCAGCAGCGAGCAGAACATTGCTTTGCTGCAAAGCCGCCGCACTCAGCGTTGAATCAGAAGTGGGCGGCGGCACGCCCGAGCAGTTTGCCGCGCTCATCCAGGCCGAGGCCGCGCGCTGGGGCAAGGTGGTGCGCGACGCCAAGATCGAACCTGAGTGATCGCGCTGCTGCGCACACACCGCGCTCGGGCGTCAGGTGTAGCGCTTGTTGCGCAGGTTGTTTTTCATCTCGCGCAGCAGGGGCTGCAGTTCACCGCCAATGCGCAGCGCCACGGTGGTGGCCAAGATGTCGATGATCAGCAGGTGCAGCAGGCGCGAGACCATGGGGCTGTACTTGTCGTAGCCCTCGGGGTGGTCGGCCGTCAGGTGGATGTGGCCACTGCCGGCCAGGGGCGAACCGCTGGCGGTGATG
>JACCDU010252211.1_pt1 | contig 27408 bp, 49 predicted proteins | sample 7446081 | NCBI WGS metagenome assembly JACCDU01 (sample SAMN15323447, study PRJNA562643) | freshwater metagenome | isolation source: river surface water | place: USA:Blue River Watershed | collected 2017-08-17
CATGGTTGGATAGTTCCCATCCTCCCATTCAACAACTTCAGCTTCCCCACCACAGAACGGGCAGCGTTTCAGTGCTTCGGTCATTTCTGGCTCCCGTGCGTATATTTTTCCCAATCAGGGGTCGGGTCTCCGGTCACGCTGGTGGTGTCACTCCCATCAGCCCAGCCAGCAAAGTAAGCGGCTTCCAGCGCGGCCTCTGCGGCTTCGGCGCGGGCGGCCAGTTCATGGATGGCCCGATCAGCCTCGCGCCGTTGGTGCTGCATTCGTTTCACCAACGCTTCGATGCGGTCGGCGGCTTCTTCTAGCCCACACCAACGCAGCCGCTTGCACAGTTCTTCGTCGGTCATTTGCACTCTCCCTTCCGAGCCCAGTTGCCATCGGCTGGGCAGTATTGCGCCAAGCCACGTTCAACTGTGGTTTTGTGCCAGTAGGCTTCTTCTAAGAAACCACCGATGAGGAGTGTTGATATAAGACTAAACATCAGCCCCAACATAAGGCCCACCACACTTGCCCTAAAAACCTCCCCCATCACAGCCCCTCCTTGTCGGTTACGACTTCAAATTGCTCGTTGTACTCGCGATACTCCACCACCGTCTCAGGATGCACAGGGCAGTCGCCACCGTTCCAGCCGTGGATTTGTCCATTGTTCCAATCAGTCATCTTGCAGCACCTCCAATGCCATTACTTCATCCAGTTCCAGTGTGGTCAGGCGCCCACCGTGTTCAGAGCATTTCTTGCGGCGCCAAACAGTGTGGACACCGCCGATCAGTTGCTGACGGCTTTCCACCACGGTCAGTTTGCGTCCGCATTTGCAGTGGGTGAGGGTGTCGCGCATCATGCCCCATCCCCCAATGCCTTGCGGCAGGCCGCATCCACGTTGATGTAGAAGTCGGCAGCCGACATGTCCGAGGCGTACCCCTGCACGGTCAGCGTCCGTATCAGCGCGATAATCTCGGGTCTGGCCTTCACGCTGCCAAGAGCATCAAGGGCTTTCGACAGAGGCACACCAGCATCACGCATGTCGGCGATTGTCGCGGACAGTTCTGCAAGGTCGCTGCATGTGTCAGCGACAGCAGGCGCCGAGATCGCGGCCATGCATGCCGTGAGCATCAGGAGCTTCATTCTATTTCCCCCCTCAATATGCTGATCGCCTCTTGATAGTTGTCGATCTTGGTGTCGGTGTCGCCGTAGTGCGGCTGCTCCGCCGCAGTGATTGCCCGATGGATGCGCTGCTGCAGCTCGAGTATCTTGTCGGCCAGCATCTGCATCATGGCAGGCTCAGTCAGTGTGTAGCTTTTCAATCCAAGTCCTCCATTATTGGCATCGGCGCGCACTCCAGCTTGTGGTCATAGTCAAGCGCATCGCTGATGTTTCTCTTAGCGCCCATACAGGACGCCTCTGTGTAGAAAATCACGCCATAGCTGGCGCCTGTCATTGGGCCGCTCAAGATGGTGACCCACAGGATGAAGATCGTGGTCATTTATTCCTGCCTCCCCTTATCTCGCCTGACATGATGTCCATGACGATGTCCTCCGCTGCGGTGATCGTCTTCTTAGCGGTCGCTGCGTTCATCTCGCTGATGATGAGGTACTTCGTTGACTTCACCCCGGTCCTTCGCAAGAGCGCCGCAAGCGTCTCTCTCGGGGTCAGTGCCTTACCTATCTCGTCGAGAAGTGGCTTCAGTTTCTTGCGGAGCTCATGCGTCTCAGCGTCGGCCAGAGGTGCGCGTTTCCATGACCACATCCCGCAGCATTCCGACCGTATCCCGAACCTCGTGGTGGTCTCCTTTGCTGGCCTACCGCACCTCGGGCAAATTGGCGTCTTTCTGGACGCTTCAAGAAGCTGGTTCCTAGACATGAACTCCCCCACCCTGCGGCTTCATGGCGGAGAGCACACGGTTCTGGACGGCGTCCTCCTCCCAGATGGTGCCATAGATGCCGCGACGCTCTGCTTCATCTCTTAGGGCAATCATCATGCGCGGGTTGGCAATGAATGGACGCGCCCCCGTGAGCTTCTTGCCGCGAGTAAGCAGGATGCGAATTGATGCATCGCTCATGTGCAAAAGCATATCAATGCGTCCCATCGTCATTGCTCCCTGATATTCGCTGGCCTTCCCCTTTTCCCGGCGGCAAACTCAATGCCAAACTTGCGCGCAGCATGCGCCACGCTCTGGTGAGATACCCCAAGGGCATCTGCGGCCTCGCGCATAGTCATCCCTGACTCTGCTGCCTGCCTGTAGTCACTTGGTGTAAGCCCCTTGTGCTTCCCCATTTCTGTCCTCCTAAAAGTTCAATCGAACTGATTGCCATGCTGCAGTCCGTCAAACACCAGCGATCTGATCCTTCGGCGGATCAGGCTGACCCCGAGACTGAAGTCTTTGTGAGCCACAACGATGTTGTCTTGCCCCGTTATGTGGCTGCAGAACAAAGACACATTCGCGGCCTGAGGCTTCGCTGCAGGTATGTAGATGAGGGCATCGTACACATCGATGCCTTCACTGTTCAGGAATGTTGACTGCACCTTAGTGGCTGACACCACAAGGCACCTGTGCTGCTGCATCTCTGCGACAGCAATGCCGCGACCAAGCACATTTCTCATCCACATCGTGGGGAGGCGTATGTCGCATTGATGGTTACGCTGGCTGCCATGTCGTACCACCTCAGGCACACCACCGACCCTGATCTCGGGGCTTCTATGGCCACGCTTCTCGATGATGCCAAGTGTGGTTCTCACAGCAGAAGCGCATGCCTCTGCGTTATCCTCGACTACACTTCTCTGGGATACCCACTTTCTTCTGTACCTATGTGACTTGATCGCCGAGTGAAGGTTGGTGACATATCTGGATGTCTCATGCCCGAAATCCGCTCCGAGCAACCTGTCATCGTATGCCCGTTCAAAGGCCATGCGCCACGCTGTGTCACTGTTTGCCTGAAGATGCTGCTTGAAGTCATTGAATTCCCCTCTTACGTCGCCCTTGCCTTGTCGCCGGAGCTCATCGCATGCGCTGGCCATCAGCCTCAGCCTTTGTGCATGTCTAGCTTCGCTTATCCGATCATTATGAACAGCCCCGTATACCCTCGTGTCCATTCTGTACCTCTCAGTCCTTGATAATAATGCGTACGGTCTCCCCGATTGGGGCGACCTGCCCAGCCTTGCCGCTCGACACCCAGAGCAGCGGATAGTCGACGCGGTTCGGGAAATCGAACACCTCTAGGTCAGTGAGGTAGACCATCTGATCGCACTGCAGGCCGTGCTCTTCGACGTAGTCGAACACGGGCATGACCTTGGTTCCGCCGCGATCCGTCCAGTTGAAGCGTGTCACCTCGTCGCCCTGTTCGAAGGTGTCGATGTGATTGATCTTCATCGAGCAGTAGATGATCGTGATCGACTGGGGCTGCACCTCGGTGGAGATCGAATTCACCTCGCCAAGGAAGTGCTCCAGCTCCTTGTTCGACACAGACCCTGATGTATCGACCCCGATGACCCAATGGCCAGCGCCCTTGTGGTCAACGCTCGGCGCGATGATGCGCTGCTGGTGGTACATCTTCCGCTCGGGCTTCTTGAAGGTGTAGTCATCGGGTTGGTCGCCAGAGAAGAACCGCCGCATCTTGTCGCGATAGTCTACCTGTGCGTCCTTCATGTCCTTCAGCATGCCCTCGACGAAGGCCGGGAGCTTACCGATGGCCTTTGCTGCGTTGGCTGCGTTCATGACCTGCTGGTCGATCTCGCTCTCCATTTCAGCCTTCTCGTCGTCGGTCAGCTCGTCCGTGACGATCCCCCACTTCGGCATCTCCGGCGGGTCTGGCAGCTCGTCGTAGATTTTCTCCGCCATCATCGACTGCCACTTGCGGTCAAACAGGCCGCCTTCCGGCAGCTTGAAGCCCTCGTCGGTGACGATCAGGTTGATCCCATAATCTGTCGCGTGGTTCCACTTCTTGGGATCGCGCGTACCGCGCCGCAGCATGTGCTTCAGCGCCTTGTGGGCCAGCTCATGAACGATGACACCGAGCGTCTCCTCCTCGGATAGTTTGTCGGTGAACTCGCGGTTCCACCTGACCCAGCGCCCATTGGTACACATGGTCGGGATGTCATTGTCCTCAATGAACTCCGTTTCCATAGCCAGAGAGCCCCAGAACGGCTGTTGCAGCAGGAGCCGCGTCTTGCAGCGGCTGATCTTCAGTTGTGCGTCCATTTCAATCTCCGTTGTTGTGGGCGGGCCTGTCGGCCCACCCATTGTGCAGTCAGAGGATCAGCGCCTTGCCGTCCGTCAGAACCCATTGCCGGACATGACTGGACTTCTTCAGCTCCGGGTCGCGGTTGATGGCGTCCTTGATGATGAAGGCCGAGAATTCCTGCTGCGGCAGGCGTTTCATGTAGGTGATGATCTGCCCAGCATTGTTCTCGTCCATGCGCTTCGCCAGAGCGGCGCAAACAGCATGCAGGATGGACAGGTTGCTCGGGATTTCAGCCCGGCTTGGGCTGGCGATCAGATCGTCGATGTCGGGCATCTTTGACGTGACCTTCAGGTAGACTTGGAAGTCAGCGGATGCTTCCGTGCCTACCTGCCCAGCGATAGAGTAGGACAGGCACAGGGGGTCAACGCTGAACTTCTTCAGGATCGTGCTGACGCGATCCCAAGAGCGCGGCGACGGGCATGCAGTCTGGTCCCGGTCGAACTTGTGCAGGTACTCCGGTCGAGCCCGCAGGTACCCACAGATGCGCTCGTCCCCGCCGTTGCGCGACAGGTATGCGACGACATCCTCGAGATCGGCCTCGACGGGCAGGAACATCATGCGGTCGCGCAGGTGGGTCGGGATTGCGCTCGTGCCTGCCTTGTCTGACAGGCGGTTGCCAGCCGCGACGATGGCCACGTTGTCGGGCAGCTCACGCTTTCCGATGCGGCGCTCGTTGGTTAGCTGTGCGAAGATGTTCTGCACTGCCGTCGTCGACTGCGGCAGCTCGTCCAGCGACAGCAGGGTCGGCTTGGAGCCGTCCGGCCACCAGTCGGGCTTGCTGCGCTTCATCTCGTCGGACCCCTCGACGGGCAGCGCCCATCCGGAAAGCTCGGCAGGATCGTACTGCGACCCGATCAGGGTGATGACGTCCAGCCCGAGGCGATCCGCGACCTGACGCTGGCCCTCGGTCTTCCCGAGCCCGGGCGCACCTTCCCAGTACGGGATAATCATATCGGCTGCCCGCCAGTTGCCATCCTGCAGCGCATCGAGCTGCGCCTTGACTGCCTCGGTGGTGATCTGAATGGCTTGCGAAATTTTCATGGAGCTTTCCTCTGTTGCTCATTGATGTGTTGTCTTTCCCCGGCGCTCAGTCGCCGAAGAACAGTTCTTGCAGCGCCCCGAAGGCGATGATGGCCGCCACAAACACGAGCGGGATGATGGCAGCCGTCATTCCTGCGGCTCCCCGGCATGCGCCTGCGGGACAAACGGATGCAGCAGGCGGATGACCTCGACCAGCGCAGAGGCATGGCCCCCATCACGAATGCCCTGACGCACGACCTCCTCGATCTTGGCGAGCTTGCCCAGCGCCGCCTTCAGCTCGTCACTTTCCATTGATTTCCTCCAGTTTTCTGTATGTGTCCTTGACGGTGATGAATTCAGCCAGCGGAACATGTACGCCGTCTGCGTACACTCTCGTGGCCTCATCCCCCATTACCCTGACGATGCTATCAGCTCGGTCATCACCGAGCCCGAACACATTGAGCCGCACCGTCTCCCCATCGGACTCAATCTCGAATGTTAGACAGTTGCTGTTGCCCGGGTACCAAGTCCCAACTCTCATGTTGGACACGTTATGCATCGACATCATCGTATGCAGCGCCATGCTACGCTGCCTTGATTGCAGCATCGGCGACCCGAGCTTTGACGTTGAAGCAGAGCGACGGCTTGCTGACCTTGGCGCACTTGTCGAGAACCATGGCAGGCACCAGCGCCTTCAGCATAGCGGTATCGTACGACGTGCTGCCATCGCGGTGGCTGATGGTGACGCGCCCCACGTCGCCCTCGATGACGTCCACCCCCATCTTAAGGATCGCCTCCTTCAGGGCCTTCTCGAGCGCTGCCAGATCGGCCTGCTTGGCCTTCAGGATCAGGTACTCATCGGCAAGATAGTTGCCGGGCTTGTAGGTGATTTTTGACATGTGTCTTCCTCCAGTAAGCATGCGTTTCACCCCCGCAGGCGGGGAAGTTCGTTTGAACTTTTGGCGCATGGGATGGGGGCGGATGACCGCCCCTCACCGATACGTCAAAGCTTGCCAAAGACCTCGTTGGCCTCATCGCTCTCTGCCCGGGCTGCTGCCTCCGCGATCTTGACTGCATCGCCCGCAGCTTTCCGGGCTGCCTTCATCTCGCGCATGGCGTCCTCGAAACGATCCCAGTCTTCCTGCTCGTATTTGCTGGCCTTGAAGACACCCTGCACCCGGTTGCCGTTCTCATCCTTGCGGGTGGTGAACTTGCCGACCAGAGCTTCGGCCATGGCCACCATGGGGTCTTTCTCGTCGTCGCCGTTGACGCGCTTTGCCAGCTTGTTCTCGCTGTCGATGTTCTCGGCGTCGAGCATGGCCTTAACCAGCTCCGGCGTCGCCTGCGTCGGGATGTCCAAGATGCGGATGGCCCCGACAGAATTCTCGAGGTACCGCTTGGCCGTGGCTTCCTTGACGCCAGCGTCCTCGATCAGGCCCTTGTACACCTGTTTCGAGACGGCGCGGGGGAGGTTGCCCTTCACCAGTTTCTGGCCTGACAGGGTGGCGATCAGGGCAGAATAGGCCCCGATCTTCTGGCCATTGGCTTCCGCCGTTGCGTCCTTTGCGTTGCCCTTAAGCGTTGCGATGGAGTTCTCGCGGCTTGCGATCTCGGCGAAAACGGCTTGGTCAATGGCTGCATTGTTTGACATGGTTGTCTCCTAGGGTTGTGGGTCACTTTTCTCGTCTGCGGACCCGAAGCATGGGATGGCCACCCCTCAGGGTGGCGCACCGATGATCCGGTCATTGCTCATCTTGCAGGCTCAGCGCCTCGTCAATGAGATCGTTTGCCATGGCGTCCAGTGCGCTGAACCGGGCGGTGTGAATGTCGCGGTCAGCCTGCCATGTCTCGTTGTTGCCTAGATAGTCTCGCATATGCGGGCGCAGTTCCTGCATGGCCTTCATGGCATCACGCAGGGCGGAAACGGCATCGAGGCGGGCATCGATCAGTTGCTCGCGGCTGGTGCCGTTAAGGTTGATGACGGGGTGCATGATTGGCATGGCGGTGATCCTCAATAAAGGTCCAAGGTGTCGGCGGCTTCGTGGTCGCGCCAAGACGCTTCCGCTGCAAGACGGCAGGCGCGATCCTCTGCGATGTCGATCAGGTCGCGCTGCTCACTGTAGAGCCGCCACTTGACGTTCAGGATGCGGTCGAGGCTCTCAGCCTCTGGCGTGTCATCCGCGCAGGCGTCACGGCGCGCTTCAAGGTAATTGATGTCATCCTGCAGGACGCGGGCGTTTTCGTAGAGTTGATCGATGTTCATGACTGCACCTCAGAACGGCAGCGACGGCAGCGAGACGGGCTTGCGGTACCCGTACTCATGCAGGTCGGCATTGCGGGCGATGTAGGCGATTTTTGACATGATAGGTCTCCATGAGTTGATTGTTGCACTGGTACACAGGATGCCTGCCCGTGGGTTGGGCAGGTCACCAGTGGATCAGTTGGCCGGGCGGCAGATGCCGCTATCGATCAGGTAGGCTGCGCTGCGCCCGTAAAAGCCTTGCAGTTGCCAGACGATGCCGCTGTCGATCAGGCTCTGCCATGCCTCGATCAGCTCGTCTTCGCTGCTGTCCCCGCCCTCGATCAGCATGATCGCGTCGAGTTCGTCCATTTTCTTTTCCATTGCGGTATCTCCCTCAGTCGCAACTATTGTATTCAGTGATGACCAACACCCATTTCCCGTCGCGCTGGTTGATCCGTGCGCTGGGGTCATAGGCCCGGTAGAGCCTGCGATAGTCGGCCCACTCATCTTCGGCCTGCTTTTCGGTCTCAAAGACCTTTTCATACTGCACTCGGACTGCCATTTTACCCTCCTGATTTTTGGCCTTCTGGATGCCAGCCCCGCAGGGCTGGTCACCGGAAGATCATGCTGCCCGCTTTGCGCGCTCGCGCTTGTTGACGACGTCCTGCGTTGCCGCCTTGGCGAGGTCAAAAATTTCATGCTGTTCCGGGCTGAACAGCGCCATCTGGAAGATGGACAGTTTGAAGGGGTTGATGACCCACATGCAGCCCATCCAGTAGGCCGCTTCGAGCGTCCCCATCTTGGGGCATTGCGCTTTCAGACGGCCTTTGCGCGGCCCGGACTGGGCGATGGCGGCATGGTGGGCGGCGTTTACTTGGGCTTCACTCAGCATTGTTTTCTCCATTGATTTTGATTGAACCACCAGAACGCCCGGGTTGCCGGGCGCTCAAATTGTTCAATTGATCTTTTCAGTGCGTCCTGCCGTGTCCCGTCATCCAACGGGCTAGAGCCGCGCCCCCAGATCAGCCATCAGCGCACCCTGCTTTGCCTGCGTCACGCCGTGCGGCGCGGTGTCAGTCTCAGGTGCGGTTCTGCCAATCGGGCCTGCCCATCTAGGGCGTGGCCGGAAGGTGTCGCACTGCCGGGGTTATCCCCGGCCCCATCATCGCCTCGCGGCTAGGGGTGTGTCGGTCCAACGATGTCAAAGAGCGGGTCAATCTGGAACAAGGCAACCGGGAACACCCCGTAGATACGAAAATGGCAAACTGTCTGTCAATATAGGTCAAAGAGCCTTTTAGTCCCTTATCTGCACTTTATTGGACAGATAGGTCATTATGTGTCCTTTTAGTCACAGTATGGTATGGTGATGGTATGTACCAGGTACGGTGATGGTATTGCCGTTGTTGGCCTGCCTGATCGTTTAGCGGATCGCGAAACGGGGGGGTGATTCGTCGACCTCTGATTAGCCAAATTATCCATGGTTATCATTGGGTTAACCTGTTTTGGGAAATGGAGCTCGTGCTGCTGTTTGCCGCCGTGGCTTTGGTCTAGGTCCGCGCCCGATCCGAGCCGCAGGCGACAGCGTGGCGGAGTGTACTTGTCTGGTGTATGCTTATGCCTGCAACACCGGGCAGTATGTATGCCTGCACCATGAGGATTGAGACGATGAGCGAGACCCCGGAAGACAAGACCGAACGCGATGGGATGGCAGCCGATAGCGGGCTGACGTCAAAGCCTGTTGATGTCAGTGGCAAGCCCGATCCTGCCATCAAGCCCGCACCTGCCAAGGGCTCGCCCAAGGGATCGCGCCCGATCCGAGCGAAGCGACTACTGGCGGTCGTAGCAGGTACAGACATAGACAAAACACCAAAGGCAAAACCCACTACCGGAACAAGACGCAAGTCAGGCAAGAACCTGTTGCTGGGCCTTACCGCAAAGCAGGAAGCTTTCGCCGAGGCTGTGGTGTCGGGGCTGTCACTGTCGGCTGCATATCGACAGGCATATGACGCCAAAGGGATGTCCGATGAGGCCGTCAGGGTCGAGGCTTCACGGCTGTTGATCCACCCTAATGTTTCACTACGGGTAAAATCTTTGAATGTGGAGAAAGAAGAACAACGGCGCATGCTGGCAGTAAACCGAGCCGAGCGCGTCCTTCAAAGGCTTGAAAAGCTTGCAGATACGGCAGCCACCGAAAGCGTCAAAGTCAGGGCCAATGAGCTCCTCGGCAAGACCGCTGGCCTGTTCACCGAGCAGATCGAGATCGAGGACAAAACCGAGCGCTCAGTGTCGGAAATAGAACAGTCCATCAAGGACAAGCTAGCACGTCTCGGCCTAACTGGTTGATAACGCTGGCATAATCTTTGTCATATGCAATGAACGCTATATGACATAATGGACCTTATCGGACAGGTTGCTTTGTTAAGCTTGTCCGATACATCCCCCCGGAAAATACCCACCTCCCCCCTCCACCTTCGTACAGAGCGTCAGACAGCCCGTACAGCGCGATGTCACTTCTCGGCTATGGTGGACTAGCTCAACCCATACATGGCGCTCTGACGGCCTTCCTATGCGCTGTGCGGCCTATGCATGGCCTATAGCGTGGGTCTTTGGTGCATCCAGACGGTCATCTGAGCTGCTGTCGGTGGCTTTGGGCTGGGGCTTTGAGGCATGACGAGGTGCTGGACCCCACCGTACCCCATCCCCCCGGTGGCCGAGGCCGCCCCTCCCGTGGCCGTACATGATATTCCCCTCATTCCATCACCATATTCCCCCATAACTACACCCCCCCACCAAAAATCCCCAAAATCCACCTAGAATCCACAAGAATCCAAGCAACCTGTTGTTTTTATTGTGTTTTTGCACCCCCACCCCCTATATTTTCGGAATATCACTATGGCAGTCATGGTGGACGAGATAGTCTGAAAACGACATGGGTCTCGCAAAACACCGGGTTTAGACCCCGAGAAGTGGGTATTTCATGTCGTTTTTGACACATCGAATAGTTGCAATAGGTGAGTCACAATTCTGTTCATCTCTAGGTTGAACGGTATGGATAGACTTATGGGCATCCAGAAAAACGCTGTTTATTCATCTTCCGCATGCGGAAGATGACAGCCCGGACCGTCATGCGTGGTCGTTTATTGTTGGAAGATATCAGCTCTCAACTCCGTCAATCCACTTCATGGATCGCCAAAGTTGCTCCCTGATATTTTCCAACACAGCCCATATGACAGAGGACAGCCCTTGGTGTATGGTTTGTTCAGTTGAACTTTTCAGGAGAAGAGAGATGGGAGCCTTTACTGGTGGTCGTGGTGCCAATGCCCCGATCACATCGCAGCAGCCCACCATGAATGATATTTCTGCCTATCTGACACGGGCAGGAAAGGGCGGTTCTCGCACTGCCATGGGTCAACAGGTGGTGCCTCAGAGTCGCGGCATGGTGGATGGATATGCCCCTCGTCCTCTTCCGGTGAGTCCTGAGGCAAATCCTGACCTGTACGCCCAGACTCCTGAGCGGTACGGGCAGTACCCTGAGATGCGCCGTATGGCTGACCTAGAGCGTCAGATGGCATGGTACCCCTCCCAGCAGACCATGGGGATGCCGCAGGGTCAGCCTCAATACGCTGTGCGTCAGAACCCGTACATGAGCGCCATGCAGCAGTTCTCGGCGCAGCAGCAGCCATCTGCCATGCAGAGCATCGGTGCAGTCAATGCGTACAGCAGAGCCTTCCCCGGAAAGGGTGCAGGACTGCCTCCGATGGCACAGCAACCCCAGCAGCCTCAAACCGGAGGGATGCAGTACTACAGGCCGATGCAGTCATCTCAAACACAGACGATGCCAAGCGGGGTCTCCCAGCTCATTAAGTCGATGCCCGGCTTGGCCTCCCAGCTCGTTCAGTCGACGCCCGGCGGGATCGCCCAGCTCATTCAATCTGCCCAGTCTGCCAATCCAACTCAGGCAGTTCAACCCGGTCAGGCAGTCAATCCTGTCTCCCGTGGCTTGTATGGCAGAGACGCTATGGAAGCACGGAACAATTCTCTCAGGGCAACCTCTCAGCAGGTCCAGCCAAAGCGTGTCGGAAGAGATCGCTGATTCCTAGTATACATATGTACGGGTACCCCTTTTAGGGGGTACCCTACTATAGACTTCTAACTGTTAGTACACATCTACCGGAAGTATACTGTCTACCGGAAGTATACGACTTACAGTTAGTACTAAGTAATATATATATATATATACTAACGGACTATAACGCGCGCGCGAGACGACAGAACCCTGTAGCCATTCTGATTTTTCTAGCGTATGATCCACTTGTCTGCTCGGTCACCACGGTCGTAAGTTCTTCTCCGGTTCTTGCCATACCTGTGATCTGAGCCTCGGGCAGTGCTTGTGGCGTCTCCTCCTCCCTCCAGCGTCACAGGTGCTGCCCACCCTTGAGGGAACATGGGAAAATACGACAACATCATCGCGAAAATCTCGCAACTGCCATTGGCAGATCAGGAGGCATTGCTTCGTGATCTCGAGGAACTCGAGAAGAAGAAGTCCATCGAAGAAGCTCAAACGAACTTTTTGTCGTTTGTGAACCAGATGTGGCCAGCCTTCATTGCCGGAAGGCACCACAAAATCATGGCGGATGCCTTTGAACGAGTGGCGAATGGCACCCTCAAGCGCCTGATTATCAACATGGCACCTCGTCACACTAAGTCTGAGTTTGCCTCATATCTCCTCCCGGCGTGGTTCATGGGCAGATACCCCGGAAAGAAGGTAATCCAGACGGCACACACAGCAGAGCTTGCCGTCGGCTTCGGTCGAAAGGTCAAGAACCTCATTGACGGACCAGACTATCAGTCCATCTTCCAAGAGACAAAGCTCGCAGCAGACTCGAAAGCTGCTGGTCGGTGGTCGACATCGAAGGCAGGAGAGTACTTCGCAATCGGTGTTGGCGGCGCAGTGACTGGTAAGGGTGCGGACCTCCTGATTATCGACGATCCGCACTCTGAACAGGAGGCAACCATGGCTGCCTTCAATCCAGATATCTACGATAAGGTGTACGAATGGTACACCTCAGGCCCACGACAGCGCCTACAACCCGGTGGGGCCATAATCATCGTTATGACACGATGGGGTAAAAGAGACCTAAGTGGGCAGATCATCAAGAAGTCCACGGAAAGGGTTGGGGTCGACGAGTGGGAGGTCATTGAACTTCCTGCCATCATGCCATCAGGGCAGCCTCTCTGGCCTGAGTTCTGGAAACTTGAAGAGCTTGAGGCAATCAAGGCCGAAATTCCCATCAGCAAATGGAATGCCCAGTACATGCAGGCGCCGACCTCAGAGGAGGGAGCCCTCATCAAGCGCGACTGGTGGAGAGAGTGGAACCACACAGAGCCGCCAGTGTGCGAGACGATCATCCAGTCGTGGGACACCGCGTTCCTGAAGACGCAGAGGTCTGACTACTCTGCCTGCACGACATGGGGTGTCTTTTACAGGACTGACGATTCTGGGCAGAAGGTGCCAAACGTCATCCTCCTTGATGCCTACAAGGAAAAGCTCGAGTTTCCCGAGCTGAAGAAGAAGGCACTGGAGAAGTACTATGAGTACGAGCCAGATCAGCTCGTCGTCGAGAAGAAGGCATCAGGCGCTCCGTTGATCTTCGAGCTCAGGCAGATGGGGCTGCCAGTGACTGAGTTCGTACCGAGCCGTGGGAACGACAAGATCGCTCGCGTCAACGCAGTATCCGACCTGTTCTCATCTGGGTGCGTATGGTACCCACCGACGCGATGGGCAGAGGAGGTCATTGAGGAATGCGCCGCCTTCCCGTCTGGTGACCATGATGACATGGTCGACAGCACGACACAGGCACTTATACGCTTCAGGCAGGGCGGATGGATCAGGACGGACACAGATGACTGGGAAGACGACGACGATAAACGCGGACCCGTGGAGTACTACTGAAAATCAGAAGATTCCCATCGAAATCCTTCAAGAGCACAGCAGACTGAAAGCCAAGTTCGAGGGAATCATGGCGATCACGGGGGTCGAGAATGGAAGGGTCAGCAGGGCCTTAATGGAGGAAGAAGAGGTCTCTAGGTCAAATTTACGCGCATTTGAGCGCGCACATGGCTTGACCTCCTGATTCCATCATGTATGGTGATTCGCAGGGGAAGCAAAATGCAAAACGAGATCGTCACGGGTCGGCTTTGTATTTGGTCCGAGAGTCAGGTTGCGCTACGGCCTATTCCAACCACGCTTCCCCTACACACTTCCTTCCATACCGTTTTTGCTGCATAGTGCCTGAAACCTTGCAGGGGATATGACATGGCCATCGAAAAGCCGCTCACTCCATTTGACATCAGCATCGAGCCAGAAGAGCCGATGGAGGACACTGGCGACTTCGAGGGGTTCGAGGAGTCGAGCACCACGGTGACGCCGATGGACGACGGAAGCGTCGTTGTTGAGTTTGAGTCATTGTCGGTCGAGCCCGAGTACGAGGAGGTTCCGCACGGAGACAACCTCGCGGAGGTCATCCCAGATTCTGAGCTTCAGTCTATGGCGAGCGAGCTCGTCGGTGAGTTCATCTCAGACAGGAATAGCCGCAATGACTGGGCTATGGCATATGTCCGTGGTCTTGACTTGCTTGGCATGAAGATTGAGGACCGCACACAGCCTTGGGAAGGCGCCTCAGGCGTCTACCACCCGATGATGACAGAGGCAGCGATACACTTCCAAGCTCAGGCCATGGGCGAGCTCTGCCCGGCATCAGGCCCAGCACGGGTGAAGATCGTCGGGAAGATGACCACAAAGAAGTTCCAACAGGCAAGCCGCGTTGAGAACGAGCTGAACTACCTCATCACGGAGAAAATGCCAGACTACCGCGAAGAGACGGAGCAGATGTTGTTCCGCCTGTCTCTCGCAGGGAGCGCATTCAAGAAGGTCTATTACGATCCGACGCGCGATGTGCCTCGGTCTGTGTTCATCCCTGCTGAGGACTTTGTCGTGCAGTACGGGGCGTCGAGCCTGCATGACAGCGAGCGATATACGCATGTGATGCGTAAGACCAAGAATGAGATCATGAAGCTGCAAGCAAGCGGCTTCTACCGCGATGTCGATCTTCCTGCCCCTGCAAAGGAGAAGAGCGACATTCAGGAGAAGTACGATAAGCTGCAAGGCGTTCAGGATATCGACTATGGCGATGATCGATACATGCTCCTCGAGATGCATGTCGACATGGTCATGCCGGAAGGCTTCGAGGATGACGGAGACATTGCGCGCCCGTACATCATCACCATCGACAAGTCCTCGCAGACCATTTTGTCGATCCGCAAGAACTGGTACGAGGGCGACGCGAGCAAGCAGAAGCGCATGCACTTTGCCCCCTATGTGTACCTGCCCGGTCTGGGGTTCTACGGCATTGGCCTCGTCCACCTCATTGGTGGCGTGACCCGCTCTGCAACGTCAATCCTGCGCCAGCTCATCGATGCTGGCACCCTCGCCAACCTGCCTGCTGGCCTCAAGGCTCGCGGGCTTCGCATCAAGGGCGACAGCGGTCCGTTGCGCCCCGGCGAGTTCCGCGACGTTGACGTCCCGAGTGGATCGATCAGGGACTCGATCACATTCCTTCCGTACAAAGAGCCGTCAAGCGTCCTGTATCAACTGCTGTCAACCCTCGTCGAAGAGGGGCGCCGGATCGGCTCTGTGGCTGACGTAAAGATCAGCGAGATGAACGCTCAGGCACCCGTAGGCACGACACTTGCCCTGCTCGAGCGCAACATGAAGGTCATGTCTGGCGTTCAGGCTCGCCTCCATGCGTCCATGCACAAGGAACTCCGCCTGATCTCCAATGTTGTGCGCGACTTCATGGACGAGAAGTATGCGTATGACCCGGACGGAGAATTCAACCGCCTCGAAGACTTCGACGACCGCGTCGACGTCATCCCGGTTTCCGACCCCAATGCGGCGACCATGGCGCAGCGCGTTATGCAGTATCAGGCAGCCCTAGAGATGTCACGTCAGGCGCCTCAGCTCTATGACATGGGCAAGCTTCACAGGAACATGCTGGAGGTTCTTGGCATCCAAGACGCAGCGGACATCATCAAACTGCCTGACGACATCAAGCCACGCGACCCAATCAGCGAGAATATGGCAATCCTGAAGCAGGAGCCAGTGAAGGCATTCCTATATCAGGATCATGAGGCTCACATCAGCGCCCACATGTCAGCGATGCAAGACCCGAAGATTCAGCAGATGGTCGGGCAGTCTCCCTTTGCCTCCGCGATCCAGTCTGCCATGGCGGCGCACATCACTGAGCACGTCGCAATGCAGTACCGAAAGGAGATCGAGAAGCGCCTTGGCGTCGATCTGCCGCCGGAGGACACCCCTCTGCCGGAGGATGTCGAGGTCGAGCTGTCTCGCCTCGTTGCTGCCGCTGGCGAGAAGCTGACGCAGGAACACCAGACTCAGGCAAAGCAGGCAGAAGCGCAGAAGCAGGCCCAAGACCCAATCACACAGATGCAGCAGAAAGAGCTGCAGATCAAAGAGGCTGAAGTCATGGGTCGACTTGAGATCGAGCGCGAGAAGCTCCGGCTCGATGCGGAGAGAACGCGCGGCAACATCGACGTGCAGCGTGAGCGGCTCCACTCTGAGGATCGCCGCGAGGGCGCGCGCATTGGCGTCCGCATTGCATCTCAGATCGAGGACGCAAAGCGCCAAGACAAGAACGATGGCGTCCGCCTTGGCATCGACATTGCCCGCGAACTCACAAAGCCCGGAAAGGCAAATGAATAATGGAAGCCGACGTCATCCCTCTGATCCTCTCGAACATCGAGGAGCAGAAGCGTTCAATTGAACTTTTTCTCGCCAACGGTGGAGCAAAGTCCTACGAGGATTATTGCCGCTCTGTTGGCGAGTACTCCTGCCTCCAAAAGGTGGAAAGTGATATCAAAGACGTCGAACAGAGGTTTATTGAATCCTGATGCCACATGGGATAGGGTGGTGATGTCGGGCAGAGCAACAGGCTACGGTGGGCCTTAAAACCACTGCTGGAGAGAAAATGTACACCGACGACAAGACAGGAAGCGAGGACGTACGGGCCAAGCTTCCAGAGCCAAAGGGATACCGCATCCTTATTGCGATCCCGGAGGTCAGCCAGAAGACACAGGGTGGGGTATATATCCCCGATGAGCGCAGGAACGCTGAGGAGACGGCATCCCTCGTGGGTTACGTCTTGAAGGTTGGCAGCGAGGCATATGCTGACGCATCCCGCTTCCCGACTGGACCTTGGTGCAAGGAGGGCGACTTCGTCATCTTCCGCTCGTACTCAGGCACCCGATTCAAGGTGCATGGCAAGGAATTCCGCCTCATCAACGATGACACCGTGGAGGCTGTTGTCGAAGACCCACGGGGGTACAGCCGGGCATGATGCTTCATTTCGGAACAAAGCAGATCAAAGCTTCCCCGATGTCTCGGCAGGAGTACAACGATTATCGCGGCTGGAAACTGCCTGCCGACGAGAACGGGGCTGACGAGGGATTCCTTGTCGAGTACGTCGATGGCGGGCAAGCAAACCACCCAGACCACACAGGGTACATCTCTTGGTCTCCCAAGGACGTCTTCGCAAAGGCCTACAAGTCGAGCGGATCGATGTCGTTTGGCCATGCCATCGAGGCCATGAAGGTCGGAAAGCGTGTTGCTCGGTCTGGGTGGAACGGGAAGGGAATGTTCCTGTTCCTCGTCAATGGCAGCACATTCACGGTAAACCGTGAGCCACTCATGTCCATCATGGGTGAAGGAGCTCAGGTCCAGTACCACGCACACATCGACATGAAGACAGCTCAGGGATACGTCGTCCCTTGGCTTGCATCGCAGGCTGACATGCTTGCAGAAGACTGGGAGATCGTCGGATGAACACGGCAAACGGCCAAGCAGAAGAAGACGACGAGTTCGATATCGAGATCGTCGATGACACGCCCGAGCATGACAAGGGCAAGGCTCGTCGCCCGGAAGGCGCGGAGCCAGAAATCCCCGAGGACGACGAGATCGCCTCGTACTCAGACTCCGTGCAGAAGCGGATCAAGAAGCTGAAGTATGAGTTCCACGAAGAGCGTCGCTCCAAGGAGGAGGCTGCCCGCCTTCGGGATGAGGCAGTTGCTATGGCGCAGCGTGAGCGCGATGAGAAGCTTCGACTTCAGCGCATGCTGGAGGAAGGCGAGGGCGTCCTCGTCAATCAGGCAAAGCAGCGCCTGACAATGCAGCTCGAGAAGGTGAAGTCGGAGTTCAAATCCGCCTACGAGATGGGTGATGCGGATGCGATGGCTGAAGCTCAGGCGAAGATGTCTGAGCTGAAGAACGAGGAGTATCGCATCAACTCCTACAAGCCGCCAGCCCGGGCTCAGGTACAGCAGCCAGTCCAGCAGCCAGCGAAGCCATCCGTCCCGGCCCCCAGTGCAAGGTCTCAGGCTTGGGCGCAGAGCAATCCTTGGTTCATGCGTAGCGGTGATGAGGACATCACTGCACTTGCGATGGGTACGCACGAGAAGCTTGTTCGATCTGGAGTTGCGCCAGACACAGATGAGTATTATTCTAAGATTGATGGTGCGGTTCGCCGTGCCTTCCCGGAACGGTTTGCCGACGCCTCCGAAGAGGTGAAGCCACAGCGGCGGCAGGCTGGCAACGTGGTGGCCCCGGCTGGACGTACGACCAGCCAAACATCACGCAAGGTGGTACTCACCTCGACCCAAGCCGCACTCGCCAAGCGCCTTGGGATTAGCAACCAGCAGTATGCGGCGCAACTTCTGAAGGACTCATCCAATGGCTGACCGTACCCCCCGAACGCTCACGACTCGCGAGGGCGGAGAACGTCGCAAAGGATGGCAGCGCCAATCGCTCCTCCCTACCCCCGAACCCCGTGACGGTTTGAAATTCCGTTGGGTTCGCACCTCCACGCTGGGAAATGAGGACAACAAGAACGTCTCGAGCCGATTCCGCGAGGGCTATACGCCCTGCTTGGCAAAGGACTTTCCCGAGCTGCGTATCATGTCTGACCACAACTCTCGGTTCCCGGAGAACCTTGAGGTCGGCGGACTCCTGCTATGCAGCATCCCCGCAGAGTTCGCGGAGGAACGCACCGAGGGACAGCTCGATCAGGCAAAGGCCCAGATGGACGCTGTTGATCGGAGCTACCTGCGTGAAAGCGATCCTCGGATGCCCGTGCTACGCCCGGAGCGTTCAACCAAAACCACATTCGGTAAGGGCTGAGGCCCGCCGACAGATGAAGGAGAGAACCTATGGGTTCCGTTAATGCACCCTTCGGTCTGCGTGTGACTGGCCGTCTCGACGCTGGTTCGCTGGAGGTTTTCCGCCAGTACCCAATCGCATCGGGCTACGCTGCCAATATCGCGGCTGGTGACGTTGTCATGTTGACCGACAATGGCACCTCGACCACGATCACCAAACAGACCGCCACTGGTGACACGACCACTGATATCGCCATGCTCGGCGTGTTCATGGGTTGCTCGTACACCGACCCCTCGACTGGCCAAATCACGTTCTCGAACATGTGGCCGACCGGGACCGTTGCTTCGGATGCTCTGGCATTCGTCTGCGATGACCCGCAAGCGCTGTACGTTGTGCAGGCTGACGAGTCGATCACCAATTCGCTGGACATCTACGGCAAGAATGCCGCGATTGTTCAGGGCGCGGTGAACACCACGTTCAAAGCTTCGCGCGTCGCGCTCGATGCGTCCACCATCGGCACCGATGCCAACCTCCCGCTGCGAATTGTCGACTACGTCGGCGGCCCCCGTGGTGGCGAAGCTGGTACCTCGTACCCGATGCTGGTCGTGAAACTGAACTACACGCAGCTCACCGCTGCTGTTGGCGTCTAAGGAGGGCTGACCATGGCTATTTCACGCGCACAGGCCCTCAAGGAACTGCTTCCGGGCCTCAATGCATTGTTCGGTTTGGAGTACGACAAGTACGAAAACGAGCATGCAGAAATCTACGAGACGGAAACCTCCGAGCGTTCGTTCGAAGAAGAAGTGAAACTGTCTGGCTTCGGGGCTGCCCCGGTCAAGCCGGAAGGTTCCGCTATCACCTACGACAACGCGCAGGAATCGTTCACCGCTCGTTACAACCACGAGACCGTGGCGATGGGCTTCTCCATCACCGAGGAAGCCATGGAGGACAACCTCTATGACTCCCTGTCGGCTCGCTACACCAAGGCGCTTGCCCGCGCCATGGCGTACACCAAGCAGGTCAAGGCTGCCTCGCTGCTGAACACTGGCTTCACCACCTTCACCTCGGGTGACGGCGTGACCTTGTTCAACTCGGCGCACCCCACCGTGGCTGGCGGCACCAACTCCAACCGTCCCGCCGTTGACGTCGACCTGAACGAGACTGCTCTTGAGCAGGCTGTGATTGACATTGCTGCCTACAAGGACGAGCGCGGCCTGCTGATCGCTGCTCGCCCGCGCAAGCTGATCGTTCCGGCTGCCCTGATGTTCGTCGCAACCCGTCTGCTTCAGACTGAGCTTCGTGTCGGCACCGCCGATAACGACCTCAACGCCCTGAAGTCGAATGGTTCGATCCCGGAAGGCTATCGCGTCAACCACTACCTGACCGACGCCGACTCGTGGTACATCACCACGGACGTTCCGAATGGCATGAAGCACTTCGTGCGTACCGCCATGACGACGTCGATGGACGGCGACTTTGATACTGGCAACGTCCGGTACAAGGCTCGTGAGCGCTACTCGTTTGGCGTGAGCGATCCGCTCGGCATGTATGGTTGCCCGGGCGCCTGACGTAAGCTACAAAGGGTTTTCCCGAGATCAGGTCCGCTTCGGCGGGCCTTTTCTTTTTGTACAGTTGGAGTGCTTGCGCTGTGTAAAAAGTTCATTGGAACTTTCTCGCGCGATGTCGTACACTCACCTCAGGGCATCACCAGCTACGCAGACAGGAAGCCCAACCTGACGTTGCACAGACGGCGTGGCTAAACCTTGTGCAAAGGGAACTACCATGGCTTCTACCACATTCTCTGGACCAGTAACGTCCCAGAACGGCTTCATCGGTGACATCACAGGCAACGTCACGGGCGTCTTGAACCTCACGGCCCAGACTACCGCCTCGCTCCCCGCTGCCGCAGCCAGCAATGCCGGGCAGATTCGCCTCATCAGCGACAACGGCGTTGGCAACAACGAGTACTGCCTCGTCATCTCCACTGGCTCTGCTTGGGTCACCGCCATCGGCGCAGCCCTGAGCTAATAGGAGGTCCACATGGCTGACGAATACGACGTAAGCTCTAAGCGCGTCACAGGCACAGGTGCTTTGAGCATTGGCCGCGCGCGTGTTCGTATGGTCGTTGTGACGGTGAGCGCCGCAGGGCGTCTCACCATGACCAGCGGAAGCGGTGGTGCCACCAAGATCGACATGGATTTTGGTGCAGCCGGAACCTACGACATCTTCATCCCCGGAACGGGCGTTCTCTTTGAGGCCGACCCGTATGTGTCTCTCGCCACGAGCGTCACCGCAGCGACAGTGTTCTGGTCGTGAGGTGAGGCATGGAAGGGAACGTAGGAATCTTTGAGGTCGCAAAGGTGCTGATCCAGTGGGTCGTCATCCCTATCGCAGGGTTTGTGTGGCTACTCCACCGGAACCAGCAACAGCACCAGACAGACATCGCCGTGCTTCAGGCCGTGCATGCTGCCAACAAGGAAGCACATGACCGGGAGTTCAAGGAGATGCGGGACAACTTCAAGGGCGTCTTTGCAAAGCTCGAGAACATCGAGCAAGCGCTGAGGAAGTGAGGGACCGTCATGCCGCTGAATGCCAAGGGCAAGAAGATCAAGGCCTCCATGGAGAAGCAGTATGGGAAAGAGCGGGGCGACCGCATTTTCTACGCCGCTGAAAACAAGGGAACCATCAAGGGCGTGACAGCCAAGGGTAAGGGGAAGAAGAAATGATCTCTCGTGGCAGCATGGGTAAGCAGATCGCTACCGCTCCAGCCTCTCGGATGGCCTGCGGCGGTCAGGCCAAGAAAATGGCCAATGGTGACCCAGCCAAGAAGATGGCTTCTGGTGGCGTTGTCCGTGGCGATGGCTGCTGCACGAAAGGGAAGACCAAGGGGAGGAACTGCTGATGGCCAAGAAGCCAAAGAAGGATGAAGAGTCCAGCGTCACCGTCGCGGTGGTATCCCCAACTGCGGCATTTGTCCCCTGCAATCAGTGCGGGAACCCCGGAGATTGCGCCCGCGCTGGGAAATGCCGGAAGGGATTTAAGTAATGGCCGTCATCGTACCCGACCTGCCGGAATTGTTTGAGGAAGCCTTTGAACGGGCTGGCCTCGAAATGCGCTCGGGCTACGACCTGAAGACCGCCCGCCGCAGCCTCAACATCATGACGCTGGAGTGGGCCAACCGTGGCCTGAACCTGTTCACCATTGAGTCTGGTACGCAGGTTCTCACGCCCGGTTCGGCATCCTACACGATGCCAACCGGAACCATCGACCTCATCGAGCATCAGCTTCGCACAGGCACTGGCGCAAACCAGACGGATACGTTCCTCGAGCGCATCTCCGTGTCGACCTACGCGCAGCAGACCAACAAGCTGATTACCGGGAGGCCCACTCAGATTTTCGTGCAGAGGCTGTCGACCTCCACGCAGGTGACGCTGTGGCCCGTCCCGGATGACACCATGCCATACACGCTCTTCTACTACCGACTGAAGGGCATTGATGGCTTGTCCTCCGGCATAGGGGGTGAGGCCACGATGGTGCCTCCACGCTTCGTCCCAGCGCTTGTGGCTGGCCTTGCGTACTACATCGCCGCCAAGAAGCCAGCGTCACAGCCTCTCATGCCAGCCCTGAAGCAGGAGTACGAGGAGCAGTTTGCCCTTGCCGCCGATGAGGACCGCGACCGTGCGTCAGTGTCCTTTGTTCCCATGAGTCCGTGGAGCTACTGATGGCATACGCTAAGGGCAGCAGGGCATTCGGTTTCTGCGACAGGACGGGCTTCAGGTACCCACTGAGCGATCTTGTCTATGAATACCAGAATGGACAGCGCACTGGGTTCAGGGTTGGTCGAGACGTCCGCGACCCGGATCAGCCCCAGAACTTCCTCGGCAAGGTGAAGGTCAACGACCCTCAGTCGCTGTATGATCCTCGCCCGGATACGTCTGAGGCTGAGGCAAATGCCATATGGGGATGGAACCCCGTTGGGAATCCGATCCAATACATGGTAGGGTCCGTGGGGACCGTTACCGTTTCCACAAACGATGGAGCATGACATGGAAAAGTCCATTCGACCGAAGGCACGTCCCGCAGACCTCAAGGAGAACTTTGACCTCGAGCGAGCCATGAGCGGCGCGTCTGCAAAGCGTGAGGCTCAGGACGAGAGAACTCTGGCGCCAAAGAAGCCTGCTGGCGTCTCGTCGTCTCCGCGTCCGCGCACAAAGTCCGACTTTGAGACGGATCACGCAATCGGGCAGAGCGTGAAGTACCAGAAGTGCGGAGGCAAGGTCAGCAAGATGGCTGGCGGAGGCATGTGCCGTGGTATGGGGGCGGCCACCAAGGGCGGCAGCTACAAGGTATAAGCCATGAACTACGCACAGCTTGTCGCGTCTGTCACTAGCTACGTCGAGGCTGGGTCTTCGGCGTTCACCGCGCAGATGGACACCTTCATCCGCCAAGCGGAGGAGCGCATCCTCCGTGAGGTGATGATCCCAGAGCTCCGCAAGAACGCCACGACGACGCTGAGTGCTGGGTCGACCTATCTCGCGCGCCCTTCCGACATGCTGTCTGTGTTCTCGCTTGCCACCATCAACGCCGCAGGGGTCTATAGCTACCTCATCAACAAGGATGTGAACTTCATCCGCGAGGCATACCCAGACCCTGCAGTGACTGGCACACCGAAGTACTACGCGCAGTTCGACGGGGACGTAACGAGCCCGAGTAGCCCGGGGCATTTCATCATCGGCCCTGCTCCTTCGTCGGAGTACCAAGCGGAGCTGCACTACTACTTCGACCCGCCGTCCATCGTGACATCAGGGACGTCGTGGCTTGGCGACAACGCTGAAGCCGCGCTGCTCTACGGAACGATCATGGAAGCATACCGCTTCGAGAAAGGCGACGCAGACCTCATGGCGGCATATCAGGCTGCATATGATTCTGCACTCAGTGACCTGCGTACCGTGGGAACTCGCAGCGCAAATGATGCCTACAGGAACGGAGCACTCGCGAAATGACCTTTGTGGCCGGGATGCCAGCAGACTTCAAGATCAGCGTGAGGGCGACCAGCGGTCGCGGCTTCACCCCGGAGGAGCTCGCTGTGCAGTGCTCCGAGAAACTGATCTACGTCTCAGATGGGGCGCCAGCTCCGATCCGTGACCAAGCTATCGCCTTCAAGCAGCGCATCGAGAAGGTGGTTGAGTCGTACCTGAAGCAAGCTGTTCTCAGCGACCGCACGACAGTGTACAATGCGCTAACCGAGGCTGGGCATCCCGAGCTGGCCGAACTCATAAGGAGACTGTGACATGGCCTTCACGGGCAATTTCTTTTGCACCAGCTTCAAGCAACAACTGCTCGAGGGTGTGCATGACTTCCGCGCTGTAGGTGGCGACACCTTCAAGCTTGCGCTCTACACCAACTCGGCGTCGTTCACGGCGGCGACTACGTCGTACACCTCGGTGAACGAAGTGGCGAACTCCGGCTCTTATGCCGCAGGTGGCGGTGCGCTGACCAACGTCAACCCGAGTGCTTCCGGCACCACGGCACTGACGGACTTCAACGATCTGACGTTCACGTCGGCGACGATCACGGCTCGTGGCGCGTTGATCTACAACACGACTCCGGCGCACACCTACACCAACCCGACCTGTGTGGTTCTGGACTTCGGCACCGACAAGACCTCGACAGCGGGCGACTTCCAGATCGTCTTCCCGACGGCGGATGCTGCTTCGGCCATTATTCGTGTGGCCTAAGCCTAACTGATAGCAAGGGGTTCCCATGGTAAAGCTCGTCAACCGCGCCAAGATGTCCACTGCCACGACTGGCACCGGGACGATCACTCTCGGGTCTGCGGTGGCGGGCTTCCAGACCTTTGCTGCTGCGGGGGTGGCCGACACCAACATCGTCCGCTACACCATCGAGGATGGCACCAACTGGGAAGTTGGCTCTGGCACATACACGTCCGTCGGAACCACGCTTTCCCGCACCCCATCTGAGAGTTCCAGCGGTGGCGCGGCAATCACGCTGTCTGGCAATGCCACGGTCTTCGTCACGGCTGCGGCTGCTGACCTGCAAGAACTCGTCACCTTCGCCGAAACCTTTGCCCTGCCGACTGTCGATGGGACGAATGGTCAGGTGATGACGACCGACGGCGCTGGAACGCTGACGTTTACCACGGTTGGCGGGGCCTCGCTGACTGGTCAGACTGACAGTGCTTCGCCGTTTGAAACCTCTTTGGGTTCTGGTGCCGGGGCTGCAAACACGGGCGTGAACAATACGTTCATCGGATATCAGGCTGGCAACGGCAATACCACTGGGACAAACAACACTGCGCTCGGCTATCAGGCGCTGGATGTAAACACCTCTGGAACTGACAACGTCGCCATCGGGAGTGCGTCTCTTGGTGTTTTGACCACAGGCTCGACCAACGTAGCCATTGGTCAGTCTTCTCTTGGGAACGCGCTTACAACGGCGTCGGATAGTGTAGCAGTCGGTCGTCAGGCTGGACGGTTTGTGTCTGGGTCTAGGAACATTGGCGTTGGCTCCGGTGCGCTTTCTGGAAGCTCAATCTCCACTGCATCTGGCACCGACAATACAGGCATCGGGCAAGGGACTGGGTTTAGCCTGACCACTGGGTCATTCAACTTCCTTTCTGGGGCTAACGCAGGATACGCCATCACCACAGGCTCCAACAACGTAGCCATCGGTAACGGCGCTTTGGATGCTGCCACAACTGGCGGCGTGAACATTGCCATTGGTCAAAACGCCATGGGGGCCGGGATCACTACGGCTGCAAGCGGGTACAATGTCGCTATTGGGTATCAGGCGGGGAACTCAATCACCAGCGGCACTAGCAACGTCGCCATCGGAAACGGCGCTGGCTCCGGCCTAACGACTGGTACGCAGAACGTAGCTATCGGAATCAGCGCTGCGGCAGTGTCGACCGGGAACTACGGCGTATTCGCTGGTACTTCGGCTGGATACAGAGATGCAGGAGCGTTCAATGTTGCCCTTGGGTACTATGCTATGGGGACGGCGACCCCTACCGGATCATACAACGTAGTACTCGGGTACTACGCAGGGGACAGTCTTACAGGCGGCGCGAACAACGTATTTGTTGGGCAATCTGCCGGGCGTCGCGTTACTACTTCCGGCAGCCTAGTGTTCGTCGGCAGTGGCGCGGGGTCGTATTCGACCGTAGGCTCTAGCAACATAGGGATCGGTGAAAACGCGGCACGAGGCAACACCGTAACATTTCTGTCTGGCAGCAACAACATAGCGGTTGGTACCAACGCCGGGCTGGCCATGACTGGTGCCTCCAACAACGTAATCGTCGGACATAGCGCTGGCGGAGCGATAACGACCTCGGCCACAAACGTAATCGTCGGAGGCTCAGCCGGGGGCAGCCTTACCACTGGTGGCAGTAACACCATCGTTGGCTATAATGCCATGGGTACCTCCGTTGGAACCGCAGCCTTCAACACCGTCGTCGGCTACGCCGCTATGGCAGGCGGCAGTGTCGCTGGTTCTGGGTATAATGCGGTCCTTGGCTACTCTGCCGGGTCTGCTGTAAGCACGGGTATATCCAACGTGCTGGTCGGCGCTTACGCCGGGAGTGCGACCACCACTGGCTCGAACCAGATCGTCATTGGTCGTGACGCTGCCGCCACTTCAGCCACAGTCTCCAACGAGATCACGCTAGGAAACACCTCGATCAACAGATTCCGGGTTCCCGGATGCGGGATTGACAACACATCTGCCGCGCTTTCTGGCACCACGCCATCTGTGGATGTTGGGGCAAGGAACGTCTACACCCTGTCCACTACGGGAAACACCACGTTCACCTTTACGGGCGTTCCATCCTCCGGGCAGGTGGGGACAGTCACGCTCATCATTACCTCCGGTGGGGCGTACACGCATACTTGGCCCGCATCGGTTAAGTGGGCTGGTGGTACCGCGCCGACAGCCCCAGCGACAGGTGAGACGGACATCCTGACGTTCATGACAGTCAACGGCGGGACGACGTGGTACGGGTTCCTTTCCGGGGATGCCATGGCATGATTGGGGCTGGGTTTATCATGAGAATGGCGCGGGCTGGGGTGCCAAGTGGCCCCGCCCGTGGGGCAGCTTCCTACACGACGGCGGGAACGTATAGCTGGGTATGCCCTGCAGGGGTGACAGCGGTGAGCGTTGTGGCTGTTGGGGCTGGCGGCGGGGGCGGGTATGGCAATGCTTCCGGTGGCGGCGGTTCTGGCGGGAACCTGAGGTACGTCAACAATATATCCGTAACACCCGGGTCATCTTACACAGTTGTGGTGGGTGCTGGCGGCACAAAGGGTAGCGCTGGCGCGCAGGCTGGCACTGACGGCGGGGATAGCAGCTTTGCTGGAACTGTGGTTGTGGCTCGTGGAGGAACCGGAGGGAGCACTATTGGCGGGCAGCCAAAGCTCACGGGAAACGTAGGGACCGGGGGCAACGGCGGCGCGAGTGCTGGACCAAGTGACGGCGGTGGCGGCGGCGGTGGCGGGTACTCCGGCGACGGGGGTATAGGTGGCAACGCATTTGCTGCAGTACAGCCTACCGCTGGGTCGGGTGGAGGCGGTGGCGGGGGTGGCTCGGGCTCTGGCGCGGCAGGTGGTGGCGGAGTAGGCATACTCGGCGAGGGTGCGAGTGGTGCGGCTGGCGTCGGCGTGGCG
>JACCDU010113264.1_pt1 | contig 27352 bp, 14 predicted proteins | sample 7446081 | NCBI WGS metagenome assembly JACCDU01 (sample SAMN15323447, study PRJNA562643) | freshwater metagenome | isolation source: river surface water | place: USA:Blue River Watershed | collected 2017-08-17
AATGCAGGCGCAGACGACTACTGCAGCAAACCTGTTCGGCCTCAAGAATTTTTGGCACGCATTCGCGCGCTCTTGCGCCGCACCTACCCAGAGCACAACAACGAAGAAACCACGCGCACGCTGCTCGACTACAAGTTCAACAAAATCGATAATTCGGTGTCATTTGCAGAACAGCACATTGTGTTGTCAGAGAAAGAGTTCAAGCTGGCGTTGTTTCTGTTTGAGAACCACGAACGTGCCGTCTCGCGTGAGCGCTTGTTGCAAGAAATTTGGGGTGGTGCAGGCGACGCGTTATCACGTTCACTGGATGTGCACGTCTCTTGGTTGCGCAAAAAGCTAGACCTCGCAGCCACCTCTCAATCGCTACGACTCAAGCCCATTTATGGCTTTGGTTATCGCTTGATGGCGGTCAGCGGATCACAAGATGAATAAGTCTTTGCCACTTCTCTTCATCGCGGCGATGTCACTTGGCGTCTTTGCCCAAAGCAAAGACAGCACCGATGAGCCGCCTGTCATCTCGTACAAAATTAAAACGGGTGACACCTTCAACAAATTGGCGCAAAAGTATTTGCAACAGCCGGTAGACATGGCCGCTATTCAAAAAGCCAACCAGCTGAAAAACATCGACATGCTGCCTGTTGGGGCTGAGCTTCTCATTCCACGACACATCGTCAAACAAAGCGCATCTCACGCCTCCATCATGAGTTTGTCTTGTGCCACACCGATTCGCATTGCTGACGCATCCAAACCATTGGCCATTGGTACCGTCATTCGTGAAGGGGCCATCATTGAAGTGCCGCCTGAATGCCATGTGTCTTTGTTGCTCGAGGATGGGTCTGTCATTCGTCTGCCTTCTAGCGCTGCACTCAAAATCACCACACTGCGTAAAAACGCACTCGAATCAGCGCCTGAAGTACGGCTTGATTTGACCCGTGGCCGTGTGGAGTTAGACGTGCACAAAGGCCGCGCCAAAACCACACCGTTTGAAATTCGCACACCACTGTCCATCATGGGCGTTCGTGGCACCGAATTCCGAGTGGGCTATTCGTCCGAAGACAACGCGGGTCAAGTTGAAGTGTTGGGTGGCATCGTGCAAACACGTGGCAGTACTGACACGAAAGCACGCCCCATCACCAAAGGCCTTGGTGTTCCGATTGATGGCGATGGCAAGGCCTTGGACATTGAGCAGCTGCTGCCACCGCCTGCCTTTGAAAGCGCCCTCGCCACAGCGGGCACACAGCCTTCATTTGTGGCCAAACTCACCCCCATTCCGTTGGCCAACTACTACGTGGTCGACAGCGCCAACACCGCCAATCTCACAGGCAACCGAAGCTCACACAACCTGCTGGCACCTGAGCTGTTCATTCCCCGCGTCACCAAGCAAGCCACCTTCTACCAACTCACCTCGGTGTCTGCATCTGGCTTGGTAGGCACAGAGCGTCACTACGCTTTTTGCGCAGCCCCCTCCGATGGCAAAACAGCGCGTTGCAGCGCCATGTTTGATGCACCTTTGGCTGACGGCATTCCCATCAGCTTTGCTTTGTCACGCACCGTTGATGGCGCCGCACAGTCTCTTGTACAAACCGACACCCTGCAAGCACGCAATGGCCGCTTTGCCATTCAAGGTCTGCCTGCTGGGCACTACAGCTGGACCTTGTCTTACCGCATGGCGCCATCACATGACACACCTACCAGTGACACCGTCATTCGCCAATCTGGTGCGTTTGAGTTAATCACTCTGTCTGCTTCTCACAAACCTTGAACGCGCACCACCAACGCAAAGCACGGCTGCGCCGTGAATGGTTTCTCACCATGGCGATTGCCATTTCGCTATTGGCTTTCTTGGTCTTTGGTGACATCGCCCGCTCAATGGGCAACGTGTTGTATGACCATCTCATGCGACTGCATGGATTCAAAGCCACACAAGACATCGTCATCATCGCCGTCGATGATCGGTCGTTAAACAAACTTGGTGGCTGGCCTCTTCGCCGCAGCCACTACACACAACTGCTCAACACCTTGGATGACGACCACTATCGTCCCAAAGCCATTGGTTTTGACTTCTTATTTCTCGACCCCACACCAGATGACAATGAGTTGGCCCAAGCCATGCAACAACACAAAGCTGTGTTGCCGCTAGAGTTTCGCGTTCAAGAAGACCACAACCAAACACTCACCCCCACGCTGCCCGTCAAACCACTCGCCGTTGCCGCGCACATTGGGCACATCAACTTGTCGTTTGACACCGATGGCGTGATCCGAGGCATCAACCTCTTTGAGCAAACATGGCCGCACTTTGCCCTGCAACTGCACCAGCAAGGCAACCCAACGCATCCCACTGATTCAGCTCAAACCGGCTACAGGCGTTTTCGCATGGTTGACCCACGTGTGAACTTCCCCGTGGTGTCACTGTCAGAGGCCATCCAAGACAATTTCACACGCGGATTGCTCAAAGACAAATACGTCCTGGTTGGCGTCACAGCACCCAGCTTGGGTGACCGCTACCCCACGCTCTACTCGGGCAAAAACAACGCCAGCACACCCGGCGTGGCCATCTTGGCCAGCGTGTTGAATGCCTCTCTGGACCACGCGTTCATTCAAGAAGCCCCAACCCATATCGTCTTTGCTTTGGCATTGATTCCGCTGCTCATCATGATGCAAAGCTTGGTGCTCTTGCGCCCGAGCAGGGCACTGGTCTTAGCCGTTGTCATGATGCTAGGCGGCGTGGTCATCAGCAATGCCTTGCTGACCTACGCCAACTACTGGGTTGACCCCGTACCCTTCATCTTGGTGGCTGTGGTCTTACAACCGTTATGGGCTTGGCGACGGCTAGAAGCCATCGTTCACTTGGTCGGCAACAAGGCAGCCGATCTGCAACAGTTTCAATCCCGCGAACGCAGCAACTCAGAACTCAAACCCTCACGTGAAGTTGTGCTGCAATACGCCAAACTTCTGGATCACGCTGTGGCATCGGCCCGTTCGGAGCTTGATTTTTTAGCCGCCATCGTGAACGAAATTCCTGACGCCGTGGCCATCTTCGACCCCCAAGACCAACTGCTGCTGAGCAACCAAAAACTAAAACAGCTCATAGGTGCCCACAAGCTTGATGCAGGCATCGAGCTACATGAATTAGCCCAGCACCTCCATCTACCCAACCAAGTGCTGAAAAACACGTCAACACCCTTAGTGCAGCGCATCAACACCTTGCAGGGCAGTCAAGAGTTTTTTCTCAAAGTCACCAGCATCGAGTCGCCAGCAGGCGGGCAACTTCGCCTCGTCATCTTGACCGACATCACTGAGCTGCGCCAATCGCAAACGCAGCGTGACCGTGCCCTGCAATTTTTGTCGCACGACATGCGCACCCCCATTGCGTCCATCCTGTCGCTTACACGCCGAAGCACACAGGCACAAGAGCCCATTGAGCAGCGTGAAAAAATTGTGCACCACGCCAAAGCCCTGCTCAACATGATGGATGACTTCATTCTCACCATCTCAGCCGAAGCGCCGCTCTACCAGTTCAAGCAAGAGTTGCTCGATAACCTGCTTAACGACGCGATAGAACAAGTCACCGACCTGGCCGACGCCAAAAGCATTCGCTTGCATGACCACAGCCACGACACCACCATCTTCGTCATGGCCAACACCCGCTTGTTGGTGCGCGCCATGGTCAACTTGCTTTTCAACGCCGTGAAGTTCTCAGCACCGAACAGCGTCATTGACATCTATGTCACCCACACAACCGCTCACGAGAGTCAAGCTGCCAAGGTAACCCTCACCATCCATAACCATGTGGACAACACCACGCCCCCTAGCGACCTCACCCCCTCGATGCCAGGCTTTGGCTTAGGCCTTGATTTTGTGGACACCGTGATCCACAAACACCAAGGCACCATCACACGCGATATTCCTGCTCATGGACAAGCCACCGTGTCGGTCAGACTGCCTTGCACTGACAATTGATCTGAAATGGTGCATCAATCTAAGAAAACTTAACGACAAGTCACAAAACACAAGGCTTTCAAGGTCCTCATACGCCACATGGCGTATATACGAGTAAACCCTGAATTTCTAGAATCTGACAGTAATTTAACAAAACCAACATCAGTTGGTTTAACTGTCAGATATGAACGATAACTGCTACAAAATCATTTTCTCCAAACACCTCGGCACGCTGGTCGCGGTGGGCGAACACACAGCCTCCTCAGGCAAAGCTGCAAGCGGCCAAGGCTGTCGCAGAACCGTGGTAGCCGATGGTTTTGTGGGTGCTTTGCGATTCATTTTTGCCTCAGTTGTACTGGCCTGCTTGGCGATCAATAACACCCAAGCCCAATCCACTCTGCCGCTCGCCAAAACCGCTCTGCCCCAAGGCGGCAGCGTTAACACGGGCGCGGCCACCATCAGCACCAACGGTGCTGCCATGGCCATCACTCAAACCACCGACAAAGCCAGCATCAACTGGCAAAGCTTCAACGTGGGTGTTGGTGCATTTGTCAACATCGCACAGCCCAGCGTATCGTCGGTGTTGCTCAACCGCGCGGTGGGTAACGACCCCAGCCAAATCTTGGGGCAATTAAAGGCCAACGGCCAAGTTATCTTGCTCAACCCCAATGGCGTGTTGTTTGGCAAGGATGGCTCTGTCACGGCCAGCACTTTCACAGCGAGCACATTCAGCCTAAGCGACGCCGACTTCATGGCGGGCTTCTACAAGTACAACCGAAACGGCAGCACCGCTGCTGTGGTCAACCAAGGCACCATCGAAACAAGCGCGGGCGGTTTTGTGGCCCTCATTGGCGCCACCGTCACCAACGAAGGCACGATTCGTGCACCCCAAGGCGATGTGGTCTTGGTAGCCGCTGAAAGCATCACTCTACCTACCGAGCTAATCAAGCCACAAGCCCCCGCTTCACCCAACACCGTGAGCGTGCGCATGAGCAAACGCGTGCGCCTAGAGCTTGACCCAGGCGCCATCAACACCGCAGTCAACAACACCGAAAGCGGTGTGATCGTCACCGAAGGTGGCCAAGTGCTGCTGCAAGCAGCTGCGCTTAGCACAGCCGTGGCCAGCGTGACGCACAGCGGACGCATCGACACCTCAGCACCTCAAGCCGGTGCAGTGACTGTGTTGGCCGACAACGGCGTGATCAAAGTCGATGGCAGCATCACCGCCAACAGCAGTGGCACAGATAGCCAAGGCCAAGCGCGCAAGGGTGCAGACATCATCATTGGGCGTGATGAAGAAACGGGAGTTTTGGCCAAGTTCACTGATGTGAGCGGTGCCAAGCTAGAAAGCAACCAAGGCTTTGTAGAAACCTCGGGCGATATGTTGGCCACCACAGGCACTCGGGTCAAAGCTGGCGAATGGTTGCTTGACCCATACAACATCACCATCGCAGCAGGCACGGCCACGAACACCGACTACAGCAACTACACCAGCGGTGCTGACTCGACCATTCTGGCCTCCGACATTTCAGCCAACTTGACTGCGGGCACCAGCGTGACCATTGCCACTGGCCCAGGCGGCGCTAGCGTGGGCAATATTGCGGTCAACGAAAGCATCGCCAAAACGGGCGGTAGCGATGCCACGTTAACGCTTCAAGCCCATGGCAACATCAATGTGGCGGCAGGCAAAACCATCACATCGGACACTGGAAAACTCAACGTCGTTTTGAACAGTGACTCAGATGCAACTGGGGGTGGAGCAATTGTCTTTAGCAGCGGTTCGGGTATCACCAGCAATGGTGGCAATATCACCTTGGGTGGTGGAACTACCCTGAATGGCAGTGGATTTGCAATCGCCGATGGCCAGAGCACGTTGCAGGGTATTTCTCTAAACGCCGCGTCCATCAATGCGGCTGGAGGCAATATTGTGATGAACGGCAAGACAGCCGTTACAAACAACACAGGCAACCTATCCAACGTAGCTGGTATTTACATGGCTGGCGGCTCCATCGCAACGAGTGGCAGTGGAACCATCAACCTCACGGGAAATAATCAAAACACCGATACGCAATCACAGGGTTTTGTTCTTTCAAGTGGCACGATCACCGGCGGCTCAATTGGCGCGGTGACGATCACGGGTGATTCAAGGGCGGTCACGAGTTCAACTTACACCTATGTAAGGGGCGCATTGATGAACGGCACGGTCACATCGACCGGTGGCAATATCGGCATCACCGGTTACGGCGGTGCAGGCGCTCAATACGACTATGGCGTTGACATGGCTGGCAGCGTAACTGCTTTGGGTTCAGGCACAGTCAGTATCACTGGTACTGCAGGTGCAGGAGGCTCTGGCGGTAACGTCGGTGTCAACACCAGTGGTGCTGGCACAATTTCATCTGTAGATGGTGCAATTGCCATCACGGGCACCGGTGGCGTAGGTAACGGAGCTGTCATTCGAGACCATGGTGTATTTGTTGGCGGCAGCAATGCAATCCGGTCTACCGGTACTGGCAACATCACAGTGACAGGCACGGCAACCAACAGTGATAACGGATTCAGCCAAGGTGTTGCCATTAACGCAGGCGGTTTGAATGCTAACAGTGGCACCATCAAGATTGATGGCACGGTCCCGCAAAACTACCAAGTAGCGAACTACATCAACGCCCCCATTACCTCAACATCAGGCAATGTGTACATCCGTTCTGCCGGAGCCAATATTCAAAACACAGCGACTGGCACCATATCTGGTAACAGTGTTTCCATCGACAACACAGGCGGCACGATCGATGCCAATGGTGTGATTGCCAAGGGCGCTGGGGGTGCAAGTACATGGTCAGGCGTAATAGAACAGGATGGCATTGATCTCAATGGTTCGGTGACTGCTGCCAATAACCTCAATGTGTATGGCAACCAAACAGGGGCTGCGAAAGGTGTAAAGATTACTGGAGCGTCTACCACTGTCTCTGGTAAAAACATCACGCTTTATGGCAACAGCAGCAGCGGTAATGGTGTGCTTCTATCAGCCGCCACACTTTCAGGCCAGTACATCAATGTCACAGGCGCAACCAACACAGGTACTGCAGGTTTTGCTTGGCAAGGCGGCAACATCAACACCACAGGCACAGCAGGCACAAGCACCGCAAGTGTGGTTAAAGGCATCAGCGCTGCATCTGGTAACACCAACGGCTTTGGCGCATTCATGATGATCGCAAATAGCGCAACCAATGCAGCCAGTGGCACATCAGTCACGTTTTCAGGTGAAGCCACCACATTAGCGGCAGGTGTCAACACCAATGAACGAGGCATCTTGGTGCAAGGCGGCTATACCCTGACTGCCAGCGGCGACATCACTTTTGACGGCTCAAGCAAAAGCTCTGAGGGTATTGCTTTTGGTGGCACGATCAACACCGCAACAGTTGCAGGAGTGACCAACAAAATCACCATCAAAGGCACCGCAGCAGCGTCAAGCAATAACTCTTGGAATGCCATCAATTTTTCTGGCGCGATCAATGGCAATGCGGCCACCAGCTCAATCAACTTTTTGGGCGATGCCAAAAACCTGAGCGGCGCAAATAAGGACAACGCAGTCAACATCTCCGGTGCCATTTCGGGCAACGCAGCCAATGTCAATATTCAATCGACAGGTGCCTCCATCGTCACAAGCGCAGCCATCACGGGTGCCAACATTTCGATTGACAACACCAACGGCACCATAAATGCTGGTTCGGGTGCCATTACTACGAGCACAGGAACTTCAGGCTCAGCCACTGCTATTTCAATTGGCGGGAACGTCACAGCCACAGGCAACTTAAATCTGTCTGGTGTTTCTACTGGCGGTACGGGCATTAACGTTGTAACGGCCAAGGCTATTTCTGGCGCCAACATTCAAGCTACTGGCAAAACCACCAACGGCGCTTACGGTGTTTTGTTCAACGGTAGCAATGCAGTCACAACCACAGGCGTAAGCGGTGACAGCCAAATTAAAGGTATGACCACTGCTGGAGGCACCAACGCTCTTTTGGCTGGGGGTGGTCTCAGCCTGACCTCGGCAACAGGAACAGCCTTAACCCTTTGGGGCGACGGCACAAACACGGGTGACCGAGCCGCGAGATTCGATGGCGGCGCTAGCACCAACGGTGCTGTCACCCTTAAAGGCACGTCCACCAACGCCACTTCGTTGATGTTCATCAACGGCGCTGTCACAGCCAATGCCAACAGCGCACTAACGCTATCGGGCACCACTAATGGCTCAGGCCAAGCTGCTGTTTACTTTGTCAACGGTGGCGGTGTCGGCCTTAAAAACGGTGCCACAGTCAATATCACAGGACAAAACACCAATACAGCTGGTACAGGCACCGGTGTATTGATTCAAGGCAGTGGCATATATAGATCTTCAGCGACTGCTGGCACTATCAGCATTACGGGCTCAACCTCTTCTACGGCAGCTGGGTCAACTGGCGTTTCAGTTCAAGCCGGCGTTTCAACCGATGGCAACATTGATATTCAAGGCAACGTAGCTTCAGCTTCCAGCACTGGCGTGGCCATCACAAGCGGTGGTGGTGTTGCAAGCAGCGGAACCAATACCACTATCAACATTGGTTCGAACTACGGCATCACGCACGCAGGCTACATGAATGTATCGGGTGCTACAGGCACAGGTTCAAGTATCAACTTAACGTCCACCAACAACAGCATTTCTGGCACTGGCACCATTGGCGACACTACCAACAAAAACGCGAGCGTCACATTTACCCAATCTGGCACTAGCACCTATGACGGTGCCATCAACGCGGCCAACTTCACCAAGGCAGGCACGGGTGCTTTAACACTCGATTCATGGGCGTACACAGCACCTGTTGCCACCAACGTTTCGAATGCATATAACGTCAAAGACGGCGGCACCTTATCACTTTCCCCTGGCGCAAGCTATGCGCAGCTCAATCCAGCCAGCGTGAACGTTGAAAACGCATCCACCTTCTCCATCAGCTCTGCTGGTAACGGGTATTGGAAGAACACCGCCTTCAACTTCACGGGTGGCAACGGTGGCGGCATCATGAACCTAGCTGGCAATCCGATTGGTGCCAGCGCGACAACCAATACTTTTACCACCAGCGGTGGCGCCACTAACACCGTGACAGGCATGTTGAATGCCAACAATGCGAACGTAAATTTCAACATCGCAAGTGCGACAAGTGGAACCGCTTTGTTGGATGGAAGTTTTGCAGCCTTGGCATTTACCCAAAATGCTCAAGGTGGATTCGGCCTTCAGTCCGCAACCACCGTCAATATGACGGGCGGCGGCAATTTATTGTTCAAAGATAAAGTCAGCGCCACCACGTTCAACATCAATGCAGGTAATGTGCAAGTGGGGGATGGCAGCGCTGCTACCAGCTCTGCCACAGCCACCTTCGATGCCACCAACATCAGCATCGCAGCAGGTTCGAAATTAACCATCAACCGCGCAGAGGCGTATAGCAACGCTTCTACCATCACGGGTGCAGGCAGCCTCATCCAAGCAGGTACTGGCACCTTGACTTTGACAGGTAACAGCAGTGCATTTGCAGGCAGCACCACCGTCAACGCTGGCAAAACTTTAGCCATTGGCACAGGCGGCTCTTTGGGCGCTGCAGGCAGCACCTTGAATTTGGCTGATAGCGCGGCCAGCTTGTTGTTCACCGAAGCTTCTGGCACATCCGTCGTGGGCAGCACCATCAGTGGTGCGGGCTTGCTCTCTCACACTGGTGCAGGCACCGGCGTACTCACGGCCAACAACACCTACACCGGCGCCACCACCGTCAGCGGCGGCACCTTACAAATTGGCAATGCCACTGCCACCGGCACCTTGGGCACGGCTAACGCCGTGAGCTTGTCTAACAACGCCACCTTGGCATTCAACCGCGCAGCCAACACCACCATTGACAAAGCCATCAGTGGCAACGGCAATTTGACGGCCAACATCACAGGCGACTTGGCGCTTAACAGCAACATCGCGCTCACTGGCAGCAACACCATCAACCTCACGGCTTCGGGGGCCATCACCGAAACCGCTGGCAGCTTGGCCGCAACCAACCTTTACATGACGGCAACTGCTGGCAGCATTGGCACAAGCCTCCAGCGCATTCAAAGCAATGTCGACAACCTATCTGTCAGTGCTGGTGGTGATGTGTTTTTGACAGAAGCCAACGCAGTGACAGTCGCGGGCAGAACAACGGCCAACAATGGCAATATCAACATCGCCACCACCAACGGCACGATGACTATTGGCACCGTCAACAATATCGCTGGCATCTCAGCCAACGGCACAGGCAACATCACGCTGTCTGGCACAACAGACACAGGCCACGGCATTTACATTGGCAACAACATCACAGCCAATAACGGAACGGTATCTATTACTGGCACCACATCCACCGCGGTCAACCCAGATGCTGGTGTGAGATCAGCAGGAACTGTGAGTGCTAAAAACATCACACTGCTCGCCTCAGCGACGAACGTTGGTGGTGGCGCATTAGGCTACTTCGGTGCCGGCGGTTATTTCAATGCCACGGAACAACTCAACCTGACGGGCACAACTGCAGGAACTGCCAACGGTTTTTACAGCTACACAGGCGGTTTCACATCTGGCACCGGCACCACCATCATTGGTACATCGACTTCTGGCCAAGGCGTAGGCTTGGTCAATGGCATCACCATGACCAATGGCAGCACAGGCAACATCAGCATCACTGGCACTGCCACCGATGGCACCAAACAAGGCATTGGCCTGCGTGGCATTGCCATTACCAATGGTGGTGGCAATACGGTGTTGACCGCCGTCAACGGCGTCATTGCTACAGACGCTGGCAACCCAGCTTGGAACACAGGCCTTCAAACCAACACCATCACCAGCAACGGCACGGGCTCCGTGCAAGTTGTCGCGGGCAATGCCAGCGCCACTAACAGTGCATCTATCGACGGCACGGTTTTTAGCATCACCCAAAACAGCAATGCAGGCGTGCTGGTTAGCACCTCAGGCACCGGCAACGTCACAGCGCCCAAGATCATCAACAACGGCACGGGTGATGTAGTCGTTGCAGCTGGCAGCGCCATTGCAGCAGGCACTGGCACTGGCGGCCAAGTGTTGACGGTGGCAGGCAACAACATCACCCAAACCAGCTCGGGCAAAACATACATCTACTCTGGCCAAGTATCTAGCACCGGTGTACTGAGCACCCTCACCAGCGACTTCAACACGCTTTATTACCAAGGCAGCAGCCACGCTGTGAATGCAGGCTTCAACACCACCTACGATGGCACACCCGCCAACGACCTCACCGCCCCCTCAGGCGGCAGCGTGTCTAGCGGCGCGCAGGTGTTTTTCCGTAGCAGCACCAAGCCCGGCTTCACACTGGCATTGAACGACCTCAGCAAACAGTATGGCGATGTTGACCCCACCAACTTTGTGGCCACTGGCGGCGCCACCAGCCTGACCAATGCTTATGCAGGCACAGGCGGTAGCAACAACTTTGCCGTTGCCACAAGCGATGTCATCGCAGCACTCACACGCACTCGCGCAGCCGGTGAAAACGTAGGCACCTATGCTTACACGCTAGACGGCTCAAGCATGAACACCACGCTCAGCGCTCAGCCCAACCTCAACATCACCAAGCGCGACATCACGCTCACCTCGGTCACTGCAGCCAGCAAGCCATACGATGGTGGCACAGTAGCTACCATCAACGGCGGCGTATTTGCCAACACAGCCAATGGCGAAACCCTCAACCTCAGCGGTGCAGGTGTATTTGCCGACCCCAATGCCGCCTTAGGCAAGGCCGTGAGCGTGAACGATGTCACCACCTTGGGTCTGGTCGATGGCACAGGTATGTGGAGCAACTACAACCTCACCAGCACGGGCAGTGCCAGCGGCACAGGCGCCATCACCAAAGCCCCGTTGACGTTGACAGTCAATAACTCTTCTGTGTTCGTGACGCAACTGGCCAGCAGTGCGCCTAACCAGGGCTTTAGCTATTCGGGCTTTTTAAATGGCGACGATGCCACCGTATTCAACAGCATGCCCACTCGCACCTACATGGGTGCAGCCAGCTACCCTGTGGCGGGCACCTACAACGGCACACTCGGCACATCCGCCGTGCCTACCTCGACCAATTACTTGGTCTCGGTGGTCCCTGGCAACCTGACCGTCAAGCCTGCAGACAAACTGCTGATCACCATAGGCAGCCAATCGGTGGCATATGGCAGCCAAACCGCCGCATCAGCAGGCGTTGCCGGTGCTGGCACCGTAACGGCGCAATACTGCTTTGACGCCCTCAACTGCAACGCCCCGAACTTGGTCGATCTCGCCGTTACACGCCTCAGTGCATCACAGTGGAAAGCTGCCGACAACACCGGCAGCTACGTGATGTTTGACACATCAGTCGCAGCCGCGCAAACCTCTAACGCTGGCTACCTAAGCGTTGGCAACTACACCTACACCTCATCCGAGATCGCACCTCTGTCATTGCCCAACGGCAACTTCACCGGTCGTTCAACCAATGGCGGTGTTCTCACCATCACCCCACTGGCCGTGTCGCTTGCCAGCGTGCCGGTGAGCAAAGCCTTTGATAACACCAATGCCCTACCCGTAGCCATACTACCCACCACCACCTTGACTGCCAGCAACAAGCTCAGTGGCGACGCTATAGATGCCTCGTTTGTGTCTGGCGCTTACGCCTCTAGCGCAGCCTCACCAGCCGCCAGCTTTAGCTTGCTGGGCGTGCAGTTGTCGGGCGCAGATGCAGCCAACTACTCACTGGCCAACTACGCCAACAGTACCTACACAGGCACAGGTGCCATCACGGCCAGCAACTCTGGCGGTAATTCTGGAGGTAACTCTGGTGGCAGCAACGGTGGTTCAAGCAGCAGCAACTTCACGGCCATCCCTAAACCCATCATCCCCACCGACAACAGCTCGGAGGGTGGTGGCGGTTCTGGCGGCGGCTCGTCGTCTGGCAACCCCTATTTGGTTATCCCGTCCAACCGCCCCAATAACGCCGACCGCTGCACCCCCAACACGCTAGAAGACTGCGTGTGCGAAACCCAAGCAGCGCGCCCCGTTGAAGGCTTGGCCATTTGCTATCAACCCAAGAAAACTGCCAGCAACACACCTGCTAAAGGACGGCGCGGTTAACTTGACTTAATAATTACTAAAGATAAAATATAACCTCTTAAATCAAATAAAACGACATCAAGAGGCTTTATGTTGTCATTTATAAGCCACCAAGAAACCGCTCAGCTCGTGGCTGAGCGTGTTAAAAAAAGACGCTTGGCCGAAAACTATTCGCGCAAAACATTGGCCGAGCGCTCGGGCGTTTCCGAACCCTCCATCAAACGCTTTGAAACAACGGGCGAAATTGCCTTTGCATCCCTGCTCAAACTCGCCTTCGCGCTAGATTGCATGCAAGAGTTTGGGCTCATTTTCCCACCCAAACAAACCATCTCTATTGCTGAGATTGTGCAAAAGCCAAGAGTTAGGGGGCGCATATGAACAGCCCAGCCCAGCACATTCAACAGCTTGGCGTTTTCATGTACCAGCAACTTGTCGGTACGCTGGCACAAGACGACCGAGGTCAAATTTGGTTTGAATACACCGCCGCTTGGCTTAGCTCGGGCTTTGCGCTTTCGCCCATGCCAAGCTTTGGCCTAAAGCCTGGTGCATTCAAGGCGGCTAACCAAACTTTTCAAGGTTTACACGGCATCTTCAACGACGCCCTGCCCGATGGCTGGGGCCTGTTATTGATGGACCGCGCCATGAGAAAAAACCAAAACTGGGACGCACACCAAATCACCCCGCTCGACCGGCTGGCCTACATCGGCCGCCGTGCCATGGGCGCTTTAGAGTTCAAACCACTTTTAGTAAAAGAGTCCACCGTCGAGGCGCCGTCACTCACACATTTAGCCGAAGAAGCCATACGGGTTCAAGAAGGCTTGGCCGACCGAGTGCTAAGCGCTCTCTACATTCATGGCGGCTCGCCTGGTGGCGCACGCCCCAAAGTCACGGTGGCAATTGACACACAGACAAGTCAAAAGCTGATGTCTGGCTTTGAAGAAATTCCAGAAAGCTTTGACCATTGGATCGTCAAATTTCGCAGCCAAGCCACCGACCCCCAAGACATGGGCCGCATCGAGTTGGCCTACGCCAACATGGCTGAAGCCGCCAAAGTAGAGATGCCGCCCTCCATGCTGATCACAGCCAAGGTACGCGGCGTGAAAGAAGCCTTCTTTGCAGTCAAACGTTTTGACCGTGTGAAGAACCAAAAATGTCACGTCATCTCGCTGGGGGGCATGCTGGAGGCCTCACACCGCGAACCCTGCCTTGACTACACACAACTTTTAAAAGCCGTTCACTTTGCTACCCGAAACATGCAAGACGTTGAACGCGCATTTCGCCTCATGGTGTTCAATGTATTGGCTCACAACAAAGATGATCATGTGAAAAACTTTGCGTTTCTTCATGACGGCAAGCATTGGCAATTCGCCCCCGCCTTCGACCTCACCTTCAGCCGCGGCATGAACAACCAGCACACCACCGCCATTGCGGGCGAAGGCAACCCGAGCCTGAAAGCAATTCAAAAAGTAGCCGAAGGTGCAGGCATCAAATACTGGCAAACCGTTGTGGATGAAGTCTTTGCTGCAGTTGCCAAGTGGCAAGAGTTTGCACAAACACAGGGGGTGAGCGCAGCCATCACGGCTAAATACATGACCGCCATGCAAGCTGAACCCTGCTTCGCACAACTCGAAGGCTAAAAGTTAGTGCCTATCAACCCGCAGTCATAGATAAAGCTGCGCTGCGATTTGCCTCTATCACCGCCGTCATGCGCTCGATGAGCTCTAGCTCCGATGGGTTGAGTTGATACTGGCTCAAGGCAATGGTCACTGTTTTGGACCAAGCCTTAGCAATGTCTTGCGCCATTTTTCTAAACAGTGACAACGTGGGTTTCACACCAAAACCACAGTCTTCAGCAAACGCCTCCCACGAATGTGCCCCCACAGTTTCAAAGGTGCGCTCGTCGCCAATGTAGAGCGCTAGCTCGTTGTCGCCATACGTTTGCACGCTCAACAAGTCATAAAACGGGGCCAAGGTGTAGCCCTGAGCGCTAATCAAGATTGAGATGTTTTTGGCATGCGCATCACTGTTGCCAATGAGGTAATTGAACATCACCCACCGCTGCACATGCAACAAGTCTTGGCCTGAAATTGGCAAGCAGCGCAATGCAGCCACAATTTTTTTCAAGCTCACGATGGCACCTTGTCGCTCGTACTTCCAATCGCCCCCAACACCCAGCAGCTGACAGGCATCCATCTGATGCAGGCAAACGATTGCGCTATTCACCACCGTTCGGTCATACCGCTCCACCACATACAGCGACTCGGGCACCTTCAAAAAGCTCACCCTTGGCACAGGCAGTTTTATGGCGTGCGCCAGCGTCATACACAAATATTCATTGATAGCACTAGGCCGGTACTTGGCCAACCTTGAGTCTGGTTTCACAATGTGCGTACTGGGTGCGCCGTCTATGCCGTCATACAACAAGCCACGTTTTTCGTCATACCGCACCCCTAGTTTGTCTTGCGCACCGGCCAATGACATACGCGTGAGCGCGTTGGATGCCAAAAAAGGTTGAAGGCTTAAGCGCGCCACGATGCGATGGCTCAACTCCTCTTTGGAGAGCTCGCTGTACTTCTGCAAAAACTCGGGCTCTCGGCCCTCGGGCAGCACCGACAAAGCGCCTGGCAAATCAGCCCCTAGCGTGCCAATCATTTCAAACGTGTTGGCATCACGAAGCGCCATCGCATTCAAAATTTCGTCGAGCGGCGCCCCTTCGGGTAACAAGTTGGCAAAGAAGGCCTTGACCAGCTCACCCCGATAGGGCTCTTGGCGCAGGGCAAACTGAGGCGCCAACACAAATGCCGAGACATCAGACAGCCACTGTGCGTCGTATTGAAAAAAATACTGCGCAGCCTCATGGCCAAACCAGCCCATGGGCTGTGTGTTGGCCCAAACACGAAACCGTATCATCACTCGCCCCCAAAGTTTCGCGGCACTAACTGCGCAGCTGGCACACCAAAGTCAGGCCGCTGGTTTGAAGCTTGGTTGTCTGACTTGCCTGCTGACAATGAGTCTGCTTGCACCAAACCTGACACATTCAAACTCAGCCCCAAGCCCCCCATCAGCCTCAGCAGTTTGCCCAAGCTGCAATTTTCTGGATTGGCCTCTGCATCGCGAATGAACGATGTACTCACGCCACACACCGAAGCGGCCTCCTCGCGAGATAGCTTTTGGCGCTTTCGCTCAAACGCTAGGGCTTTGGCTAAGTCAATCAGGTGTGATGCTTCAATTTTCATTTACTTGACCTCTTGGGGTCATATTATGAATGAAAAAATCATTTATCAAATAAATTGACCCCAAAGAAGCAAATATAAACAAGAAACGTCTTAATTTGATATTTTTGCTCCCAAAAGGGCATTTAATTAAAATCCCTGCAATATTTTCAGCGCATCCTCTACACGCTTCATTTGATTCCTATTCAAAACAGCGATGGGCTGGTCGTCAATGAAACGATCACGCGAAACCGCTCTGATTTGATCGATCAACAGATCTGTGGGCTTGGCGCAGGTGTTACCTAAATTCACCCGCAGTGGAAAGGCATCTCCGCCATCACTTGTGTAAATATTGGTAGTACTAGGAATCACAATCACCGTCGCGTGCGACACATCGTTCAAGATATTTGTTTGAATCACAAGCGCTGGACGCCGCCTTTTTGCAGGCTCCTCTTTGTAGGCTTGCGGGTCGAAGTCCAGCTCCCAGATTTCACCGCGTTTGATGTTTTTAGACAAGACCATCTCCAAGTGCAGCATCCATTTCGGCGTTTTCTTCTAGGCTTTTGGCTGAAAGTTGACGCGACAAAGACTGAAGACGCATCGCCATGGCGCGTTCATTTTTTTCTAGGATTGCCTGCTCAACATAGGCCGTTTTACTAAGCCCTAAAAACTCAGCATAAAAGCTGGCCTGCTCAGCAAATTCGGGGCTTGTTCGAAGTGAGAGCGTTGCGGTTTTTTGCATAAATGCCTTTCGAATATATGCGGATCTGTATTGCATATATGTATTAAATTTAACGCAGACAAATCTGTATGTCAAGCCTCTTTCTTTGTTAGTCCGATACAAAGCTTTGACCTGAAGCTACATTTGTAAAAAGTTCAGAGCTTTAAGAAATCAATGAAACAAACTATTCGAATCGACAGCAATCTCTACGACCAAGCCAAAGCACATGCGAATGCAGAGCGCAGAACAATTTCTGGCCAAATTGAGTTTTGGGCCATGTTTGGCAAAGCCGCCTTAGACAACCCAGACCTGTCCATTGAATTTGTGCGTGATTTGATAGCTGCCAAAGGTGAAGGCAAATCTTTAACAACACCATTCACGCCACACAACAATCACTGATGGCCTGATTCAATACCAAGAAACATCCTCTAGCGAAGCGCACAGCAACTGCCACAAATTAACAAATCCATTAGATTTAACAATTTTTAACCAAATTAGCATTTTTAAACTCAATTCTTAAACTTGCTTAACCATTTAAGTTTCATTTTTATCTGAAAATACCTTCCATCACAAAGCGAACCGTATCGCTTTAAGTTTTGGTTAAGGATTTTTCGAAAATGAACGCTCTCTGTTACAAAATTGTTTTCTCTAAGCGCTTGGGCACCTTGGTGGCCGTGGGTGAACATACAGCTGGTCAAGGCAAAGCCGCTGGCACGGGCGTTCGCACGGTGGTTTTCCCTAGCTCGTCAGCAGCATCAGCAGCATCAGCTGACAACTTTGTAGGTTTGCTCAAATCGGTCTTTGCCTCGGTGGCTTTGAGCTTTGTGACCGTGGGCTACGCCACCGCCGCAGGCCCTGCAGTCAACACCCTGCCCACAGGCTACAGCGTGAACAGTGGCAATGTGGCCATCAGCAGCACATCCAGCGCCACCAACGCTGCCATGACCATCCAACAAACCAGCGACAAAGCCAGCGTCAACTGGAACAGCTTCAGCATTGGCAGCGGTGCAGCCGTGAACGTGCAACAAAACAATGCCAACTCGGTCCTGCTCAACCGCGTGGTGGGCAACGAACCTAGCCAAATTTTGGGCAAGCTCACAGCCAATGGCCAAGTGATCTTGATCAACCCCAACGGCGTGGTGTTTGGCAAAGGCGGCAGCGTGACCGCCAGCGCCTTTACCGCCAGCACCTTTGGCATGACCGATGCCGACTTTTTGGCAGGCAAACACAAATTTAGCCGCGATGGCAGCACCGCTGGCGTGACGGTGGAAGAAGGCGCCAGCATCGACACCACAGGCTACGTGGCCCTGATTGGTGCAAGCGTGGACAACCAAGGCAAGATCTCCACCAAAGGTGGCTCGGTCGTGCTGGCCTCGGGTGAAACCGTTCCATTGCCTAAAGAACTGACCGACAACATCAGCGTCCCACTGAGCAAAAAAGTGAGCTTAGAGCTGGCCCCCTCCACCATCAACGCCAGCATCGAAAACAGCGGCACCATCACCACTCATGGCGGCCATGTGCTGATGCAAGCAGCTGCCATCAGCAATGCAGTGGCCAGCATTACCCACACCGGCACCATCGACACCACTGACGTGCAAGGCGGTAAGGTGGACATTCTGGCCGACCATGGTCAGATCCGAGTGAGCGGCAGCATCACGGCTAACAGCACCAAAGGCACAGCCGGCGGCAGCATCATCATTGGTCGCGAAGACAAAACTGACGCCGTGACTGGCAAAGTGACGACTGTCTTGGCAGCCGCCACCGATGTGAGCGGCGCTAAGCTGGAAAGCCAAGGCGGTTTTGTGGAGACATCAGGGCACGACCTAGTATTTGCAAATACAGTCGTTAAAGCAAAAGACTGGTTACTTGATCCAACAAACCTCACTGTGAATGCCAGCAACGTTAGTAGCGTCGTGAATTCGCTCGACACAAATACAAGCGTGACGTTAACTACTGGTGTCAGCGGACAACCAGGTGATACAGGAAGTGACGTCGGCAATATCACCATCGATGCCGACATTACAAAAACCAGCGCTGCTGAATCAACGTTGAACCTGATCGCGAATAACTCTATCGTCCTAAACAAAAATATATCCTCAACTACAGGCAAGCTGAACATCAACTTGACCGCAAAAGAGGTCACGAAAAACAACGACTTCGATTTCATCCAAACTGGCAAATTAACCACCACCACACTAAATGTAAACGGCGCAGGCACTTGGCAAATTGGTGATGGCGTCACAAATGGCGCGGTAGCCTTAGCGAACAATACGCCAGTGTCCTTTAATATCTCAAAGGACGCTACGCTGTCTTACAACGTAGTCGGGAATACTATTTTTGACAGCGTATCCAGCATTTACAAAGGCGTGGGGACCTTACAGAAAATAGGGACAGGAACCTTGCGATGGGGAAGTAATGGAAACGCTACGTTTGCAATGGATAGTGGCAGTCTGATTAAAGTACAACAAGGGACCTTTGTTGGAGCAAACAGCTATGGTGAAGTGTGGACTGATAACAAATCCAACTTATACGTTGATGCATCAGCTGCCTTTCAAGGGGCAGAGGGCAATATTCGCGTGAATGCTCTGACAGGTGGGGGTTCTGTTTCTACAGGCTGGTCCAATCAGGGCAGTTTTACTATGGGTGTGGATAACACCGCCACTGGAACTGGTTCTGCGACTTTCTCGGGCACGCTAACTGCAACAGGCAGCAGTGGGCTAATTAAAACCGGAAGTTATACACAAATCCTAACTGGTAATAGCGATTTCACAGGTACGACAACCGTCAACGGTGGCACTTTGCAAATTGGCGAAGGTGAATCAACAGGTACTTTGGGAAAAGGCAATGTGTCATTGGCCAATAGCTCCAACCTTATTTATAAACGCAACGTCAATACAGAAATCACAAATGCAATTTCTGGCACGGGTAATGTCACAGCCGATATCACTGGTGGCGGTAATCTGAAGGTTAGCAAAGCCATCAACTTGTCAGGTGGCGGCAACATCTATCTGCAATCAACGGCTGGTGCAATTGAAACAGCTGCAGCAATGACCGGTACCAACATCAGCTTGGACAATACCGGCTATGGAATCAATATAACTTCGGGAGCCATCAATACAACTGGTAACAGCAGCACAGGCACTGCCGCAACAGGCATCGTTGTGAATGCAGCGGTAACAGCTAATGGCGGAAATATTGTCATAGGGGCTATTTCAACCACCGGTTATGGCCTCTCAGCTGCTGGTGGATTAAAAGCCAATAAAGTAAGTGGTGCTGGGGGCAACATCACCTTAACAGGCGCCAGTACAAGCCGAGTGGGCTTTGTCAACACAGGAAGCATTTGGGCAGACGGGGCCTTGTATATTAAGGGTACGCAAAACACAACCACCACTGGCTCAGGTTGGCAAGGTGCCAATATTTCTGCAAATTTGACAGGCGCTAGCGTGTATGTGTTCGGAAGCTCTGTGGGGCACCATGGTGTTGATGTGGCATCAAGCGCTCTGATTAAATCTACATCTGGCGATGTGTACCTAGAAGGTAAGGCCAGCAATACGGCAACAAATCTCGGGGTCAATGGTTCATCGGGCGCACAAATCTTGGGAAGGGTAGAAGCGGCCAAAAAATTGACGATCATAGGGACTACCAGTGATGCAGGTCTTTATCAAGGCCTCGTCATCAGCAACGCCGTTAAAGGCGAAAGCGTCTTAATCCAAGGCACTTCTGTCAAAAATTTAGGTGTCGCCCTAGACTCTGGATCCGCCATTAGCGCGACAGGTGGCGATGTCAACATCTTAGGTGAATCAGGCGATGCAGTGCAAAGGCAATCAGGCTTGACTGGTGTGAGGATTTATAACGCAAGCACAATCTCAGCAAAGAAACAGGTAGAGGGAACTGGAAACATCAATATCACCGGCAAGGTAGATACGCAATCTGGCCAAAGTGGCACAGGTGTGGCATTCGAGCGCTTTCCAAATGCAGCAAGGTTTACTGCAGATGCTGACATCAGCATAACTGGGACAGTCACAGGCAATGGCGGCGGCTCTGGTATCAGAACTGGTGAGAGCAGTCAAACCGGTGCAGCACCCATGATGATCGCGGGCGGTAAATTCACCTTGCAGGGTAACAACCGGGCAGCTAGTGGCACGGGTAATGAGTCAGCAGCCATTTATGGTCGATCTGGGCTTCAAGTACAAGCAAATGGCGACATTGTGATTCAGGCCGAAACAAGAAATGATGCGGTTGAAGCGATAGCTTTCACTTCTGATAATCTACAAATATCAGGAAACGCTTCATTCATTTCGACCGGTGGTAACGTGCTCATTCAAGCTAATAAAGGCCGTATCAACTTTGCAAATGCAATGAGCACCAGCGTCCAGCCGGGGCCAACCTATACATCCTTGACCGATATCAAGGGCAAAAATATCACCATCGATAACACGGGTGGCGACTTTGATGGGACGGGTGTCTTTGTTGCAGGCCAAGGCTATGCAGCCAATTATTACAAAATGATAAATGGTGTAAACACTTTAATCACTCCAACAGGTGTCAATCTTGCGGATGGACGTATCTTGACGGCTTCTGGCAAAGTTAACATTTTTGGTGCAAGTGCGACTGTTGGAAATGGTGTGTATCTAAAAGCAATCATTAACAACAACCCCACAACTGGTGGCGTAACAAATATTCAGGCAAATAAAGGCAACATTCAATTAGCCAGCACTGCAGCCATTACTAACGACACCAATGCTGGTGCAATTAATATTGTTGCTGGCGATGGCACTAAGTTATCAACTTCCGCCATCATTTCTGAAACAGGTGCAACCATCACCCAAAAATCAGCTGGTGGCGTAACTATGTCAACAGATGGCAAAGGCAATTTAACCGTAGCCAACATCGTCAATAGTGGTTCAGGTAATGTGATTTTGGCTGCAGGTAAACAACTTGATGCGGGTAATGGTGGCGATGGACAAGTGAAAACCGTTAGTGGCAACACAGTCACGAACGACACAAGTCAAACTCATATTTACAGCGGTAGTGCAGCCGGCACTGACTTAGCCAATTTGATGGCGGGTAACAACGTTGGTAAGCTTGCTACGCTTTATTTAACAAACGTAGGTGCAACAGCTCAAAACGCTGAAGTCAACAGAGCCTTCGGCGCAGCAGCCAGCGATAAAGCCCCAGCCCAAGTGATGTTCCGTGAGAACATTCAATTTGATGCCAAGCTAAACCCAACTTCTTTCACTAAAAACTTTGGTGAGACTGATCCTTCTACGGCGGCATTTAGAGCGGCACTAAAAACGGAAAATACATCAATCGAAACCGCACTGACAACGACAACTAACACAGGTGGCAAACAGTTCAAGGTAGGTACTGCTGAGTTTATTGACACACTGACGGGCACACTGCCAGGCACGCCAGGCACATCGCGTGGCGCAGGCACTTACAACTACTCAGGTTCAAGCAGCAAAGCTAACATTGCCGTCTCATCAGTAAATGCGGCACGCAGCATTGCACAGTTGACTGTGAATCAAGCCAACATTACGCCTGTGCCCTCACCTGTTGTGCCAACAAATAGCAACTCACGCGTGAAAGTTCCCGTTGGCTCAACCAACCCCTTCGCACTGGCTTCAGCCGAAGATTTGGCTGACGACACTTGCTCCGCCAACAGCATCGAAAACTGCTACTGCGAAGAGTCAGCCGTGAGCCAAGGCGTAGACATTTGCTACGAGCCTAAAGCAGGTGCCAAAGGCGCTTCTCGTTAACTTAGAATTTGGCTCAAATTATGAAAACCACTACTAAAGTTTCACCCATGTTCAAACTCGGTTACATCGCCAGCGCCTGTATGTGCGCCCTCTCTTTGCAGGGTGCATACGCCCAAACTGCAGCCGATGTGCAGCGCAACATCGAGCAAAACAAGCCCGACCTGAACCGCCTAGCCCCTAAGCCCCCAGCCAAAAAGCCGCAGGCCCCCGCTACCACCGACCAAGGTTTTGCACGCCTCAATGCCGTGCAGGTGAACAGCCCCTTGTACCAAGACGAGCTGATGGCATATTGGCTGACTGAGATCAACAAGCCGGTGCCCGCCCAAAAGCTGGCCGACTTCAAAGCGTTTGCTTGGGAGCTGTTTCAAAGCAAGGGCTATTTGGCCTACATCACCACCAGCGCACAACCCACACCCGAAGGCTCGGTATTGACCGTGAATGTGGCTTTCCCCACTGTGGGCAAGGTGTCGGTGGTGACTGTGGATGGCAACAAGGGCAAAGAGTTTGCCGACGAAGTGGCCCGCCGCTTCAGTGCCATTTACAAAACTGGCACACCCGTGGATGTGCAGGGTTTTGAGAACCAGCTCAATGCCGCAGCCTACGACTTGCCTGTGGACCTAGAGGTGAGCATGCGTCAAGTCGACGCCACAGTGGTGGATGTGGTGATTAACCTGCGCCCTGTCGACAGCACGCCCGGCAAAGTGCTGGGGGGTGTGGTGCAGTTGAACAACTATGGTTTGCCGCAGTTTGGCCGTAACCAGCTGCTGGGCAATGTGCGGGTTGCAGGTTTTACGCCTTTGTCTGAGATGCAGCTCACCACCCAGCAGTCACGCGGTGTGGGTTATTACCGCGCCGACTACATGGCACCTATTGTGGGCACAGGCTTGCGTTGGCACACCTATGCCACAGAGGTGCGCAGCAATGCCATCAATGCAGATGTGCGCGGCTTGTCTAACGAAGTGGGCGCAGGCCTAAGCAAGCTGCTCAGCACCGACCGTGATGGGCGCTGGCTGGCAGGTGTAGCGGGGTCTGCACGCAAAACACAAAACTGGAACAGTGGCGCGGAAACCGCCGACCGCGCTGACCATCAAGTGCGCTTTAAGTTGCGCGCTGAGTCAAGCAAGGGCTGGGTGGATAACTTCAACAACGAGCTGACCTTCTTCACGGGCCGCATGAACCTGGACCGCAATGCAGCTGACCAAGCAGCCGATGCCGATCCTTCAGTGGGCGGCAACCGCGTAGCGGGTGCGTACCAAAAGATTGAGATGAACGGTGGCTTGTCTCATGTGTTGGACAAGGACCGCACCCTCACTGGCGCTATCCGCTGGCGTGCGCAGGCTGCAAGCAAGAACCTAGACACTTACAACCGCTTCTCTTTGGGTGGTACCAACGGCATGCGCGCCTATACCTCGCTGGACGGCGTGGGCGACCAAGGTGCACAGATGTCGTTTGACATCACGCACCAAGTGGTGCCCGATGTGTATGGCAGCTTGTTTTATGACTGGGGTATTGTGAAAAACAGCCGTAACCCATTACCAACCGCCACCGATACGGGCTACTACACGCTTCAAGGCGTGGGCTGGGAAGTGGGTGGCAAGATTGAGGACGTGAACTGGTCGTTGTCTGTGGCCCACGCGATTGGTAAAACACCGGGTGCTGGTGTGTGGAATTCAACCAACACGGCTATTGGTGATTGGCGTGTGAATTTGGCAATTACCAAGCCGTTTTAAGCACCTTTGCTTTGCTAACGCTCAATGGCCTCGGTATGTACCGAGGCCATTTTTTTGAGTGATTATTAGGTGGAAAAATGCTTCAAGGCTATAAAATGAATACCTTATGCACAACAAAGAGTCAAAGTTGCTTCATTCATGGTTACTAGGGCTATGCGCATCCGGTTTCGTACTGTGCGCGACAAGAGCACTGGCCGATCCTGTTTGGCACTGCACCCGCTCGGGTGTGCAAGTGGCGGATGCATCCAATAACTTCAATCTCGCAGCGCTTGATACAGAGCACGAGGTGATGCGTATTTCTTTGCGTGATTTGTATTCAGCCTACCAAGGCACGACGGTCAAGGCCAGTGGCATGGTGGTGTCCGCATGTTTTGTAGGTGGCAATCACGCGATGACCCAAACCGCCATGAAGTCGATAGGTGCTGTACCGCAAGTGCTAGAAAAACTGTCAAGCAAAAACGCTTTGACGAGGAGCAGTATTTACATGGTGCAAAACGAGCAAGACATGCTGGCTTGCATGACCAAGCACAAACCCGCAATTGGGTACTTACCTGAATCCACCCACACGGAAACAATAGGGCCGTGTTTTTAAAAAAAACCATATATCTTGGGCTTGCAAGCATTGGGCTTTCAGCGAGCGTAGCTGCCCAAGAAGTCATTCCCTGGCATTTGATGAGTAACACCAAAGCAGTTGCCGCACCCTCCTCTATCAACACACAAGGTATCAAGCCAGGCCCTCATCAAATTGTGGTGGCTGTGATTGACAGCGGCGTGATGGGGACGCACCCCAGCTTAAGCGGTCAGCTTCTGCCCGGTTACGACATGCTTTCAGCCCCCAATAACCTGCGAGGTGATCGCTCCACAGATTTCCGTCCCGATGAGCGTGATGCACGTTGTGGCCAACGTTTGGTGTCTGGCGCGTTTCGTACGCATGGTACAGAGGTGGCTAGCTTGATTGCCGGCAATGGCGTGGATGGTGTGTTTGGGGTCAACCCTTCAGCCAAAATTGTGCCTATTCGCTTGTTTGGGGCATGCAGCATGACGCGGGCAGACATGCTAGACGCCATCGCATGGGCGGCAGGTTTGCCCGTAGCTGGCGTGCCTGCCAATCCCAACCCAGCACGTGTGATCAACATGAGCATTGCCGGTGGCTTGTCTGTGTGTGGCCCAGATTTGCAGCAAGTCATCAACCGAGTGCTTGAGAAGAAAGTGTTTGTGGTGGCGGCCGCAGGCAACAACTTTCATAAACCACTACCTGAACCCGCCAATTGCAAGGGCGTGATTTCCGTCGGCGCTGTGGACGCTGAAAATCGGATAGAGACGTATTCAGCCCTTGATCCACGCACCATTTTGTATGCCCCTGGAGGTGGAAAACGTTTACCGTCTGGCGCCTATTGGGCGAGTAACAAATTGATGGTGGCAACCTACGATTTGGATTTGTTAGGTTCTGAGCGATCTGCGGCTTTAGAGCGAGGAGTGGGCACTAGTTTTGCTGCCCCCATCGTTGCGGGTTTCATCTCTTTGTGGCTATCGCATCAGCCTCAAAAGCACCCCTCTGATTTATCGCGTGACTTGCCAAAATTTTTACGCCAAATTGATCCCATCGAAAAATGTTCAGAATGCACCCCCAAAGGCTTAGCCGCCAATGCAGGGATCACCCAGCCATGAAATGGCCTTTGCTTTTCTCTGTCTTGATAAGTTGCTCAACCGTGGCAGATCCAGTGTGGCATTGCTCACGAAACACTGAAGTTGAGAAAACTGCAGCAACCCATGCAACAGAAAATCAGTTTCCAATTGCATCCTTCGGCACATCGACCGAGGTAATCGGCGTGTCTATCAGCGATTTGATCGATGTTTACTCTGGCGTCACAGTTCGCGTAGGAGGGCTCCCACTATCCGCATGCTTCATGCCAAACAATGAAAAATTGACATCGACAGCATTGGCATCGCTAGGATTGCAAGCATCCACCATTCAAGCGCTGGCAAGAAAAAGCGCCATCATTTATAGCCATCTTTACTTGGTCACCAATGACGTTCAAATGCTGTCATGCATCTCCCAGAATTTCCCTGCCGTTGGGTATTTGGATGAACCTAATGACACGGTGTCTGTCCAACCCTGCTTCTAAACTAAGCCGCAGAGTACTCACCAGGATCAGAATGTTCCTCTCTCAGGTTCGGCATGCGCGTTACACGGAACGAACGTTTGGACAAGAGACTTTCAAACGCCACCGCCGTCATTGGGGAATAAAAATAGGCACCCTGCCCCAAGATACAGCCCATGCTTTGTAGCTCCGCCTGTTGCCAACCAAAATCAAGTCCATCAGCCATGACTTGAACATCATGCGCTAATGCATGTTGAATGGTTGCATTCACCCATTCTTTGACTTGTGCGTCGTTGTTCAGACGCTGAACCAGCTTGCCGTCTATCTTCACTTTGTGCACAGGCAAAACCTCGAGTAGCGCTTGTGAGTTAGCACTCAAACCGAATCGGTCAATCGTGACACTCAGTCCTTGCTCTGCAAATGCCGCTATACGAGCCGCAGCTTTCTTTGGATTAGTGACCACGACGGACTCGTTCACCTCCAGCTCTAATAACTGATGGGGGTATTGAGTGTCACGACATACAACACGAATTTTCTGCGCGAAACTTGGCTCTTTGAATTGAGCCTCTGTGATATTGATCGCCAAAATCAATGGCCCATACTGGCGCTGCCATGCAACCGCTTGCGTGCATGCGGAACGCAATAACCAATCGTCAAATGGCAAACAAATTTTGTTTTTCTCCGCCATTCCAACAAAATCAGAGGGCGACACATGCAATGTTTGACCTGAAGGATGGCGCCAAC
>JACCDU010438279.1_pt1 | contig 27311 bp, 23 predicted proteins | sample 7446081 | NCBI WGS metagenome assembly JACCDU01 (sample SAMN15323447, study PRJNA562643) | freshwater metagenome | isolation source: river surface water | place: USA:Blue River Watershed | collected 2017-08-17
GCCCCCGCGCGCGAATGGCGCGAGGCTTTCGCGCGCGGGGGCGCGCTCCTACAAGGGGGGTCAGCCTCGGTTTTCGTAGACGCCCAGCTTGCGGTGCAGCGGCGACTCGTCGGCGATGAAGACAAAGGAAGGCGCATCGCTGCGCAGGTTTTGGAGCGTCACGGCTTCGTAGCCGGGCGCGCAGCAGGTGTCGGCCTCGACGAGGTCGAAGGTCTTGTCGACGATCTGCGCCTGCACGCGGCCTTCGATGAGGTGGAACACCTGCGCGGGCGAGCGCGCCGGCAGGCGCAGCGTCTGGCCCGGGCGCAGCATCAGCGCGTAAAAGCCCAGGATGTTTTGCACATCGCCGCCAGTCTCGGGGTTGGTGTAGGTGACCTGCACGCATGCCTGCGCGGGGTCGTCCTGGGCCAGGGCCTGCAGCGCCGCTTTGGTATCGGCCCAGGGGTAGCGCAGCATGGGGTAGGCCTTGCTGGCGCGCTCGAACATGCGCGTGGGCGCGATGCCCGCGCGCACATGCTGCTGGTCGCCGTTGCCGGCATTCACCGTCTGGCGCTCGCCGTTGATGTGGTAGCTGGCCTCCATGTAGTAGACCAGGGGCAGGTCCAGCACATCGAGCCAGACCACCGGCTCGCTGCCGTCGTGGCCGTGCTCGTGCCACAGGCCGGTGGGCGTGAGGATCAGGTCGCCGCGGCGCATGGGGCACTTCTCACCGTCCACCGTGGTGTAGGCGCCTTCGCCCTCGACGATCATGCGCACCGCGTTGGGCGTGTGGCGGTGGCTGGGCGCCCACTCGCCGGGCAGCAGCAGCTGCATGCCCAGGTACATGGCGGCGCTGGCCTTCATGTTCTCGAGGCCGTGGCCGGGGTTGGCCAGCACCAGCACGCGGCGCTCGGCCTTCTCGATCGGCGTGAGCTCGCCGGCCTGCAGCAGCAGCGGCTTGAGCGTGCTGTAGGCCCAGTGCGTGGGCTGGGTCTGGCGCGTGGGCACCTTGGGCGGCAGCACCGCACGCAGGCTGGGCCACAGCGGCACGAGGTTCAGGTCCCGCAGGCCCTGCACATAGTCTTTGGGCAGGTCTTCGAGTCGGCCGAGGTCGTTCATGGGGTGTCTCCAGTCTCAGTTGTATTTGGCCGCGTCGAGGCAGTTGCCGACGTTCCAGCCGTAGAGCCATTCCATCGCATCATAGAAACGCTCGGGCGTGCGGCCGCGCCACAGGTCGTTGCGGATCAGGCGCTCGACGCCCTTGGCGTGGTAGATGCGGCCCATCTCGCGGCTCGAGAGCACGATGCGCGCGGTGCGCGCGACGCGTGCGCGCTGGTACATGTCGAGCGCTTTGGGCCAGTCGTTTTGCGTCACGCGCAGCGCTTCGCCGAGCGTGACGCCGTCTTCCATCGCCATGCAGGCGCCCTGGGCCATGTACTGCGTGGTCGGGTGCGCGGCGTCGCCGAGCAGGGTGACGCGGCCGTAGGTCCACTGGCCGATCGGCTCGCGGTCGGCGGTGGCCCAGCGCTTCCAGCTCTTGGGCAGGTCGATCAGCTGGCGCGCCTTGGGGCAGATGCCCTGGAAGTAGCTCTGCACCTCTTCCTTGCTGCCTTCGGTCACGCCCCATTCCTCTTGCTGGCGGCTGTGGAAGGTCACGACCACGTTGTACTGCTCGCCGCCGCGCAGCGGGTAGTGCACCAGGTGGCAGTTCGGGCCGACCCAGATGCTCGCGGCGTTCCACTGCAGGTCCTGCGGAAAGTCTTTCTTGTCGACCACGGCGCGGTAGACCACATGGCCCGTCACGCGGGCCGGGTCGCCGACGAACTGCTGGCGCACCACCGACTTCACGCCATCGGCCCCGATCAGCGCCACGCCCTGGTGCGCCTGGCCGTGCTGGTCGTAGACGGTGACGCTGTGTTCGTCCTGCTCGATGCGCTCGACGCGCGTCGAGGTGAGGAATTCGACGCGGCCGGTTTCCTGCGCGCCTTCGAGCAGCGAGAGGTGCACATCCACGCGGTGGATCACGGCATAGGGGTTGCCAAAGCGCTGGCGGAAGGCCTCGCCGGTCGGAATCTTGCCGACCTGGTACTCGTCGATCGCGTCGTGCATCACCATGTAGTCGGTGTAGACCGCACGGCCGCGTGCCTTTTCGCCGATGCCCAGCGCGTCAAAGGCGTGGAAGGCGTTGGGGCCGAGCTGGATGCCGGCGCCGATCTCGCCGATCTCGGGCGCTTGCTCCAGCACCTTGACGGAAAAGCCCTGGCGCACCAGGGCGAGGGCGGCGGCCAGACCACCGATGCCGCCACCGGCAACGATGACGGGCAGGGAAGAGGGGGCAGAGCTCATGGGTTCTCCTCGGACAGGGGGTGTTCACACTTCGTTAGCGTGCATATGATAAGTATACATATCATATGGCTGCTTGCCCAGCGTCAGGACTCTTTGCTGGGGAAAACCCTCGGGTTGGTGTCGCGTCCCGGCCTCAGCCGGCGGGCCGCGAGGTGGATTTCAGGCCGTGCGAGCCGCTTCGGCCAATTGCACCGCCAGCCGGTTGTGCCGCTCCACCAGCGGCCCCAAATCCACCGTCGTCAACTGCCCATCGCGCACCACCACACGCCCATGCACCACCGTGTGACGTGCCGGCGCGCTCGCACACAAGAGCAGGCTGCCCACCGCGTCGTGCACCGCGCCACCGGCCATGGCCAAGGTGCTCACATCGAACATCGCCAAATCGGCCGCATACCCCGGCGTGATCTGCCCAATGTCGTGCGCACGCCCCAGCACCTGCGCACCGCCGCGCGTGGCCAGGCGCAGCGCATCGCGCGCGGTCATTTCCAGCGGCGCCGTGTCGCAACCGAAGACCGAACGCCCGTCTTCGACGCGCGGGGGCTCCAAGGACTTGCGCAGCCGTGCCAGCAACATGGCCTGGCGCGCCTCGCTCAGCAGGTGCGCGCCATCGTTGCTCGCGCTGCCGTCCACACCCAGGCCCACGGGCACGCCCGCATCGACCATGCGCCGCACCGGCGCGATGCCGCTGGCCAGCCGCATATTGCTGCAAGGGCAGTGCGCCACGCCGGTGCGCGTGGCGGCAAACAGGCTGATGCCCTCGTCATCGAGTTTCACGCAGTGCGCATGCCACACATCGTCACCCACCCAGCCCAGATCCTGCGCGTATTCGGCGGGGGTGCGCTTGAATTTTTCGCGGCTGTAGGCCACGTCGTGGTCGTTCTCGGCCAGGTGGGTGTGCAGGCGCACGCGGTGCGCACGCGCGAGCTCGGCAGACAGCTTCATGAGCTCGCGGCTCACCGAAAACGGCGAGCAGGGCGCCACCGCCACCTGCGTCATCGCGCCGTGCTTCGCGTCGTGGTGCGCTTCGATCAGGCGCTGCGTGTCGCGCAGGATGGCGTCCTCGCGCTCGACCACGCGGTCCGGCGGCAAACCGCCTTGCGATTGGCCCACGCTCATGCTGCCGCGCGTGGCGACAAAGCGCATGCCGATGGCGCGCGCGGCGGCGATGCTGTCGTCCAGGCGCACGCCATTGGGGTAGATGTAGAGGTGGTCCGAACTCGTGGTGCAGCCCGACAGCAGCAGCTCGGCCATGGCGACTTGCGTGCTGACCTGCACCATCTCGGGCGTGAGGCCGGCCCAGATCGGGTAGAGCCCTTGCAGCCAGCCAAACAGCTCGGCGTTTTGCACGCCCGGGATCGCCCGCGTGAGCGACTGGTACATGTGGTGGTGCGTGTTGACCAGGCCCGGCACCACCAGCAGATCGCGCCCGTCGATGACTTCGTCGGCGGCTTGCAGGGCAGGCGGCAACTCGGCGTCGGGCCCGACCCAGTCGATCAGGCCATCGCGCACGAAGAGCGCGGCATCGCGCCATTCGGCGCCTGGGTCGTTTTGCGTGGACAGGGTGTGGATGTGGCGGATCAGCAGCGTGGGCATGGCAATTCCTCAAGAGGTGTCATGCTGCGGCCGAATCCTTCCGCAGGGGGAGGCGAGCGCCGCAACGGCCGCGCGTCCCGGGCTGTGCAGAGCGTCTATTTTAGGAACAGGCCAAGACCCGTGGCCCGGCCACGGGCCTGAGGCAGGCCCCGCTTTGCTGGCCCTTGTCCTTGGTTCAAGCCAGCAGGCGGCGCGCTTCGGCCACGATGGCCTCGGGCGTGATGTTGAAGAGTTTGTAGAGCGCATCGGCCGGGCCGGAGGCGCCAAAGCCCGTCATGCCGACAAAGCCGCCTTCCATGCCCAGGTAGGCGTCCCAGCCCTGGCGCACGGCGGCCTCCACGCCCACGCGCACGCCCGTGCCCAGCACGCGGCGGCGGTAGGCCGCATCTTGCGCATCAAAGAGTTCCCAGCAGGGCATGGACACCACGGCCGTGCCCACGCCCGAGGCTTCGAGCGCTTCGCGCGCGGCCACCGCCAGCGCGACTTCGGAGCCGGTGCCGAGCAGCGTGACCCGGCGCGGCCCGCAAGCGGCCTCGTGCAGCACATAGGCACCGCGGCTGGCCAGGTTCTCGCTCGTGTGCGTGGTCCGCACCAGGGGCAGGGACTGGCGCGCGAACACCAGGCTGACCGGCCCACTCCGGTGCGCGAGCGCGGCCTCCCAGCATTCGGCGGCTTCGACCGCGTCGGCCGGGCGCATCACCCACATATTGGGCATGGCGCGCAGCGAGGCGAGGACCTCGACCGGCTGGTGCGTGGGGCCGTTCTTGCCGATGCCGATCGAGTCGTGGCTGAAGACGAACTTGACCGGCAGGCCCATGAGCGCGGCCATGCGCATGGCGGGCCGCTCGTAGTCGGCAAAGGCCAGGTAGGTGACGGACAGCGGGATCACGCCACCGTGCGCGGCCATGCCGTTGGCCATGGCCCCCATCACGTGCTCGCGCACGCCGCAGTGCACATAGGCGCCCGCACGCTCGCTGGCGGTGAAGGCCGTCAGGCCGCGCTTGTGGCTGGTGGGCGCCTCGAGGTCGGCGCAGCCCACCATGCGCTCGGGCAGCACGGGCGTGAGCAGGTCGTTGATCTCGCCCGAGATGAAAATGCCGCTCGGCGCGGGCGGGGCGCTCAGCGCTTTTTGCTTGTAGTCGCGCAGCACCTGCTGCCAGTTCGGGGGCAGCTCGCCGCGCCGCACGCGCTCGAACTCGGCGCGCTCGGCCGCGGGCAGGGCGGCCACGCGCGCTTGCCAGGCCGCATAGACGCCCTGGCTGCGCTGACCCGCGGCGCGCCAGGCGCTTTGCACCTCGGCGGGGATTTCAAAGGGCGCGTGCGGCCAGCCCAGCAGCTCGCGCGCGGCCTGCGCGTCTTCCGGAAACAGGCGGGCGCTGTGACCACCGCGCTGGCCCTGCACGCGCGGCAGGCCTTTGCCGATCACGGTGCGGCAAGCCAGCATCGAGGGGCGCGGGTCGGCGCGCGCGGCATCCAGCGCTTGCGACACCGCCTCGATGTCGTGCCCGTCAAGTTCGACCACATGCCAGCCGGCCACGCGAAAGCGCGCCGCCACGTCCTCGCTGATCGACAAGGCGGTGCTGCCGTCGTCGGTGATCTGGTTGTCGTCCCACAGCAGCACGAGTTTGCCCAGCTGCAGGTGGCCGGCCAGCGAAATCATTTCCTGGCCCACGCCCTCTTGCAGGCAGCCGTCGCCGACAAAGGCGTAGGTGAAGTGGTCGACCAGGCCGCTGCCAAAGCGCGCGTTCAGATAGGCCTCGGCCACCGCCATGCCAAAGGCGTTGGCGATGCCCTGGCCCAGCGGGCCGGTGGTGACCTCGATGCCGTTGGGCTTGTCGTGCGGGCGCTCGGGGTGGCCTTCGCAGACCGCGCCGAGTTCGCGAAAGCGCTGGATTTCGCTCAGGGGAAAGTCGGGGTAGCCCGTCAGGTGCAGCAGGGCGTACAGCAGCATCGAGCCGTGGCCGTTGGACAGCACCACGCGGTCGCGGTCAAACCAGGCCGGGTCTTGCGGGTGGAATTTGAGGTGGCGTGTGCAGAGCGCGGTGGCGATTTCGGCCATGCCCAGGGGCACGCCCTGGTGCCCTTCCTGGGCCTTGACGATGGCGTCGATCGAGAGAAATCGGATGGCGTGGGCCAGGGCTTGCTGGGGGTGAGCGCTCATGGGTGGGGGCGAGCCGACCGCGCACGGGGCCGCCGGTCTCCGTTGTGTGTGGAATGTGGCCGCGATTTTTGCGGGCCAGATACATGAAGACAAGCGATGAATATTCAGGCTTGCATGAAAGGCGTTCAAGCGGCGATCGCCTTCAGGCGCCTGGCGCTGCGGCGCCTGCATCGCCGCCCGGGTGCCGGTGCCTGGCGCTCTGGCCCGTGAGCCGCAGCACCGTGGCCACCAGGTGCCGCAGATCAAACGGTTTGCCGATGTGCTCGTTCATGCCGGCCTGCAGGCATTTCTCGCGGTCGGCGCTCAGGGCATTGGCCGTCAGGCCCACGATGGGCAAGGTTTCGGGGCCGATCTGCAATTGCTGGCGCACGTACTCGGTGGCCGCATAGCCGTCCATGATCGGCATCTGGATGTCCATCAGCACCAGGTCGTAAGGGGGCTGGGCATTGGCAATGGCCCGTGTGCCTTCGAGCCCGTTGGCCGCGATCGAAACCAGCGCCCCCTGCTTGCTGAGCAGTTCCTCGGCGATGTGCTGGTTGATGGCGTTGTCTTCCACCACCAGGATGCGCAAGCCCGCGAGCACCCGCGGGCTGCTGTCCTGGTGCTGGCGCACCACGCTGGCATCGCCTTCGCCACTGCGGCGCAGGGCGGCGTTGAACAGCATGGAAGGCGTGACCGGCTTGACCAGGAAATCGCTGAGCAGCACCTGCTCTTCCTGGGTGCGCAGACCCAGGGTGTCGCGCCCGTTGGCCGAGAGCATGATGAAGCGCGGCAAGGCGACCGACCGCGCCTGCAGCAGCGCATGCAGGCGCCGCAGCGTCTCCCAGCCGTCCATGTCGCGCAGCTGCCAGTCCAGATAAACCAGGGTGTAGGGGGAGGCGCCGCGCTCCAGGCCACGGCGCAGCCGCGCCAGCGCGTCGCTGCCCGAGGGGCTGACCTCGACCGTCCAGCCAAAAGAGCGCATGGTGGCGGACATGAGCGCGGCGGCCACGGCGTTGTCGTCGACCAGCAGCACTTTCTGCGGGGCCTGCGCGCCGCTCAGGGGGAAGGTGCCGGATTTTTCGGCGGCCGGCACCTTGTGCAGCGGCAGCGTGAAGCGGAAGGTGCTGCCCTGGCCAAGCACGCTGTCCACGCTGATCTCGCCCCCCATCATCTCGACCAGGCGCTTGCAGATCACCAGGCCCAGGCCGGTGCCGCCGAATTTGCGCGTGGTCGAAGTTTCGGCCTGGGAGAAACTGCTGAACAGCTTGGGCAAATGCTCCTGCGCGATGCCGATGCCCGAGTCGCTCACGCGGAACTCGACCCAGTCGGCCAGGCTGTGCTCATCGGCCTGCGGCAGCACCCGCGCGGCCAGGACCACCTGGCCCGCTTCGGTGAACTTGATGGCGTTGCCGCCCAGGTTGATCAGGATTTGCCGCAGCCGCAGCGGGTCGCCCACGACCTCGCGCGGCAGCGCGGGGTCGATGTCGTAGAGCACTTCGACCGGCTTGTGGCCGACAAAGGCCGCCAGCACCACCGACAGCTCGCGCAGGAACTGGTCGAGCCGGAAGGGCTGGGCCTCGATCTCGAGCTTGCCGGCATCGATCTTGGAAAAATCCAGGATGTCGTTGAGCAAGCCCAGCAGCGACTTGGCCGCGCTCTCGATCTGACCGACGTACTCGAACTGCTTGGCCGTGAGCGGCGTTTGCGCCAGCACCTGCAGCTGCCCCAGCACGGCCGCCAGCGGCGTGCGGATTTCATGGCTCATGTTGGCCAGGAACAAGCCCTTGCTGACGCTGGCCACCTCGGCTTTTTGCAGGGCAATCGCCAGGTCCTGTGCGGTCTTGTGGATGGGCGTGACGTCGAACTGGGTGCCGACCACATTGACAACCTGGCCCTGGGCATCGCGCCGAACACGCCCGAAGCCCCGCAGGTGGTGCAGGGAGCCGTCGGGCCAGTACATGCGGAATTCGGCGTCGAAGTCCTGACCTGAGTTCAGGCATTGGGCGAACGCGATGTCGACCCGCTGCCGGTCTTCCGGGTGCAGGGCCTGCAGCCACAGCGCGTAGCTTGGGCGCACGCTGCCCGGGGCGTGGCCGAACAGGCGGTGGGTTTGTTCGTCCCATTGCAGCTCGCCGCTGGGCACGTCGTATTCCCACACCCCCACGCCAGCGCTTTCATTGGCCAGGCGCAGGCGCGTTTGCGAGTTTTCCAGCGCGGTTTGCTGCAGGCGGCGCGCGGTGGTGTCCAGGTAGGTCATGACGATCCAGTCGTCGCTGATCGGGAAGGCGCGCATCTCGATGTAGCTGCCGTCGGCCTGCTGCCGCTCCAGCGCCAGCGGCAGCAGGCTGCGCATGTGCTCGAGAAAGCGCTGCGTGATCGCCGCCAGCGGCTCGGTGTGGCCGTAATCGCCGCGTTCGTAGAACAGCCGCACCACATCGATGAACCGGGTTTTGCCCGGTTCGATGAAGCCTGGCGGGATCTTCAGGATGGACCGGAACGCCGCATTGCACAGCTGCAGGACCTGCTGCGCGTCGTAGACCACCACGCCGTAGGGGAAGGCGTTGACGATGGAGTCGAGCATTTGCCGCTGGCTCTCCAGGTGCTGGTGCTGCATTTGCAGGGCGGCGGTGCGCTCGGCCACTTTTTGCTCCAGATCGCGGTTGGCTTCGGCCAGCGCCTGCTTGCGCTCGAGCAGCACGCGGGCGATCTTGCGCACCGACTCGATGGTCTGCGCGATTTCGCTGGGCAGCCCGTTCGAGGTCAGCTCGGCGTTCTCATCGCCCGCCTCGATGCGCTGGGCAAAGCGCGAGAGCTGCTCCACCGGTCGGCTCTCGCGCGAGGCCAGCCACACCATCAGCACCAGCCACACGGCGGCGGCACCGAGCATCGCCACCAGCAGGCTGCGCTGGATCAGCGGCACCTCCTTGAGCATGCTCTGCAGGGGTTGCCGGACGATGACCTTCCACTGCAGCGCGGTCCCGGCGTGCGGTTCGGGCACGTTCACCACCGCGTTGGCGTGCAGCTGGCGGCCGCCCCAGCGGTCGGTGCTGAAACCCTCGCGCCTGACCACGGCCGGTGCCTGGCCGCCGGTTTCCGGGAACAGCAGGGTGCCGTCCTGGTCCATGATCAGGGCCTGGATGTCGTCGGTGATGACCTTGCTGGTGCGCAGCATGCCGGTGACATCGCTGGCCCAGCGCCAGTGGGCATGGGCGGCCAGCACGCCGCGCAGGCGGCCCTCGCGGTCGTACACCGGCGAGGCGAAGTCGATGAAGCGCAGCGGGCCGCCATCGGCCGGCCGGGGCAGCCATTGGCTGAGCAGTGTGGCCTCGTGCAGGTCGCCGATGAAATGGCCCTGGAGCCCATGCACAAACCAGGGCCGCTGGCCCACCTGCACGTTCACCAGCAGGCCGTTGGTGGAGGCCAGCACCTTGCCGTCGGCATCGGCGTAACCGATCCAGGCGTAATTCGGGTACGACTGCTTGAGCCGGTCCAGCACGTCCTGCAGCTGGGCGGCATCGAGCGGGCCGCGCTGCAGGCGCAGCGCCTCGGCCAGCAGCGCGATTTCACGCTGGCGCTCGCGCAGGTTTTCCGAGAGCACGGTGGCCACCGAGACCGCCAGACTGTGCAGGTCGTTGAACTTCTCGGTGCGCAGTTTTTCCGTGAAGACCCGATCGAGGTAGAGGGCGGTCAAGCTGCCGATGGCGAGCATGGCCAAGCCAAAAACCAGCACCAAACGTGCCTTAAGGGTTTTAAAAATGCGCATTAATGATGCCTTTGGTTTGGCATGTTAATGCGGGAATGCGTGCTCAGACGCGGTGCCTGGACCCCGTGCGGGGATAAATTTTCACAGCGTGTGTGAACGCCTGCGCGCTGCCGCACCGGGCAGTGGCCGTCGCATCAGCGCTTGGGTTCGCCGGCCTCCTGCCGCAGCCACTCGACAAAGCATTTCACCTCGGGCCGGGCGGCGTGGCGCGCCGGGTAGACCATGAAGTGGGCTTGCACTTCCAGGCTCAGCCGCTGCTCGAACACCGGCTGCAGCCGGCCGCCGGCGATCAGCGACTGGCCAATGCTGCCGCTTTCCAGCGCCACACCGAGTTTTTGCACGGCGGCATCCAGGCTCATCATGGCGCGGTCAAAGCGCAGGCCCATGCGCTCCGGGCGCAGGCCCTCGCCGAAACGTCCGAACCAGTCGGCCCACTGCACCACGCTCACACTCGACTGGATCAGCGGCACGCGCAGCAGATCGGCCGGTGTGTGCAGCGCATGGCTGCGGATGAACTCGGGGCTGGCCAGGGGCTGGATGCGTTCGGTGAAGATGGGTTCCACCTCCAGGTGCGGCCAGTTGGGCAGGCCGTAGCGGATGTCGATGTCCATCTGCCCGAGCTGGAAGTCCGAATGCACATGCGAGGCCGACAGCACCAGGGAAATGTGGGGGTGGCGCTCGCCAAAGCGGGCGATGCGCGGCATCAGCCACAGGCTGGCGAAGCTGGGGCTGCTGTGCACATACAGCGTGTCCTGCACACCATGGCGCAGGTCTTCGGTGGCGGTGTTGATGGCGCCCAGCGCGCTGGCCACGCGCTGCAAATACTGCTGGCCGGCCGGCGTGAGCTCGACGCCGCGCGCCGAGCGCTCGAACAGGCGCACGCCCAGCAGGCTCTCGAGCTTGGCCACCTGGTGGCTCACCGCCGAAGGCGTGAGGTGCAGCTCTTCGGCCGCCAGGGCAAAGCTCTTGCGGCGTGCGATGGTTTCAAAGGCCTGCAGGGCGGCGAGCGGCGGGATCATGGACGGTGAATGGAAGGCCAGCCGGGGGCTGTTACATGAATAAAACTAAACCACGGTTGAGTTTATATCGTTTGTGTTCATGCATGCGGGCTCCAACAATCGCGCCACTCGATCAACGCAGTGCAAGCACAAGGAGACACGCATGCTGCTCAAGGACAAAGTGGCCATCATCACCGGCGGCGCCGGCCTCAACGGCCTGGGTTTCGCCACCGCCCGCATGATGGCGGCGCAGGGCGCCAAGGTGGTGATCCTCGACCTCGAACAAGCCAACCCGCAAGCCGCCGCCGCCCGCTTGGGCGAAGGCCATCTGGGCCTGGTGGCCAACGTGACCGACAAGGCCTCGTGCGAAGCCGCCGCGGCGCAGGTCAAGGCCCAATACGGCCGCATCGACATCCTGGTCAACAACGCCGGCATCACCCAGCCCGTGAAGTTCCTCGACATCACGGGCGCCGACTACGACCGCATCCTGGACGTGAGCCTGCGCGGCACGCTGTATGCCTCGCAAGCCGTGCTGCCGACCATGGTCGCGCAGGGCAGCGGCTCGATCGTCTGCATCTCCTCGGTCTCTGCCCAGCGCGGCGGCGGCATCCTCGGCGGCCCGCATTACTCGGCGGCCAAGGCCGGCGTGCTGGGCCTGGCCCGCGCCATGGCGCGTGAATACGGCGCTCACCAGATCCGTGTCAACTGCGTCACGCCCGGCCTGATCGCCACCGACATCAACAAGGGCAAGATCCCCGAAGACAAGCGCCAGGCCATCCTGGACGGCATCCCGCTGGGCCACATCGGCGAGCCCAACGACGTGGCCGGCTGTGTGGTCTTCCTGGCCAGCGATCTGTCCAAGTACTGCACCGGCATCACGCTCGACGTCAACGGCGGCATGCTGATCCACTGATTCGCCCGCCTCCTCTTATCACCACAACACCAGAGACAAACGATGAACACTGCTTTCCTGATCCGCCGCACGGTGCTCGCCACCGCTTTGCTCGCTGCCGCCGGTCTCGCCGCGGCCCAGAGCGTCAAGCTCACCTTGGGCCATGGTGCCGCGCCGGGCAACCCGCGCCACGAAGCCGCCGTCAAGATGGCCGAAGTGGCCAAGGCCAAATCCAATGGCCGCATCGAGATCCAGGTCGCGCCTTCGGCCCAGCTGGGCGACGACGCCGCGATGGTGACCGCCTTGCGCACCGGCGCGCTCGATTTGAGCGCCAATTCCCAGGGCGCCGTGGCCAACGCGGTGCCCGAGTACGCGGCGTTTGGCATGCCCTTCCTGTTCAGCAGCCTCGAGCAGGTCTGGAAGATGCTCGACGGCCCGATCGGCAAGGAGCTCGCCGACAAATCGGCCGAGAAGGGCCTGGTGGTGCTGGGCTACTGGGACAACGGCATCCGCCACATGAGCAACAGCAAGCGCGCGCTGGCCAAGCCCGAAGACCTCAAGGGCCTGAAGATGCGCACGCCGCCCGATGCCGTGACGGTGGACATCATGCAGGCTTTGGGCGCCGAGGCGCAGCAGATCAAGTTCGCCGAGCTCTATGTGGCGCTGCAGCAGGGCGTGGTCGACGGCCAGGAAAACCCGCTGATGAACATCCACGCCAGCAAGCTCTACGAGGTCAACAAGTTCATCAGCCTGACCGGCCACAAGTACGAGATGACGCCGCTGCTGATCAGCAAGCGCAGCTGGGACCGCCTGAGCGACGCCGACAAGAAGGTGCTGCAGGAGGCCGCCGCCGAGGCCACGCAGCTGCAGCGCAAGCTGTCCAAGGAAAGCGACGACAAACTGCTGGCCGACCTCCGGGCCAAGGGCGTGCAGATCAACACCGTCGACAAAACCCCGTTCGCCAAGGCCACGGCCAATGTCGATGACAAGTGGCTGGCCACGCCGATCGGTCCCTTCTTGAAGAAAGTGATCGCGGCCGCCCGCTGATCGTTGCTGTCTTCCCCATGTCCGCGCGCCCGGCGCGCGGACAGGAGCCCTTCCATGAATGTTCTTGAACGGACCATCGCGGTCCTGTGCCAGGCGCTGCTCTGGCTGAGCACCACGGTGATCTTTGTGATCCTCGCGGCCAACACCATCTTGCGCTACGCCACGGGCACCAGCCTGCAGTGGGCCAATGAGGTGCCCGAGCTGCTCTTCCCCTGGCTGGTGATGTCGGGCGTGGTGCTGGCGGCCTTGCGCGGCGCGCACATCACGACCAGCTTCCTGGTGGACAAGCTCCCCGAGGCCTCGCGCCAGCGCCTGGCCGTGTTCGGCTGGGGGCTGGTGGGGGGGCTGTATGCGACGCTCGCGCTGGCCACCTGGCGCATGCTGGAGATCGTGCACGACGAAAAATCACCGATCCTGCAGGTGCCCGGTTCGGTCACCTATGCCTGCGTCATGGTGGGCATGGCCATGCTGGCCGTGCTCGCGCTGTCCTCGGCCTGGTGCGCCTGGCGCCGGCCGCCGCCGGTCGGTGGCGTGGCCGAAGCCCATTGGTGAACGGAAGCCCACATGACCGCATTGATTCTTCTCGTTTTCCTCGCGACCGCCGTCATCGCGGTGCCGATCGCCCATGCGCTGCTGGTGGCCGCGATGGCGGCCGCTGCGAGCTCTGAACGCGTGCCGCTGGACCTGCTCGTGCAGCAGATGGTGGCGCAGGTGCAGAGCTTTCCCCTGATCGCGATCCCGTTTTTCATGCTCACCGGCTCGCTCATGATGGGCGGCAAGCTCGGCGAGGCGCTGATCGGCGTGCTCTCCACGCTGATCGGCCGCTTCCATGGCGGTCCGGGCCAGGTCGGCGTGCTTTCGTCAACGATCTTCGGCGGCGTCTCGGGCTCGGCCGTCGCCGACGCTTCGGCGATCGGCTCGCTCTTGATCCCCTGGCAAAAGCGCCTGGGCTACCCGCCCGCGTTCTCGGCGGCCACGCTGGCCGCGGCGGCGACCATCGACATCCTGATCCCGCCCTCGATCCCGATGATCCTGTTTGCGCTGTCGAGCAACACCTCGGTCGCGGCCTTGTTCGTGGCCGGCATCCTGCCGGGCCTGCTGATGTGTGGCGGCTTCATGGCCGTGTGCTGGTGGGTCGGCCGCCGGCGCAATTTCCCGCGCGAGACGCAGAAACTGGACTGGGCGCTGTTTCGCAGCCAGCTGCTCTACGCTTCGCCGGCGCTCGTCTTGCCCGTGCTGATCGTCGTGTTCCTGCGCTTTGGCGTGGCCACGCCGACCGAAGTCGCGGTGCTTTCGACGCTCTACGCGGGCGTGGTCTCGGCCCTGGTCTACCGCGATCTGGGCCTGCGCCGCCTGCACCGCAGCGTGGTCGATGCGGGCCTGGCCACCGGCGTCGTGCTGCTCGTGATCATGGCCTCGGCCGCGATCGGCTGGCTGCTGACCTTCGACCGCATGCCCGAAGGTGTCGTGTCGTGGGCGCAGGCCAACCTGTCGAGCGGCTGGAGCGTGATCCTGCTGATGAACGCGCTGATGCTCGTGTGTGGCATGTTCATCGACCTGCCGGCCGCCGTGCTCTTGCTCACGCCCGTCTTCGTGCCGCTGGCCCATGCGATCGGCATGGACCTCGTGCAGCTGGGCATCATGATGACCGTGAACCTCGCGATCGGCCTGTACACGCCGCCGGTCGGCACCACGCTGTTCATCACGAGCTCGCTGGCCCGCGTCAAGGTCGGCCAGACGGTGCGCGAACTCGGCCCTTTCTACCTGGTCGCCTTTGGTGTGTTGGCGCTCGTGTCCTACGTGCCAGGCCTGATCTTCAAGTGACTCCCCCGCATTTTTTGGAGAACCCCATGACTTCACAGGACACACTGTCGGAACTCGCGCGCTGCGCCTGGCGCATCCGCCGCTACGCGGTGCGCATGGGCGAGGTGCAAGGCCAGGGCTATGTCGGCCAGGCCCTGGGCTATGCCGATGTGCTGGCCGTGGCCTATGGCCACGCCATGAACTTCCGCCAGGACGACCCCGATTGGGTTGACCGCGACCGCTTCCTGCTCTCGCACGGCCACTACGCGATCGCGCACTACGCCGCCATGATCGAGGCCGGCATCCTCCCCGAGTCCGAACTCGAGACCTACGGCAGCGACGACAGCCGCCTGCCCATGTCGGGCATGGCCAGCTACACGCCGGGCATGGAAATCTCGGGCGGCTCGCTGGGCCAGGGCCTGCCGATTGCGGTGGGCATCGCGCTGGGCCTGCGCCACCAAAAAAGCCCCGCCTTTGTCTACAACTCCATGTCCGACGGCGAGCTCGACGAAGGCTCGGTCTGGGAAGCGGCCATGTCGGCGGCCCACCACGGCCTGGGCAATTTGATCTGCATGGTCGACATCAACAACCAGCAGGCCGACGGGCCCTCGACCAAGGTCATGGGCTTCGAGCCACTGGCCGACAAATGGGCGTCCTTTGGCTGGCATGTGCAGCGCGTGGATGGCAACCACCTGCCGGCCGTGCTGCGCGCCTTTGACACGGCACGCACATTGCCCGACGCGAAACCCCGCGTGATCCTGTGCGACACGCTGATGGGCAAGGGCGTGCCCTTTCTGGAAGCGCGCGAGAAAAACCACTTCATCCGCGTCGACCCGCCCGAGTGGCAGCAGGCGCTGGATGTGCTGGATGCGAACAAGCCTTGAGGAGCCTGAGATGAATGCTGTGACCGACAAGAAACCCCGGCTGACCACCTCGGCCATGATCGCCTCGATCGCCAGCGAGGGCCAGCGCGTGCAGGCCGCCCCGTTTGGCAAGGCCCTGGTGCAGTACGCCGCCGAGCACCCCGAAGTGGTGGGCATGACGGCGGACCTCGCCAAATACACCGACCTGCACCTGTTCGCCCAGGCCTACCCCGAGCGTTTTTTCCAGATGGGCATGGCCGAGCAGCTGCTCATGGGCGCGGCCGGCGGCATGGCCAAGACCGGCCTCGTGCCGTTTGCCACGACCTATGCCGTGTTCGGCACGCGCCGCGCCTACGATTTCATCCACCAGGTGATCGCCGAGGAAAACCTCAACGTCAAGATCTGCTGCGCTTTGCCCGGCCTGACCACCGGTTACGGCCCGAGCCACCAGGCCACCGAAGACCTGGCCATGATGCGCGCCATCCCCGGCCTCACGGTGGTCGACCCCTGCGACGCGCTCGACATCGAGCAGGCCGTGCCGCAGATCGCCGCCCACCCTGGTCCGGTCTACATGCGCCTGCTGCGCGGCAACGTGCCGCTGGTGCTCGACGAATACAACTACACCTTTGAACTGGGCAAGGCCAAGCTGCTGCGCGAGGGCAGCGATGTGCTGGTGATCTCCAGCGGTTTCATGACCATGCGCACGCTCGAAGTGGCCAAGCAGCTCGAAGCCGACAAGGTCAATGTGGCCGTGTTGCACTGCCCGACCATCAAGCCGCTGGACAGCGCCACCATCTTGGCCGAGGTGCGCAAGCCCGGTCGCCTGGTGGTGGTCGCCGAAAACCATTCGGTGGTTGGTGGTTTGGGCGAGGCCGTGGCCAGCCTGCTGCTGCGCGAAGGCGTGGCGCCAGCCAAGTTCCGCATGCTGGCGCTGCCCGACGAATTCCTGGACGCGGGCGCGCTGCCCACCTTGCACGACCGCTACGGCATCTCGGCCGAGAAGATGGCGGCCTCGCTCAAGGCATGGCTCGCCTGATCGGCTTGAACGGGCGTGACGCGCGGGCTGAGCCTGCCGCGCTACGATCGCGCGCATGACCGAGCCCCTTGCCGACCCCCAAGCCTTTTTGCGCAGCCTCTACGACGCGGCCGTGCGCCGCGCCATGCCGCTGCACAGCATGGCCGCGCATTTGCCCACCCCTCCGAAAGGCCGCACCCTGGTGCTGGGCGCGGGCAAGGCCGGCGCCTCGATGGTGCACGCGCTCGAAGCGCTGTGGCCGCCAGACGCACCTTTGTCCGGCCTGGTGGTCACGCGTTACGGCCATCTGCCCGAGCGTCCCGCTGACGTGCCGGCGCGCATCGAACTCGTGGAGGCCGCCCACCCGGTGCCCGACGCGGCGGGCCTGCAGGCGGCCGAGCGCATCCTCGCGCTCACGCAAGGCCTGACGAAAGACGACCTCGTGCTCTGCCTGATCTCGGGCGGCGGCTCGGCGCTGCTGACCGCACCCGCCGAAGGCCTGACCCTGGCCGACAAGCAGCGCATCAACCAGGCGCTGCTGCACAGCGGCGCCAACATCACCGAGATGAACTGCGTGCGCAAGCACCTCTCGCGCATCAAGGGCGGTCGCCTGGCCGCCGCCTGCGCACCGGCCCGCGTGGTGACGCTGACCATCAGCGACGTGCCGGGCGATGACCCTTCGGTGATTGCCAGCGGCCCCACCGTGCCCGACGCCACGAGCTGCGCAGACGCGCTGGCCATCCTGCAGCGTTACCGCATCGCGGTGCCCGCGCCCATCGAGCAGGCCTTGCAGGCGGGGGCGCTGGAGACACCCAAGCCCGGCGACCCGCGCTTTGCGGGCCACGCAGTGCGCCTGATCGCCACGCCCATGCAGTCGCTGCAGGCGGCCGCCGAGCTGGCGCGCGCCGCCGGCCTCGCGGCCCATGTGTTGTCGGACGAGATCGAGGGCGAATCGCGCGATGTGGGCAAGGTGCACGCCGCGCTGGCGCGCGCTGTCGCCAAAGGCGAGGGCGCTTTTGCCAAACCCTGCGTGATCCTCAGCGGTGGCGAAACCACGGTCACCGTGCGCGAACGCCCGGCGGGCACGCCCAAGGGCCGCGGCGGTCGCGCGGGCGAGTTCTGCATGGGCCTGGCCGAGGGCCTGCAAGGCCAGGCCGGTGTCTGGGCGCTGGCCGCCGACACCGATGGCATCGACGGTGTGGAAGACAACGCCGGCGCGCGCGTGGCGCCCGACACCCTGGCGCGCGCGGCAGCCCAGGGCCTGAAGCTGGCCGAGCACCAGGCCCGCAACGACGCCTACGGCTTTTTCGAGGCCCTGGGCGATCTGGTCGTGACCGGACCGACCAACACCAATGTCAACGATTTCCGGGCTCTGCTGATCCTCTGAGCGCGGCCGCTGTTTGACATCGATCAATGCCCGCGTGCGGGGCCTCTGGCAGAGTCCCCTCCATGCTGCAAGCCTTCCTCCACCCGTCGGCCGGCGCGGCCCAGCACCTGGCGCCGGGCGCGGTGCTGTTGCGCCGTGGCGAGTCTTCCGACCGCGTGCTGCACCTGGAACAGGGGCGCGTGACCCTGGGCCTGCTGGACGCAGGCGGCCTGCACCACCGCCTCGGCGTGGTCGAGGGGCCGTTCTGGCTCGAAGCCTCCTCGGGCCTGCTGGGCTTGCCCTACGCGGTCGATGCCGTGGCCGACACCGCCGTCAGCCTGCAGACGGTGGCGCTGTCCGCGGTCCGCGCCCATGTGGACCGCCTGCCCGAGCCTTCGCGCACCCTCTTGGCCGACCTGGCGCGTTCGCAGCGCCAGCAAACCGAGCTCGCCGTCAGCCGCCTGGCCAAGGACGCCGACGCGCGCTGCGCCGAGTGGCTGATGCAGCATGCCGAGCGCGACCCCGTGAGCGACCGCCTGCAGGTCAATCTGCACGAACGCAAGCGCTCGATCGCGGCCCAGCTGGGCATCGCGCCCGAGACCTTCTCGCGCATCCTGCGCCAGTTGCGCGAGCGCGAGCTCATCAGCGGCCGCGGCCGCGTGCTGCAGCTCACCAACCCCGACGCCCTGCGCACCCTGGCCGGGGCCTGAGCGTGCCTAGAATGGGCGCACCAGCCCACTCCGCCCTGCCATGAGCGCCAACGCCCCCTACCTGAGCGAAACCGAAGCCCCCAGCCGCGCCGAAGCCGAGGCCTGGCCAGGCCTGGTGCTGCTCGAGTTCGGCACCGGCTGGTGCGGCCACTGCCGCGCCGCCCAGGCGCCGTTGGCCGAGGTCTTGCCGCAGTTCCCGGCCTGGCGCCATGTCCAGGTCGAGGACGGCCCGGGCCGCGCGCTGGGGCGCAGCTACCGCGTCAAGCTCTGGCCGACCCTGGTCTTGTTGAAGGACGGGCAAGAGCTCGCGCGTCTGGTGCGCCCGACCGAGGCGGCCGACATCCGCGCGGCGCTGCAGCAAGTCCAGGCCTGAGCCGCGTGGCGGCCCCGGGCTTGTAAAGCCCGAATGACTGTATAAAAATACAGTCATGTCGCCACCCTCCGACCCCGTCACCGTCCCGCTGGCCGCCCTCAAAGGGCGGGGCAGCGCCACGCGCCTGGCGCACCGCTACGAACAGCTGGGCCGCGAACCGTTTGACGACGGCTGGCCGCCAGACGCCGAGGCGCCGTCGCCACCGGCCACCCGCTGGGTCTGGGAAGAGGCCAAGAGCGCCATCACGCGCAACCGCTCGCCCGACATCGGTTTTGATTTGTCCATCAACCCCTATCGCGGTTGCGAGCACGGCTGCAGCTACTGCTATGCCCGGCCCTCGCACAGCTACCTGGGCCTGTCGCCGGGGCTGGATTTCGAGACGCGCCTCATCGCCAAGCGCGGCCTCACCGAGCGCCTGATCCACGAGCTGGCCAGCCCGCGCTACCGCCCGGGCCTGATGGCGGTGGGCACCGTGACCGACGCCTACCAGCCGCTGGAGCGTGAGCTGGGCCTCACGCGCGAGCTGCTGCAGGTGCTGCACGACTGCCGCCACCCCATGGCCATCGTGACCAAGGGCAGCGGCATCGAGCGCGACATTGACCTGCTCGCGCCCATGGCCAGCCGGCACCTGGCGGGCGTGTATGTCACGGTGACCACGCTGGACCCTGTGCTGGCGCGGCGCATGGAGCCGCGCGCGCCTGCGCCCTGGCGTCGCCTGCGCACCATCCGCGCCTTGGCCGAGGCCGGCATCCCGGTGGGCGTGAGCGTGTCACCGCAAATCCCTTTTCTCAACGACGACATGGAGCAGGTGCTGGAGGCCGCGCGCGAGGCCGGCGCCCGCAGCGCGTTTTACGTGGTGCTGCGCCTGCCCTGGGAGCTCTCGCCGCTGTTTCGCCAGTGGCTGCAGCTGCACTACCCCGAGCGCGCCGAGCGCGTGATGGCGCGCATGCACGATTTGCGCGGCGGCAAGGACTACGACGCCGACTGGGCCACGCGCCGCAGCGGCCAGGGCCTGTGGGCGGCGCTGATCGCGCAGCGCTTTGCCAAGGCCTGCCAGCGCCTGGGCCTGCACCGCCAAACCCACCGCTGGGCCGCCGAGGACTTCAGGCCGCCCTCGCGCTCGCGCCAGCTGGGCCTGTTTTGAGGGCGGTGCGTTCAGGGTTTGGCGCGCAGTTCGCGCTCGATCGCCTGCACCAGCGACTTGCTCTCGGGGCCGCTCATGCTGCTGTAGCTCTCGACCAGGCGGCCATCGCGGCCGATCAGGTACTTGTAGAAATTCCATTTGGGCGCGGGTGCCCCCTGGCCTTGCAGGTGCTTGAAAAACGCATTGGCCTGCGGGCCTTTGACGCTGCTGGCCGCGAACATCGGGAACTGCACGCCGAAGGTGTTTTCGCAGAACTCGGCGATGTCCTTGTTGCTGCCCTTTTCCTGCGCGAAGTCGTTCGATGGGAAGCCCAGCACCACCAGGCCATCGGCCTTGTAGCGGGCATGCAGTGCCTCCAGCCCGCGGTACTGGCCGGTGAAGCCGCAATAGCTGGCGGTGTTGACGGCCAGCACCACCTTGCCCGCGTATTGGCACAGCGACTGCGGTTTTTCGTCCTGCAGGCGCAGCAGGGTGTGGTTGAGGGCGGCCGGGCAGGTTTGGGCCTGCACAGACAGGGCCAGCCAGCCCGCGCCAAGCCAGCAGAGCCAACGGCTGAAGACGAGTTGCATCACAAACCTCCTGAGCATGCGGGCAGAGCGCCCAGGGGGCGATTGTTCACCAAAGGCGCCGCGCCTGCAGGGGCGGCGCCTTTGGCCGGGTCAGGCTCAGGGGGCCGAGGGTTCGGCCGCGCTCAGGGCCGCACCACGATCTCGTTGCGCACCGCGGTGACCCCCTTGACGCTGCGTGCGATCGATTCGGCCTTGCTGCGCTCCGTCGTGCTCTTGGCAAAGCCCGAGAGCAGCACCGTGCCCTTCAAGGTTTCCACCGAAATCGACGAGCCGGCCACCTCCTTGTCTTCAAAGAGGCGGGCCTTGACCGAAGAGGTGATGGTGACGTCGTCGATGTACTGGCCGACGGTTTCCTGGTCGCGGGACACGGCGCAGCCCGAAGCGGTCAACAGCGCCAGACTGGTGGCCATCACGGCCCAATGGTTTCTTGTAAGCATGGTGCACTCCTCCTTTGGATGCGGTCGATCGCCGCACCGCCGGGGTCAGCAACGCGATGCCGCTGTAAACCCAGGCGGCCGCCATCATCCGACAGGGCGGTGCGCTGGGGTGTTCAAAACACCGCCGTGCCGGGGCTTTTCGGGGTGCGACAGCGCGCGCAGCCGCGCCGCGCTCAGGGCGCGGCCTGCAGGCAGGCCGCGCCTTCTTCGAACCACCAGATGAGCGCCGCTTCGTAGCCCTCCCAGACGCAGCCGTTGCAGCCGCGCCCGCAGCAGCTGGTGGGTTCGGGCGGCGGCTCGCGAAAGTCGTGGCCGGCGGCCTGCAGCCGCGCCTGGAATTGCGCGATGCCCGCGCGCACGGCCTCACGCTGGGCGTGGCCGGGGTCGATGATGGGGTCGGTGGGTTCGGTCATGGCTGGGCGCTGGTCAAGGCCACACATTGTCCCTGCACCACGGTGTGTGCGACCACGCGGTCGTCGCCCAGCACGATGAGGGCGAACAGCCATTCGGCCAGGCTCTGGGCCTGCGCCGTGCGCCGCGCCAGCAGCGGCGTGGCGCGCGGGTCGAGCACCACGAAGTCGGCCTCGCAGCCCGGCAGCAGGTTGCCCACCACGCCGCCCAGGCCCAGCGCCTGCGCGGCGCCGGCGGTGTGCTGCCACCACAGGGCTTCGGGTGCCAGGCTCAGGCCGGGGCGGCACACGCTCTGGCGCGCCACGGTGTAGGCCGCGTGCATGGTGTGAAAGGGGCTGAAGCTGGTGCCGCCGCCCACATCGCTGGCCAGGCCGTGGCGCAGGCCGCAACGCTCGGCGGCCGCGAAATCGAAAAAGCCGCTGCCCAGAAACAGATTGCTGGTGGGGCTGACGGCGGCCACCGCGCCGGTCTCGGCCATGCGGTGGCGGTCGGCGTCGCTCAGGTGGATGCAGTGCGCGTAGACCGCGCGCTCGCGCAAGAGGCCGGCCTGGTCGTAGACGTCGAGGTAGCTGCGCGCCTGCGGAAAGAGCGCATGCACCCAGCGGATCTCGTCAAGGTTTTCGGCCAGGTGCGACTGGATCCACACATCCGGGTGCTGGGCCGCCAGCTCGCCTGCGCCGTGCAGCTGCTCAGGGCTGCTGGTGGGCGCAAAGCGCGGCGTGATGGCGTAGCCCAGGCGGTCCACGCCATGCCAGCGCGCGATCAGGTCCTCGGTCTGGCGCAGGCTCCGTTCGGTGTCGGTGTCGCGCAGGTCCTCGGGGCTGTGGCGGTCTTGCAGCACCTTGCCGGCGACCATGCGCAGGCGGCGCGCCTGCGCCGCCACCATGAAGGCGTCCACCGACGCGGGGTGCGCGGTGGCAAAGCACAGCGCACTGGTCACGCCGTGGCGCAGCAGCTCGTCCAGAAAGAAGCCCGCCACCTCGCGCGCGTGCTGCGGGTCGGCAAACTGCTTTTCGTGCGGGAAGGTGTAGTGCTCCAGCCAGGGCAGCAGGCCCTCGGCAGGCGAGGCGATCACGTCAAGCTGCGGGTAGTGCACATGCAGGTCGACAAAGCCCGGCGCGAGGCACAGGCCCGGCCAGTGCGTGGTCGCCAGCCCGGGGAAAGCCGGCGCGATCTGCGCGTGCGGGCCCACCGCCACGATGCGCACCCGCCCGTCGGCGTCCTGCCGCGTCACCAGCAGGCCGTCCGGGTCGTGGCGCAGCGCGGGCACGGCGGGGTCGGGAAAGCACAGCAGCTGCGCGCGCCAGCCGTGCAGGCCGGTGCCGGAGGAGGGGGTGTTGGGAGCCAGCATGTGGCGCGCATTCTCGCCGAAGCGGGCGCCGGTGCCGCGCCCTGCTTTGGGGCAAAATGCGCGGCCAGTGGCCGACTCCGATGGCCTGAAAAGTGCTTGTGCCACGACCACGCCCAACCGCCGCCCCATGACCTCCCCGCTCTTGTCCCTGCAGGGCATCACCAAACGCTACCCCGGCGTCGTCGCCAACGACGGCGTGTCGCTGACCGTGCTGCCGGGCCAGGCCCATGCCGTGCTCGGCGAGAACGGCGCGGGCAAGTCCACCTTGATGAAGATCATCTATGGCGCGGTCAAGCCCGACGAGGGGCAGGTGCTGTTCCAGGGCCGGCCGGTGCACATCCGCAACCCGCAGGAGGCGCGTGCTTTGGGCATCAGCATGGTGTTCCAGCATTTCAGCCTGTTCGACACCCTCACGGTGGCCGAAAACGTCTGGCTCGGTCTGGACAAATCGCTGTCCCTGGCCGAGGTCAGCCGCCGCATCGAGGCCAAGGCCAGCGCCTACGGCCTGGACATCGCGCCCGAGCGCCCGGTGCACACGCTCAGCGTGGGCGAGATGCAGCGGGTGGAGATCATCCGCGCGCTCCTGTCCGAGCCCAAGCTCTTGATCCTGGACGAGCCGACCTCGGTGCTCACGCCGCAGGCGGTCGACAAACTCTTTGTGGTGCTGCACAAGCTGGTGGCGCAAGGCTGCAGCCTGCTCTACATCAGCCACAAGCTGCACGAAATCCGTGCGCTGTGCTCGGCCTGCACCGTCTTGCGCGGCGGCCGCGTCACGGGCGTGTGCGATCCGCGCGAAGAAACCAACGCCTCGCTGAGCCGCCTCATGATCGGCGCCGAGCCGCCCACATTGGCGCCCACGCCGCGCACGCCGGGCGAGCTCGTGCTGCAGGTGCAGGATTTGTCGCTGCCCAAGCAGGACCCGTTTGGCGTCGACCTCGAGCGCGTGGGCCTGCAGGTGCGCGCGGGCGAGGTGGTGGGCCTTGCGGGCGTCTCGGGCAACGGCCAACGCGAGCTGCTTTGGGCCCTGTCGGGCGAGGACACGCGCGCCGCGCCGCAGGCCATCGCGATCGGCGGCGCGCCGGTGGGCGCGCTCGGGCCGCAGGCGCGCCGGCGCCTGGGCCTGCACTTCGTGCCCGAGGAGCGGCTGGGCCGCGGCGCCGTGCCCTCGCTCGGGCTCGCGCACAACCTCTTGCTCACGCGCCGCGAGTCGCTGGGCCTGGGCGGCTGGATCCGCATGGGGGCCCTGAACGCCCAGGCGCGCGAGGTGATCGCGCGCTTCAAGGTGAAGGCCTCCGGGCCGCAGGCCGCGGCCAAGTCGCTGTCGGGCGGCAACCTGCAGAAATTCATCGTGGGCCGCGAGATCAGCGCGCAGCCCCGGCTGCTGATCGTGTCGCAGCCGACCTGGGGCGTGGATGTGGGCGCGGCCGCACAAATCCGCGGCGAAATCCTCGCCTTGCGCGACGCCGGCTGCGCGGTGCTGGTGCTCAGCGAGGAGCTCGAGGAATTGTTTGACATTTCGGACCGTCTGCATGTGATCGCCAAAGGGCGGCTGTCGCCGCCACTGGCGCGCGCCGAGGCCAGTGTCGAGCGCATTGGCGAATGGATGAGCGGGCTGTGGCCGCAGGCCGGGGAGGGCGCCCATGCTGCGGCTTGAACCCCGTCCCCAGGCTTCGCGCGTCTGGACCTGGGCCTCGCCCCTGCTCGCGCTCGCGCTCACCGTGGTGATTGGCGTGCTGCTGTTCGCGGCGCTGGGCAAGGACCCGTGGCGCGGGTTGCAGATGTTTTTCTGGGAGCCCGTCAAATCGCCCTACGCGCTGGGCGAGCTCATGGTCAAGGCCACGCCGCTGCTCTTGATCGCTTTGGGCCTGGCCGTGTGCTTTCGCTCGAACGTCTGGAACATCGGCGCCGAAGGCCAGTTCATCCTCGGCGCGGTGTGCGCGGGCGGTGTCGCGCTGCTCGCGGGCAAGGACACGGGCCGCTGGGTCGTGCTCGCGGTGCTGCTGGCCGGCATGCTTGGCGGCATGGCCTGGGCCGGGCTCGTGGCCTGGCTGCGCGACCGCTTCCATGCGAGCGAGATCCTCGTGAGCCTGATGCTCGTCTATGTCGCGACCATGGTGCTGAGCTACCTGGTCTATGGCCCCTGGAAGGACCCGGCGGGCTACAACTTCCCGCAGACCAAAACCTTCGAGGCCGCGGCCCTGGTGCCGCGCCTCCTGAGCGGCTCGCGCGTGAACCTCGGGCTGCCGCTCGCGCTGCTTGCGGCCGCAGCGCTCTGGGTCTTCCTGTTTCGCACGCGCGCGGGCTTTGCTCAGCAGGTCGGCGGCCTCGCGCCCGACGCGGCGCGCTATGCGGGCTTTTCCTCGCGCCGCGCGCTCTGGACCGCCTTGCTGGTTTCGGGCGGCGCCGCGGGCCTCGCGGGCGCGCTCGAAGTCGCCGGGCCCGTGGGCCAGCTCACGCCCTATGTGCCGGTGGGCTATGGCTTTGCCGCCATCATCGTGGCCTTCGTCGGGCGCCTGCACCCGTTCGGCATGGTGCTGTCGGCGGTGCTCATGAGCATGTTCTACATCGGCGGCGAACTCGCGCAGTCGCGCCTGGGCCTGCCCAAATCGATCACGGGCGTGTTCCAGGGCCTGCTGCTGTTCGCGTTGCTGGCCTGCGACACCCTCGTCAACCACCGCCTGCGTTGGGGCCGCGCGCGCCCCGCGCAGGCCCAAGGAGCCCACTGATGGACGCCTACGCGCTCCTGGTCGCGGCCTCGCTCAATGCGGGCACGGTGCTCGCGCTGGCTTCGCTGGGCTTGCTGATCAATGAAAAGGCCGGCGTGCTCAACCTCGGCGCCGAGGGCATGATGCTGTGTGCCGCGATCGCCGGCTTCGCCACCGTGGTGCACACCGGCAGCGACCTGCTGGGCTTTGCCGCGGGCATGCTGGCGGGCGCGCTCCTGGCCGCGGTGTTCGGCGTGCTCGTGATCTGGCTGGGCACCAACCAGTACGCGACGGGCCTGGCCCTGAGCCTGTTCGGTGCGGGGTTTTCGGCCTTTGCCGGCATCCGTTATGTGCAGGAGAAGCTGCCGCAACGCGCCTTGTTCGAGTGGCCGGTGCTGGCCGAGCTGCCGCTCGTGGGCCCGGCGCTGTTTCGCCAGCACCCCATGGTCTACCTGGCGGTGCTGCTGTGCGCGGCGCTGGTCTGGTTCCTCTACAAAAGCCGCGCGGGGCTGGTGCTGCGTGCCGTGGGCGAGTCGCCCGATGCGGCGCACGCGCTGGGCTACCCGGTGCGGCGCATCCGCCTGGCGGCGGTGGTCGCGGGCGGCGCGCTGTGCGGGCTGGCGGGCGCCTACATCTCGGTGATCTACACGCCGCTGTGGGTCGAGGGCATGGTCGCCGGCAAGGGCTGGATCGCGCTGGCGCTGACCACCTTCGCGACCTGGCGGCCCGCCCGCGTTTTGCTCGGGGCCTACCTGTTTGGCGGGGTCACCATGCTGCAGTTTCACCTGCAGGGGGCCGGGGTCGAGGTGCCCAGCCAGGCCCTGACGGCCCTGCCTTATGTGGCCACGATCGCCGTGCTGGCGCTGATTTCTCGCAACCCCACCTGGATCCGTGTGAACATGCCGGCTTCGCTGGGGAAACCTTTCCATCCGGGCTCATAATGGTTCGGCTTTTTCACTGACCCTGTCTCACCAAAGGAACTGACATGACCGACATCTCGAAGCGCAGCGCCCTCAAGCTCGTGGCCCTGACGGCGGTGGCCGCCGCCGCCCTGGTGGGCTGTGGCAAGAAAGAAGAAGCGCCCAAGGCCGAAGCCCCGGCGCCGGCCAAGGCCGAGCCGCTGAAAGTGGCCTTCGCCTATGTGGGCCCGGTGGGCGACGGCGGCTGGACCTTCGCGCACGACAACGGCCGCAAGGCGCTCGAGAAAGAGTTTGGCGACAAGATCGTCACCAGCTTCGTCGAGAACGTGCCCGAGAGCGCCGATGCCGAGCGCGTGATCCGCGACCTCGCAGGCCAGGGCAACAAGCTGATTTTCGGCACCACCTTCGGCTACATGGAGCCCATGCTCAAGGTCGCGGCGGAGATGAAGGACGTCAAGTTCGAGCACGCCACCGGCTACAAGCAGGCCGAGAACATGCGCACCTACGACAGCCGCACCTACGAGGGCGCCTACATGGCCGGCGTGGTCGCGGGCAAGATGACGCAGAGCAACACGCTGGGCGTGGTCGCCTCGATCCCGATCCCCGAAGTGATCCGCAACATCAACTCCTTCACGCTGGGCGCCCAGTCGGTCAACCCCAAGGTCAAGACCAAGGTGGTGTGGGTCAACGAGTGGTTCAACCCCCCGAAGGAAACCGAGGCCGCCACCGCGCTGATCAACGGCGGCGCCGACGTGCTGATGCAAAACACCGATTCGCCGGCCGTGCTCAAGACCGCCGAAGCCAAGGGCAAGCGCGCTTTCGGCTGGGACAGCGACATGACCGCCTACGGCCCCAAGGCCCACCTGGGTTCGGCCGTGATCAA
>JACCDU010372102.1_pt1 | contig 27275 bp, 40 predicted proteins | sample 7446081 | NCBI WGS metagenome assembly JACCDU01 (sample SAMN15323447, study PRJNA562643) | freshwater metagenome | isolation source: river surface water | place: USA:Blue River Watershed | collected 2017-08-17
ACTGTGTCATATATAACTCCTAGGTTGTAAAATGTAACATAAATATATCCTTATAGGTTATAAAGTAACGATAATGTTACTTTACATCGATAATGCCCTGAACCCGAACCCGCCAAGGATACTCCTTTTCAATCCAAAAACAACGGTAAATCCCATTCTTAACACTCAGCCAAGCCTCATATCGCTGATAAGTGCCTTGTGTATCATAACAATCCTCATGCGCCCATTCCATGCGACCGGCAATATAGCCTACTAAAACACCGAAAGCAAACGCACTAAGGATAAATGCTCTCACTAAAATAGACATTCGCCAACCCTTTCCAATGCCTCACGAAATAGATTCCGTTTAGCAATCTTGTTTGTTTTAATCCAAAAGCTAGGGTCTAACTTACAATGCGCCTGTGCCTCTTGCTTACTAGCAAAGCAACGCACAATCTCGTTATATTCATCCCTGACTTCGTAGCGTAGTTTCATTTAATTACACCAGTCCATATTAAAACCTGAGCGATGATCGATGCGGGTAGCACGATGGCAGTTAGGCTAGCAAATAAAACGAATGATTGACTGCTAAATTTATCTATCATCAAATCAATAATCCAAAATGCGTACGCAACAAAACAAATTCCTGCTAGTGTCATTAAAATAATCATTTCTCACTCCCGTGTTTATATCCCGTAATAGCACCAATCCAAAAAGCTATAACCATAATGGCTATGATTTCTGTATTACTCATTTCTCACTCGCTTTTTTTAGTATTGCTCTTTTTAAAACCAATGGGTCATTGTTAGTAAGCGCCCAAGTTGTATAAACAGAAATCCATTCCTCATCACTTAACTCTTTTATTTGTGGTGTGGTGTCCCAAACTTGTTTTCCATCGAATACATAAGTTTTAGGTGTATTTAATTGTTTCTCCAACTCCGCTATACGTATCTCTTGTTGCTTAATAATGCTTTCAGCAAGTCCTAAATTGTCAGAGTGTGGTGATGTGTATAGTGGTTTCCAAACCATATATCCATCATCTTCACCTTTAACTAAAGAAAGCTGGTCATCACCACTTCTTATCCACGCTACTGGTTCAGCATTTTGTTCTTTGGTTGAACGAAAAGAAGCACAAACCCCACAAACTGCCCCGCTATCCGGAGTTATTGCATCACCACAAGCGCACCAAATAATCCTTTTGCCTTCGAGGTCATCAATTGCTAACTCATCATACTTTGCTAAGTCTTTCTCCAACTCCGCTATGCGGTTTTCTGCTCTAGCGACTCTTTCTGACCAACGCTTTTCCCATTTTTCATAATCCGCTATGCGGTCTGCTTGTTGGCGTAGCATCTTGATACCAAGATGAATAGATTGCACTATGGTTGCTTCATCCCAAGCATCTGTTTCCAATTTATCTGCTAATTCGTATGCGTTCATTCGTCAGCCTCCTGAAGAATCTGAATCTTTTTAATGGCTACTTTTGGTATATACATATAATGATCAACTGTATCATTATCCGAAGCATTTGACACAATCTTAATACATTCATCGTTGTATCCAATAAAAAACCCAACAGTCCAGCAATATGCAACTGAGTCATAATCGATTATGTTTTGAATATCAGTCCAGCGTGATCCGCCGCTAGAATCAATCCAATAAACTATTACTACATCCCATCGTTTCATTCTTCATCCTCCATCACAGCCCTCTGAACAAGTCTATTGACCTTATCAGCGATAGCGACATCCAAATCAGCCATGACTCGATCGTAGCCGTAATCACCGATCAAATCGACCATATCCATCAAGATAAAATGATACCTTGCTTCTTCGTTATGATGCATAAATCCTCCTGTTTATCCGACAATATCACACATTACTAGTAAAAACAACGACATAAATACAACACAAAGCTATTGACAAAAGAATCATAATATGTTACCCTCACTATATAGTATTACTTCACAGTAGCTTTTAACTATGTATATATCATAAGCATATACTAAGTTGTTATACATCATAGGTCTTCATTGTCATCATAGTCTGTATAGTCGCCGTATTCGTCAAATATCTGATCCATTGTCGGCATATCAGCCTCATGTAGTAAATCCTTACGATCAATTGTCGGAATTAACACGTCAAGTCCGGTATAGCAATCTTGACACATATCCAAATATTGCCCGTCTAGGGTCTTCCGAGTGGATTCGTAATCGTTTAAGAACTTGTTACATATTGTGCAGTGCATAAAAACCTCCTCTATTCAATTAAAACATAGTAGATAATACCTAACCCTCACCTACCCTGAGAAAACCCCGTATACGCTGTTTTAGAGAGTTTTAGAGGTATTCCCATGTATAGCATAACATTACTCCGACTAAATGATAGAAAACATAGACGGAAACCAAAGCCGTAAAAGCATAAAATAGTAATGTTTTCATGATGGTAAACAGTTAATATACTGCCCGTCATTGCAAATCCAACAAATCATGACACCTTGCGGAGTTTGAATCATGACACTTCTGCAAGCGTATGCCGACCCCATAAACGATAGAAACGTTAATAAAATCAATAGTTTAGTTTTCATGATACTAAATCCCCTTCCGGTAAAAATGCAGTTGAACTGTAAAGACATGATTGAACCCAAAAGCGTGTAGGATTTGAGATATGTTTATCTTGACGATATAACTGAACTAATCGTTGCATAAAAGTATCAGCGTCTTTTTTATGCTTAAATGCTCGGCATATTTCGTCATGCCATTGGTCATCACTTAATAATTCGCTAGTCATAACCAAATAAATTTTATCAGCTTTCATAAGTATTTAACCTTTCTTGTTCCTGTTCCAGCATCATGTAAAAATCTTGATACCAAATATCGAATTCGTGAGCGTCATATTGCTCTCGAAATACTGGATCGTCTAGTCGCATTTGGTGAAATTCAAAGTAATAATCAAACTTGTTCATTTTTGTAAGCCTCCCTAGCATTGTGAATATTAAGCCATAAATTAAATAATTCCCCATCAGATAAACGCCACAAATGACGCTGATATTGTGGGTCTGTTTTACCCTCCAAATACCCTAAATCGTGCCAAATCTGATATTGCAATTCTGATCTAGTCATATTACACCTATAGCGGTTAAGTGCCAAACAATTTGGGCAAACACAAACAATACTGCGCCAAGTAATACCATGTGCCAATTCTTTAATTGCATGATTCCTCCTCATCTTTTCTAAAGTCTGCCTCAACATTAACATAATGCCTTGCTATTTCGTGAAAGTTTACCTCCCGAAACGAGGCGTTCATTACATCAGCGAAAAACCCTGATTCAATATCGGGCATCATATCGACAAACAAATCGTTTATCCGTTCCGCTACTAAGTTAGTAATCGTGTCTAAATCTTCATACGATCCGAAATAATCACCAGTGATACATGCGATATGCTCGGATAGTTTCCAATCGTTATCAATCCACAGATTAGCGTTCCATGTTTCGTAATTTGTCCATCCGTTATATTTATTACTCATTTGTAATACTCCTCTAAAGTTAAGATACTGCTAGGTTTAAGTTTACTACTAAAAACAATATTTGGGATTTACTCCCGCATCTTTTTTATATTGATTCCACTTCGCATTAGCTTTAAAGTTTGCGATATGATAAACCTTTTGCCAATCGCTGATATTTTCATCAACGCAATAATCTTTAATTGCTTGTTTTTCATTACCGCAAAAGTCCCTTGTATTGATGATTAACTCTATTGCGTTATCGATAATGCTATCAGATATATAAGTCATAATTAACCTTTCAAGTGTTAGTGTTTACAGTTTATCCCTACCGCTAATGATACGCAATAGGGACAAACCCTTAGTTTGATACTATTTCAAAATCAATACTACATATACAGTATAACGGCTCAGTGCTATAAAAAGATACTAGGGATAACCCTATGTTTTCATTGTATTTATTAATCGATATTGAATCCCAATAGCTAGAATTAATGACTGTCTAGTGTCAATCTAGGTTTACGTTATTGTGTGCTAAATAGGTGCTTCATCGACCTATACAGCCTCGCTATCGACAACACAGCCTTGATAGTCTATCGCTATAACATAGTGTTGTATAAAAACAACATAGGGGGGAGGGGGTGATCGGTGATGATGTAATGTTGTTGCTGGCGCTATAGCATACGAAAAAGTAAAATGGAATAGGCTATAAAATAGTAAAAATAGACTATATTGCACTGCAACGTAAGTCCTTGATGTAAAAGAAGTAAATAAATAGGGACAGAGTAGACAATAAAGGGACAGAGTCGTTGGTGGAACAGCCAACGGCTGGACGGTATAAAAAGCAGTCAATACAGACCTCCTACGGAGTCGGCGCACCGTAGGGACGCTAGCGAAGGGTTTGCGGAGACCTATCAAGCCTTAGGAGTCCCGCACCGTAGGGTTGTTGATGTCTAAACAAAAAAGTAAGAAACTACTTGACAAATAAGAAAAAGTATGATATAGTTCCCCTATATAGAACTTTGACGATTCGTTAGGGATGAACGTCAGCGATATAGGATGATTAATATTCTTCTACTATAGAAACCTCTCCTATAGCGTAACCAATATAGTAGCAATGTCTCCCAAAAAAGGATAAAGACACAATGACTGATTCTGTCGAAGTAAATACCTCTGTCGTAGAGGCGAAGAAGGCGAGACCAAAGATTGTTCGTCGTAAGTTAGGTCGTCCCCTAAAGAAGGACATTGAGGCGAAGAAAAAAGGAAATAGAGGTAAGGTCGGAAGACCTGCCGGAGACTCAGCACGAATTGCTGAATTCAAAGCTAGATTGCTTGGAACCTCCGGTGATAAGATTATTGAGACGTTGATCCACAAAGCATTAGATGTCAATGATAAGGATAACATGGCGGCACTGAAGTTATGTGTCGACAGATTGCTACCGATCTCAATGTTTGACGCTGCTAAAAACAGTGGAACAACGCCCCAGATCAGTATCAACATAACATCTCTAACGCAACCAGAAATTGAAAGCAGTGTTGTCGATATGGGAACGGTAGAAGAGGAAGAAGATGACAAATCTTAACTTCCAGCTGCTAAAATGGCAAACCGAGGTCTTCACCGACAAGACTCGCTTTAAGGTCATCGCTGCTGGTCGTCGTTGTGGTAAGAGTCGTTTAGCAACGATGATGCTGATCATCAAAGCATTAGAAGCACCGGAAGGGTCGTCAGTGTTGTATGTGTCGCCAACGTTGGGACAGTCCAGACAGATTATCTGGGACAGTCTCCTAGAGATTGGTAAGCCTGTTATTAAGTCGGCACATATTAACAATCTGGACATTACGCTGATTAACGGTCGTAAGATCCATGTACGTGGCGCTGACAACAGCGATACCCTTCGTGGTCTTAGTTTGTATTATGCGGTATTGGACGAGTGTGCGTTTATTAAGCAAGACACTTGGGAAAAGATTATTCGTGCGTCACTGTCGGATAAAAAGGGAGAGGCGATGTTTATCTCTACCCCGTCAGGACGTAACTGGTTTTATGATTTGTATAAGCTAGGGGTTGAAGGCGAAGACGCTGACTGGAAAGCATGGCATTTCACCACGAAAGATAATGAGACGATTGATCCGAAAGAAGTCGATGCAGCAAGAAAGACGCTCTCTACGATTGCATTTAAACAAGAATACGAGGCATCGTTTGACAATGCAGGGCAGGAGATCTTTAAAGAAGAGTGGATTCGTTACAGCAAGGAACCACAGTACGGCGACTATGTTCTTGCAATCGATCTCGCTGGATTTGAGGACGTTGCTAAAAATGCAGGCGCTGCAAAGAAACGCTTAGACGAGTCAGCAATTGCGGTTGTTAAGGTAACGCCAGAAGGCGAATGGTTTGTAGAACAGATTTTACACGGTCGCTGGGATATTAAAGAGACCGCCAACAAGATTTTAAGAACGGTTCATGAGTACGAACCAATGGCAGTAGGAATTGAACGTGGGGCGCTAAAGAATGCTGTAGCTCCTTACCTCACGGATTTAATGCGTAAGCATAATGTGTATTTTCACATCACTGATTTGACGCATGGCAACAAAAAGAAAACCGAGCGAATTGCTTGGGCGCTTCAAGGCAGGTTCGAGCACGGTCGGATCTTCCTCAATGAAGGTGAAGACTGGAGAGAGTTAGTAGATCAGTTGCTCCTGTTTCCAACCGCTAATGTGCATGATGACTTAGTGGATGCATTGGCTTACGTTGATCAGCTAGCAACGACAAGCTATATGAGAGACGATGATTTAGATGAGGACTTTGATCCCATCGACATTATCGCTGGTTATTAAAAAGGAAAAACATGGAAGATTTTGAAGATAACAAGTACGAACAGCCAGACCAAGCCGATCGTGATCTGACAACCTATGTGTTAGACCACATCGAGCGCTGGAGAGACTACCGAGATACTAACTATCTTGAAGATTGGTTAGAATACGAAAGAATCTTCCGTTGCCAATGGGCTGCTGAAGACGTAACTCGTTCTTCAGAGCGTAGTCGTATTATCAGTCCCGCAACGCAACAAGCTGTAGAAACACGCCATGCAGAGATCATGGAAGCTATCTTCGGTAACGGTGAGTTCTTTGACATCAAGGATGACCTCAAAGACCAGCAACCGATGGACATCGCTGAACTTCGTGTACAGCTAAAAGAAGACTTAGAAACAGATAAGATTCGTAAGTCAATTGACCAGATTGAACTCTTAGCTGAGATTTACGGAACAGGTATTGGCGAGATTCTAGTTGCTAAAGAGAAGACCTTTGTTCCCGCAACGCAACAAATTCCCGGTGTTGAGGGAGCTGCTGCGATTGGAGTGATGGAAGGCGAACGCACTAGCGTTAAGTTAATGCCGGTCAACCCTAAAAACTTTTTGATCGATCCTAATGCAACAGGAATCGATGACGCTCTTGGCGTTGCAGTAGAGAAGTATGTCTCTCTGCATCAGGTTGTCAAAGGTATCGAAGACGGCATCTATAGAAAAGTCGAAGTCGGTACTGAGGCAGTAGATGACGATCTGGAGCCAACTCAAGACATGACGAATTTCCAAGACGGAAAAGTACGTCTCTTGACTTATTATGGCTTAGTACCACGCAAGTTTATCGAAAAGTTCGAAGAACAAGAAAACGGTGCTGAGTTCGAGGAATTGTTCCCACAGGGTTCGTCTGCTTCTGAGTACGAGGACTTAGTTGAAGGTATCGTGGTTATTGCTAACCAAGGTATTCTTCTCAAAGCGGAGATGAATCCTTACATGATGAAGGATCGTCCAATCGTAGCCTATCAGGACGATACCGTGCCTAACCGGTTTTGGGGTCGTGGTACTGTCGAGAAAGCCTACAATATGCAAAAGGCTATTGACGCACAGCTTCGTGCTCATTTAGACAGCCTAGCATTGACCACAGCGCCTATGATTGCCATGGACGCTACTCGCCTACCACGTGGCGCTAAGTTTGAAGTACGTCCCGGCAAAGCAATTCTTACCAACGGCAACCCGAATGAGATTCTACAGCCGTTTAAATTTGGTAATGTCGATCCAGCCATGCTGTCAACCAGCAAAGAATTTGAGCGTATGTTGTTACAAGCAACCGGTACGCTAGATTCCTCTGGGATGCCTACAAACGCCCCTAGAGACGCTTCTGGCTCTGGTATGTCGATGGCTATGGCTGGCATCATTAAGAAGTATAAGCGTACCTTGACTAACTTCCAAGAGGACTTCTTGGTTCCGTTTATCAAGAAAGCCGCTTATCGCTTCATGCAGTTTGATTCTGAGCGTTATCCAAGCCAAGACTTTAAGTTTATCCCTGCCGCTACCCTTGGTATCATGGCACGTGAATACGAGCAAAGCCAGTTTATTGCCTTGTTACAGACTCTTGGACCTGAGACACCAGTGTTACCGCTAATCCTCAAGGGCATTATTGCTAACTCCAGCCTATCTAATAAGGCTGAACTAGAGCAAGCCTTGACTGAAATGGCTAAACCAAACCCAGAACAACAGCAAATTCAGCAGCAAGCAGCTCAAATGCAGATGGAACAGACCCAAGCCCAGACTCAAGCACTACAGGCTAGGGCTGCGAAAGACGCTGCAGAGGCTCAAAAAGCCCAAGTTGAGGCTCAATTGATGCCTGAAGAGATCCAAGCTAAGATTATCGGTTCTTTATCGACAAATATCAAAGGCGAAGACTCCGATCGTGAGTTCGAAAAGAGGGCTAAGATCGCTGAATTAATGATTAAAGAGGCAGACATAGCTAATCGCAAGAATATTGTTGAATTACAAATGAAAAATCAAGGAAAAGCTTGACAAATTCATAAAAGTGTGGTAGTATTACAACACAATTAACTAATGCCCCGAAAGGACAAGCATGAACAAAGAATTAGAACAGTATTACGAAGCACGTTTTGACATGATGTCCGGCAAAGGCTGGTACGACCTGATCGATGATGTGCAAAAGATGTTTGATGCAAGGAACCATGTCCTTGGAGTCCAATCTGAACAAGATTTGTTCTTCAAGAAAGGACAGTTAGATGTTTTGCAATGGATTTTGACACTTAAACAAAGTTCAGAAGAAGTCTACGAGCAACTACAATCGGGAGATTCTAGCAATGCCTCGTAGAATGTTTGACTTTAAGTGTAATGAAGGACATATCACTGAGAAGTATATTGGTTATGAGACAGTAAACGTTCAGTGTAGTGTGTGTAGTAAAGACGCAAGTCGGATTGTTTCCCCAGTGAGGGTAAGCTTAGACGGCACAGATCCTGTGTATGTCTCGGCGTACGATCGTTGGGCAAGGGTACATGAAGAAAAGCGTAAACAAGAGCAGAAGGCTGCTCAGTAGGTTGAGGATAACACCAAGCCCTCAAATAGTTTATTCCCCTACAATCACTTATTTGGTGACAGGAGATTTTAATGGCTGAATACGTTGAACAAGAAGAACTGCAAGGTAATTTTGATCCAATTGGAGAACCAGAGCAAACTGCTGAGCCTCAAGAAGAGACACCTCAAGTAGAAGCACAAGCAGAACCAGAAGCTGAACCTGATTTACCTGAGAAGTATCGTGGTAAAACAGCGGCAGAAATTGCACGGATGCACCAAGAAGCTGAGAAGCTTATCGGTCGTCAAGCGCAAGAGGTTCATGAAGTACGTTCCTTAGCTGATCAGTTACTTAAGCAACAACTCTCTCAGAAGCAAGTACAGGAAACACCTCAGCTAAAAAATGAATTGTCGGAGGATGAGTTTTTTGCTGATCCCAAGACCGCAGTTACAAGAGCAGTAGATCAGCATCCTGCAGTATTGGAAGCTAAACAAGCTGCCTTAGAACTAAAGAAGATGAAGACATCACAGATGCTTCAATCCGCTCACCCTGATTTTGCAACTGTTGTTGCAGATCAAGGATTCCAAGAGTGGGTTAAGGCTTCTCCGCTTCGTGTTCAGATGTTCCAAAAAGCTGACGTAGAGTATGATTTTAATTCTGCAAATGAATTGTTAAGTACTTATAAAGAAATCAAAGTAGCTCGTGCTACAACGGTTCAAACAAGTACAAAGCAAGCTACAGATGCAGCTTTGAAAGCAGCTACAGTAAGCACTGGTGGTACGGGCGAGTCTAGCAAAAAGATTTATCGTCGACAAGACCTTATCAATTTAAGTTTAAAAGACCCTGATCGGTACATGGCACTGCAAGATGAAATCATGCAAGCTTATGCTGAGAATAGGGTTCGTTAATTAAGTAATTTTAGGAGAATCTAATTATGGCAACAGCAAATTATCCCGGCGGTAGTAGTTCTATCGTCAACAAAACAAATGCAGATAAGTTTATTCCAGAGATTTGGAGTGACGAAGTAGTTGCTGCATATAAGAAGAACTTGGTATTGGCTAACCTCGTTACCAAGATGTCCATGAAAGGCAAGAAGGGCGACACGCTCCATATTCCTAAGCCAACTCGTGGCGCTGCAACCGCTAAGGCTGCAAACACAACCGTAACTATTCAAGCTGACACCGAGACCGAAGTATTAGTTTCGATCGACCAGCACTTTGAGTATTCACGTTTGATCGAAGACATCGTCGAGACCCAAGCTTTGGCATCTCTACGTCGCTTCTATACATCCGACGCTGGTTATGCATTAGCCCGTAAAGTTGACGACATTCTTTTCCAATTGGGTAAGACTTTCGGCGACGACAACGGTTCTGGCTCTGACTGGGTTCACAGCAACAGCTTGTACATCGATGCATCTACTGGTTTGACAGCTTACGCTGCCGACACCGTAGTTGACACCGACGTATTCACTGACGCTGGTTTCCGTGCTCTCATCAAGAAGCTCGACGACGCTGACGTTCCAATGGATGGTCGCTTCTTTGCGATTCCTCCTTCGATCCGTCAAGCGATCATGGGTATCGATCGTTACAACAGCTCTGACTTTGTTGACGGTCGTGGTGTTCAAAACGGTCAAATCGGTACGCTCTATGGTATCGACATCTACGTTTCGAACAACTGCCCTGTTATCGAGACAGCGTCTGAGAACACTGCCGCTGGCAACACAGTAGACATCAAAGCTGCTATCCTAGCTCATCGTGATACGATGGTCTTGGCTGAGCAACTTGGTGTTCGCTCACAGACTCAGTACAAGCAAGAGTACCTCTCGACATTGTACACTGCTGACACATTGTTCGGCGTGAAGACAATTCGTCCAGAAGCTGGCTTTGTATTGGCTGTAAACGGTTAATTTTTAACCTGATTGATCCCGCTTCGGCGGGGTCTTTCTAAAGTGTTCTAAGTAGAGCATTTTAGCAAGACATAAAGGAGAGAAAATGCCATTTTACAATGGACCCGGCGGAGCAGGAGACGCTACAGCTGACGCAACAAGCCAAGCTGTTGTTGCTCTTAATGCCGCAACTGCAGCAGCCTCCTCAGCCTCAGCCGCTTCTGGCTCAGCATCTAATGCAGCAACTTCCGCTACCAATGCAGCTAACTCTGCTACTGCAGCAGCATCGTCAGCATCTAGTGTAGCAAGCTCTGTCGCACTTGCCGCAGATTGGGCTACAAAGACAACTGGCACAGTAAACGGCTCAGAATATTCTGCTAAATACTATGCTCAATCTACGATTTTGTATGAAGGCGCTGCTTCGACTTCGGCAACCAATGCTTCTAGTTCAGCATCCTCTGCCTCTACATCAGCTACGAATGCAGCGAACAGCGCTTCTGCTGCGTCTACATCAGCAACGAATGCAGCATCAAGTGCAACCAGTGCTTCAGGCAGCGCATCTACAGCAACAACGAAAGCTTCTGAAGCCGCTTCTTCCGCTTCTGCGGCAGCAACATCAGCTAGTAACGCATCTACATCAGCAACAAACGCTTCTAATAGCGCTTCTGCTGCGTCTACTTCAGCTACTAACGCAAGTAACTCTGCTTCTGCAGCATCTACTTCAGCTAGTAACGCATCTACATCGGCAACTAATGCCGCTAACAGTGCAACTGCAGCACAAACTGCAGAAACAAATGCAGAAACTGCTGAGACTAACGCTACCGCTTCAGCTACATTAGCTAACGATTGGGCTACGAAGACTTCAAGTGCTGTTGCTGGTGGTGAGTTTTCCGCTAAGTATCATGCTCAAGCAGCTGCGACATCGGCATCAAATGCCTCTACATCCGCTAGCAATGCCTCCACTTCTGCGACCAACGCTAGTAATTCAGCCTCCGCTGCATCTACATCTGCTAGCAACGCAGCTACGTCAGCTACCAATGCCGCCAACAGCGCTACTGCTGCTGCAAACAGTGCTGCTACATTTACCGATAGTTATGTTCGTGGTTTAATCAGCGCAACTGGATCGTTATCGTATAATAGCACTACTGGAGTAATGAGTTATACTGCTCCTGACTTGAGTGGGTATTTAACAACCAGCACCGCAGCATCAACATATCAAACAATCTCTGGAATGTCAAGTTATTTGACAACCAGTACTGCATCTAGTACTTATGCTCCTCTCGCATCGCCTACCTTTACAGGGACGGTTACGGTTGTTGGTGTTCGTCAAACCCGCACTGCAACATCAAGCAATGCTATAAATCTTAGCAACGCTACTTATTTTACACATACAGTATCAGGCGCTACAACCTTTACAGTAAGTAATACAGCATCTAGCGGTAACGTTAGTGCTTTTGTCTTAGATCTAACCAACGGTGGTTCCGCTACTATTACATGGTTCTCTGGAGTAAAATGGGCTGCTGGAACAGCTCCTACATTGACATCAAGTGGTCGTGATAGTTTAGGCTTCTTTACACATGATGGCGGCACAACATGGACAGGTCTTGTCCTCGGAAAGGATATTAAGTAATGTCAGTAAATGAAATGTTAATGGCAGCCGCTGGCTCTGCTGGCGGTGCTGCAGATTATGTAGAAGATGTATTTTCTACTTGGTTATATACAGGTAATGGCTCTACGCAAACCATTACCAATGGCATAGATTTGTCTAATAAAGGTGGGTTGGTTTGGACTAAACGAAGAAATTTAAGTTCAAATCAATTGTTAATTGATACCGTACGTGGCGGATCAAGTGCTTTGTTATCTAATTTAACTAACGCTGCTTATACAGGTTCTACTTACATAAACCCGTTTAATTCCACTGGGTACAATATTACTGAATCTGATGGCGATATTAACGCTAGTGGCGGTACTTATTGCTCTTGGACATTTCGTAAACAAGCTAAGTTCTTTGATGTAGTTACTTATACTGGTAATGGCGCAAGCAACCGACAGATCAGTCATTCTTTAGGCTCTACTCCTGGAATGATGATTGTCAAAGTAACATCAGGGGCTACAGGAAACTGGGGTGTGTATCATAGATCATTAGGAGCAACAAAACGGTTGTTCTTAAATCTCACCGATTCTGAAAACACAAACAGTCTTACATGGAATGATACAGAGCCAACATCTACAAATTTTACTGTTGGAAGTTCTGGTTTAGTAAATGGCGATGGTCTTACTTATGTAGCCTACCTATTCGCCCATGACGCTGGTGGATTTGGTACAGCAGGAACAGATAATATTATTACTTGTGGTAGTTTTACTACTAATGGTAGTGGTAATGCAACAGTCAGTCTTGGCTATGAACCTCAATGGTTACTTGTTAAAAATTCTTCTGGATCTAGTAACTGGTGGATTGTTGACAATATGCGTGGATTTTCACAAACAACAACATATAATTTAAATCCAAATACATCTGGAACTGAAAGCACAACATTAAATGGTCTTGTTCCAACTGCAACTGGATTCCAAAGTAATGGAGCATTAGATTTCAACACAACCTACATCTACATGGCAATCCGTAGACCAATGAAAGTGCCTACTACGGGTACTAGTGTGTTTAAGCCTGTTGCTAGAACTGGCACAGATTCTTCTGTAACGATTGATGCTGGTTTTCCTGTTGATTTAAATATTGCATCATCAAGGGATAAAAACATCCAATCTTATACTCCTGTAATAGATAGGCTTAGAGGCGGTGGAGTAAACTACAGATACTTAAACACACAATTAACTGATGCTGAAACAACTGGTACAGCTAGTGGAGCGTATGAGTTTACTCAAAATGGTGTATATACATACAACACAGCGTTTAACTCATCTAGCGAAACTTATGTTCATTGGATGTTTAAAAGAGCGCCAGGATTCTTTGATATAGTTTGCTATACAGGTCAAAATTCCACTAATCAAAGAGTTGCTCATAATTTAACTGTTGCTCCTGAGTTAATATTTATTAAATCTCGAAATACTGCTGGATCGTGGTATACATATAGTGCAACGCAAGGTCGAGATAAATATGGTCAATTAGAAAGTACAGCAGCTTTTGGTACTTATAGCAATATATGGGGAACAACAAATCCAACTTCTACAGATTTTGGTGTAAGCTCAACAGATTTTGGATTTGGCTCTGGAACAAATGTGGTTGCCTACTTATTTTCTACGCTTGCTGGTGTATCCAAAGTAGGCTCTTACACAGGCGATGGTACAGATGGTCGTGTAATTAACTGCGGATTTACTGGTGGAGCTAGGTTTGTGTTAATTAAGCGTACTGATGGAACTGGAAACTGGAGAGTTTGGGATACAGCTCGTGGAATTGTAAGCGGTAATGATCCATTATTAGCCTTAAACAATATAAACGCAGAAGTAACAAACTCAGATGACTTAGACCCAAGTTCTTCTGGATTTATTGTTAATTACAACGGCAATTCTGCAATCAATGAGTCTGGCTGGACTTATATCTTTTTAGCAATCGCCTGATTATCAAAGGCACAAAATAGGAGTATCAACTATGTATCGAGTAAGAGCAACAGGAGAAGTAAAGACCCAAGGAGAGATCCGTAAGGATAATCCAAATACCTCTTTTCCAGCAGTTTGGGATGAGTCCGTATGTGAATTTATTGGTATTGACCCAGTGTTTGAGTCCCCTACACCATCACATACTGAATATCAAGGCATTCGTCAAGACGGTATCGAAAATGTTAACGGTAAGTGGTTTAAGAAGTATGTGGTGTATGATTTTGACGAAGAAGCTATTGCTGCTATAGACGCACAGAAAGTTAAAGCTAACAAAGACAAAGCAGCTAAGTTGTTATCTGACTCGGACTTCTATGATTTACCAAATACCGCTAATCAGATCGTGAATATTGCTGACATTATCGCATATCGTGCACTGTTACGTGCGATTGCCTTAAATCCTACTAAAGATGCAGTATTTCCAGAGAAACCTGAGACTATCTGGAGCTAAGCATGTCAGATATTACAGAAAAGGACTTTGGGGCTTTAGAAGCTGAAGTTCGTATCCTCATTCAAGAAGTGCATCTATTGCGTCAAGAGATGGTTAAAGTCAATGCTGTAATCAATCAAGGCAAGGGCGGGTTATATGTCTTATTACTTGCTGCAGGTGCAATCGGTTCAGCCTTTACTTTAATGATAAAAAGGTTATTTAGCTAATGAAAGAATTATCCATTGGTGTTCCAGAAGTATCAGCAACCAAAACGACTGTCTATACAGTCCCTGCTAATCATTATGCTAAATGGAATCTGATTTATGCTCACAATACAACCTCCTCGGCTAAGTGGTTAACTGTTATTTGGTATGACAAGTCCGCTAACGCTGAAGTTAAGATCGTAGAGCAGTATCCATTACCCGCTAAAGATTATTTAAAGATCGACGGTGGGGCATATGTCGTACTTGAAGAAGGAGATGAAATTCGTCTTCAAGCAGAAGCAACAACCACTAGCTGTATTTTAACCTTTGAATTAACCCAAAAGAGTGCAACTAAAGTAGGACTAATCTAATGAAAAAGACTAAAGCGGAAAAGAAGATTTCTAAGGTAATGCGTGAGTTTAAAGCCGGTGAACTCAACATTGGTAAATCACCAAAGAAAGTAACTTCTCGTAAACAGGCAGTCGCAATCGCATTAAGTCAAGCTGGTAAATCTAAGAAAGGAAAGTAATATGCCAATGGTAAAAGACAAGAAGTTTCCTTACACTGCTAAAGGTAAAAAAGAAGCTAAGCAGTACGCTAAAGCAACAGGCACAAAGATGGTTGCTAAACCAGCTAAGAAGATGGGCGCTAAGCGTGGCTACTAAACCGGGCTTATATGCCAATATCGCTGCTAAACGTAAGCGTATCGCTGCTGGTTCAGGTGAAAGAATGCGTAAAGTAGGCAGTAAAGGCGCTCCCACTGCTAAAGACTTTAGAGACGCTGCTAAAACAGCTAAGAAAGGTAAAAAATGAGTTTCTTTGTCGGAGTGTTGTTTTTCTGCGCCAATGGCGGATGTTACTTCCTAAAGATTAACGACACTTTCGACAAGATCGAACAATGTCAAGCTGCTGTGCGCCAATGGGATAAATATGCCCGTGAGAATGGGCTTGAAACCGAGTATGCTTGCTTAGAAGTTAACTTAAAGGCTAATGTTTAATGGTTAAGAAGGTATATCAGAATCCAGAAGGCGGTTTAAACGCTAAAGGACGTGCCTATTTCAAGAGAACTGAGGGCGCTAACCTGAAACCTCCAGTTTCATCCAAAGAGGCTGCAAAGTCTCCTAAAGCAGCCAAAAGACGTAAGAGCTTTTGTGCTCGGATGAGCGGAGTAAAAGGTCCGATGAAGGATGAAAAAGGCAGACCAACCAGAAAAGCACTAGCATTAAAAAAATGGGACTGTTAAGCTTGACAAAATAGTAAAACTATGCTACACTGAGAGAAATTTATGACTACATATTTACAGGCTGTTAACGATGTGCTCGTCCGCTTACGAGAAGAAGAAGTAGCGACCGTCAACGAAACACCTTACTCCAAGTTTATCGGTAAACTGGTCAACGACGCTAAGCGTTCCGTTGAAGATGCCCACGTCTGGAATGCCCTTGGAAACACTTTAACAGCCTCAACTACCGCTGACATCTTTAATTATGTGCTAGTCGGCTCAGGACAGCGTTTTAAGGTGTTGAATGTTTTTGGTGACGATGCTGATTACTTCTTAACTCAGCGTGAGAGTAACTGGATGACACAGAATCTACTAAAGAATAGTGTTCAAAAAGGTCGTCCACAATACTACAACTTTAACGGTGTAGACAGTAACGGAGATACACAGGTTGATTTATTCCCTGTTCCTGACGGTACATATACAATTCGTTTTAACATCTATATGCCACAAGCAACCTTAGCTAGTGATTCTACTGTTATTAAGGTTCCTTCTGAGCCAGTTATTCTAGGTGCTTATGCTAGAGCAGTCGCTGAGCGTGGCGAAGACGGTGGCTTAGCTTCTGCTGATGCTTATGCATTGTATCGCTCTTCTTTAGCTGACGCTATCGCCATCGATAGCGGTCATTTTGTTGATACCGCTATTTGGCAACCAGTTTAATGACAAAACAACTTACTACATCGACAGTAGCAGCACCGGGATTCTACGGGTTAAACTCGCAGGATTCTTCTGTCTCTTTAGAGAACGGATATGCTACTATAGCAACTAATTGTGTTATTGACAAGTTTGGTCGAATCGGTACTCGGAAAGGCTGGAAAAAAGTCAATGCTACAAATACTGACTTAGGCACAGCACGTATTAAAAGTATTGCTGAAGTTCGCTACGAAGGAGGTAGTTACTTCCTTAGTACCGGTAATAACAAACTGTTTGTAGGCGAAGCCACATTAGTTAAATACAATGTTCGTAATTCTAACAATAGCGGAGACGCTACTTATACCATTACGGATGATCACTGGAGTATTGCAGTTCAGCCGTACAGCACTGGTTTAACTTCCTCGGCTCATGCTTATTTAGCTCAGGCAGGGCATAAGCCTTTAGTATTTCATAAGCTATCAGCTGGTTCAGGACACGCCCACGAAGGCTCTTATGGCTTTCAGATTCTAGCAGACGTAGGAACATTACCTACGGGCTTTACAGCAGATACTTTTAAGCCAAATGTGGCATTAGCGGCTTTTGGTCGTGTTTGGTACGCAGACATCGAGAATGATCGCCAGACTGTCTATTTTAGCGATATTAATGACGGTGCTAAACTAAGTGGCGGTACAGCTGGCTATCTGAATATTAATAACATTGTATCCGCAGGTGATCCAATTGTTGCATTAGCTGCACACAATGGATTCTTAGTAATATTCTGTAAGAAAACAATTGTTGTATATTCTAGTGCGGATGACATTAGTAATATCCGTCTTGCTGATACAATTAATGGAACCGGCTGTATTGCTCGTGATTCCCTTGTCCCTACCGGTGCAGATCTTATCTTTTTATCTGACTCTGGTATTAAGTCATTCCAACGCACCGTGCAAGAGAAATCAATGCCGATGCGTGATTTAAGTAAGAATGTTCGGGATGATCTAATCGCTGACGTAACGCAAGAAACACTAAAAGAAGTTAAAGCAGTATACTATGAGAAAGATGCTTTTTATTTATTATCACTTCCAACAACACAAATAGTATACTGTTTTGATATGCGTGGAAACCTTCCTGACGGAGCTGCTAGAGCAACGACATGGGATTCGATTAAACCTACTGCTTTTTGTGCTACAAGCGATCGTAGATTGTTTACAGGACAGGCTGGATATATTGGTAACTACGAAGGCTATAATGACGACACAGCCTCCTATCGGATGGTCTATTTTACCAATTACTTTGATTTTGGTCAAGCAACTTTAACTAAGATCCTTAAAAAGATTGGGTTTGTATTTATTGGAACCTCAGCACAGCCTGTTGTTCTTAAATGGAGTTTTGATTATTCCACAACCTATCGTAATATTACACGATCACTGACAGGCGGAGTTGTCTCAGAATTTGGTGTAGCTCAGTTTAATATTGACGAGTTCTCAACTGATTCTGCTTTATCTGGGTTTACATACCAAGTTGGCGGAACAGGAAAGGTGTTACAACTAGGAATTGAATCAGACATTAACGGTAATCCGCTGTCGGTTCAGAAGATCGATGTTTATGTTATTACAGGAAAGATTAAGTAATCATGTCTAATTATACCGTTACTACTAACTTTACGACTAAGGACTCCTTAGCCTCTGGCGATCCCGCCAAAAAGATCAAAGGCGCAGAGTTCGGTACTGAGTTTGCCAATATTGCGACTGCTGTTGCAACTAAGTCCGATATTGCCTCTCCTGCCTTCACAGGTACTCCAACAGCGCCTACGGCTGCGGCAGATACCAACACCACGCAGATCGCTACTACAGCCTATGTCCAGACTGAATTGGTAGACTTTGCTCCGAAAGCATCTCCTACATTTACAGGCGTTCCTGCTGCCCCTACTGCCGGTTCAGGCACTAATACAACACAAATTGCTACAACCGCATTCGTAAAGACTGCTGTTGATAACGCTTCTACGTTAGGTCTCCCCTTGACAGGAGGCACATTAACTGGTATACTAAATATGCACAGTTATACGCTAAAGCGTGTAGCAATGTCGTCTACGACTGTGGATCTTTCTGCGGCTAATTATTTTAGCTATACAGTATCGTCCACTACGACATTAACCTTTAGTAATACTCCTTCGGGAACAGTTTCAAGTGGTTTTGTACTAGAGTTAACTAACGGTGGTGTTGCTACCGTTACATTCCCTGCATCAGTTAAGTGGGCTGGCGGCACTGCCCCAACATTGACTGCCTCTGGCGTTGATGTATTAGTATTTATTACTGATGATAATGGCACGACATGGCGTGGTGCTGCAGCAATGATTGATAGTAAATAAGGATAAAAGATGGCTACCCAAGCAGAAATTACAAAACTTTATACTGATATTCTTGGTCGTGCTCCAGATCCGGCTGGCTTAGAGTTTTGGCAAAAATCAGGTCAATCTGCCGAAGAAGTTGCTAAATCATTAAAAGCTTCACCAGAAGCTCAGGTTGCTGCCATTTATCAGAATGTATTAGGTCGAGCACCTGATCCAGCAGGGTCTCAATACTGGCAACAGCGTTTGACTCAGCCAAATAGCGGTGGATTGTTTGGTGTCTATTCTGACATTAAAGCAACTCCTGAAGCTACAGGTCGTCAAACCGTTACAAGTCTCTATCAAGACATTCTTGGTCGTGCTCCTGAAGCTGCTGGTAAAGAGTTTTGGGAAAAAGAACTTGCTTCTGGTAAATCGATTACCGACATTAAAGAAGCTATTCGTAAAAGCGAAGAAAATACTGTTCCTAATCGTCCTTCCTTTGATGATGTATTTGCTCGTTGGAATGAAGAACACGCTGCTAAATACGGAACATATTACAACACTGCACGAGTAAACCAAGAGCAGTTTAATACTCAGATTCAAGCATTAGTTGAAAAGACTAAAGAAGAACAAAAAGCTTGGGATGAGAAGTACGGTAAGACACAAGAAGCAAGAATCATGGGTCAAGTTCCTCCTCCTAACTGGTATGATATGTATGCCAAGTATGATAAGGAACACCAAGCTAATTTTGGTATCTCAATGAACCGTCCTTGGAATACTGACGTAGATTCAAGACGAGATAAAGAAAGATTAGACAAAGAATATCTTGCTGCTTTGTCTGATTATAACAAACGCTTTGGTACAAATATTCAACCTGATATTGGTGTTCTTGGTTTAAATACACAACCTAATACAATTTATCAACTTCCCCCAGCAAAGAAAAAGAGTTTATTACAACAAGTAGCTCCTTATGCTGGCTTAGCCTTATCGATTGCAATTCCCGGAGCTGGTGCAGCACTAGGAAGCGTCATTGGCTTATCCGGCGCTGCAGCCTCTATTGCTGGTAATGCTGCAATCGGTGCAACACTAGCCGCTGCTGGTGGCGGCAATGTATTACAAGGAGCTGTTTTAGGCGGAGCAGGTGGTGCTTTCTCTAGTATAGATTTTGGCTCTGTTGGTAATACATTAACCGATGCGTTTGCTGATATTACAGGTTTAGATTCTAATGCGATTAAGAGCTACTTCTCTAGCTTTTCGCAACCCGGTAGTGGTACTGTACTAGCGGCTGAAGATGCTGCTAATTTAGCAAAACAAGGATTAGGCACATCGGCAATTCAGCAGAATTTGATTGCTTCTGGTATTGATCCTTTAACTGCTGCTACATTAGCAAATAATGCTGTTATGCCCGGTGCTACAGCATCAACCTTAGCTGCAAGTATTGCCGGTCAGCCTGTTTACACGAATGTGGCTGGATTACTGACAGGAGGAGATCCTTTTGCTACAACACAATCTGCCTTTGATCGATTAGTACAAAGCGGTGTGTCCCCAGCAGATGCAGCACAATTAATTAACACTGCTGGCGGTGGTTTAGACTTAGGAACGGTTGGTGTAGATGCTGCTGGTAATTTAGTACAAACAGCTGCAGGAGCAGCGGGTACGTTACTAGGTGGCGGAACAGCTGCCGCAGCTGCTGGCGGTAGTACTTTAGTTGATGCAGCTAAAAAGGCTTTAACAACAGGCGCAACGACTATTGGTGGTCAAATCGGCTCTGGCTTATTAAGCACTGCAGCTGGTGTTGGCGGAGCTATGTTAGATCGTGCTGCACTAGATCGGCAAGCACAAGCGTTGCGTGATGCTGCTAATCAGTATACACCACAAATGCAGTTCCAACCCGTCGGTGTAACCACTCGTTTTGGTCGTACAACAACACCGCAATACGATGCTCAAGGTCGTTTATTAAGCGTTGGCTACACAACTGCTCCTGACGTGGCTGCTCAACAGAACCGTTTATTGTCGTTATCAGGACAGGCTCTACCTGAGACAACAAACATTCAACAAGCAACTCAGAATTACTATGATCAACTACAAGCCCTACAGCGTCCTACGGATGAGCTAACTTTAGCACAACTCCAGAATCGCTTACAAGCTACTGGTCGTGGCGGATTAGCCTTTGGCGCTACTTCCGGTGCTGGCGGTTCCCAAGCTCTCATGGCTACCAATCCTGAGTTAGCTGCATATTACAATGCACTAGCCCAGCGTCAAGCTCAACAGTCCTTAACTGCTCAAGATGTTGCACAACAGCGTCTCAACCAACAGATTGCTACTTCTGGTACACTCTTTGGACAAGCCCGTGATATTGAAGCATTGGCTCAACAGCCTCTGGCATTAAGCTCACAGTTCGGTCAGCAAGCTACTGCTGGTTCTTCCAACGTGGCTCGTAACCAGTTAGAAGCAGCTGGCTTAGCCGCTCGTTTACAGGCTCAAGGCGCTTTAGGTGTGAATCAAGCAGTTACCGGTACTGCTGCGGGAGTAGCTCCAGCATTAGGTAATATTCTCGGTACTGCAATTGGTAATTTATTCTAAGTAAGGAACAATAATGGCTCAAGATATGTTAGGAATCACCAATAGTTTGTTCGGTGTTGCGCCGACATTCCAATCTGACTTAGCTCAGGGAATGCAATTAGCTGGTCGTTCAGCAACCGAAATCGGTACTGGTTTAGGCTACGCTGGCGGTCGGCAGCTTGGTCGTGGTTTAATGGGCGCTGCTGGCGTAGAAGACCCAGAAATGGCTTCTGCAAATCGTGCTAAACAGTTTGCTAAAGAGATCGAAGCCGAAGGTTTATCGATGCAGTCAGCTGAAGGAATGAATGCTTTAGCACAACGATTATCCCAAGCTGGTGATTTTAAAGCTGCTCAAGCGGCTGCAGCTCTTGCAAATCAGTTTGCTGGAGAAAGAGCTTCTATTGATCTAAAACAAACTCAAACAGTACAAAAACAACAGGAAATTGCTAACGAAGCTCAATTACGTCAAGAACTACAGGCTCTTGGTCCAAACGCTACTGAAGAACAATTAATGACAGTATTGCAGAAGTACGGATCTCCTGATAAAGTTATAGCCGCTTTACAAAGATCACAAACTGCTAGAGAAAGATTACAAGCAGACGAAAGATATAGAGCACAAACTCTTTCTTTTAAACAAGAACGTGCAGAAGAAAAAGCAACTGAAAAAGAAGAAAAACGACAAGAAAAGATGGAAAAAACTTCCGCTGCTGCTTCAAATGCTATTGCAGCTGCCGATCGTGTTATTAACGAAGTTCAAGAAGCTAAGAAAATGGTATCTGGATTTACAGCAGGAGCTGGTGGTTTATTGTCTAACATACCGTTAACTCCCGCAAAAGATCTCAGTGCTAAGTTAACAACCATTAAGGCTAACCTCGGATTTGACCGCTTACAACAAATGCGTGATGCGTCGCCAACAGGCGGTGCTTTAGGTCAAGTAGCGGTACAAGAATTGGTTGCGTTACAGTCTACTATTGCTTCATTAGATCAGATGCAAAGTCCACAACAACTTCGTGATGCGTTGACTAAAATTGAAGGACACTACAGCAAATGGCGTAATACCGTTAAACAATCACAACGCCAAGGGCAAACCGATGGCACAACTCCGGGATTTAATCCAGCTGCTGGAAATGACCCACTTGGTTTACGTCGATAATAAGGACAGACATGGCAACTATTGCTGAAATTCGTTCACAGTTTCCTCAGTACAGTGATTTATCCGATGAGCAATTAGCTCAAGGACTACATCAAAAGTTCTACAGCGATATTCCTTACGAGCAGTTTAAACAGCAAGTTGGTTTGACTAAAGCAACAAAACAGGCAACTACTTATACAGCTGAGCAAATGGCTCCCTCAACTCCTGAAGACATGGGTGTGAGTAGTAGCACTGATTCACAACGTGTTGGTATAGGTTCGCAGATGTTTGGTTTAGGATCTCCTATAGCTCGTTTTGCTAAAGGCGCTGTAGTTAACCCATTATTGGGTATTAATCAGATGTTAGCCGAGACAGGTGTTTTTGGTGAACAAGTTCGTCAAGGCGCTAGACAACAAGTTAAACAGTATGAAGAAGCCACCAAACAAGCTCGGGAGCGTGTTGGAAGCACTGGTACTGATTTAGTTGAAATTGGTGGTGCTATATTAAGTCCAGTTAGTAAAGTGGCTCCTGCTGCACAGGCTCCTACTGCGTTAGGACGAATGGGTCAAGGAGCTGCTACTGGTGCTGCTTTTGCTGGTGTACAACCAGTAACGAACGTTGAGAACTATCTCGATGAGAAGTTACAGCAAATGGGAGCTGGCGCAGTGTTCGGTGCGTTAGTTAGTGGTGGTCTTGAAACCGCCTCAAAAGCAAAGAAGATTGTTACGGAATTAGCTAAGCCGACCACTCAACAAGGTCGTTTAGATATTCTTCGTAACTATGTTAAAGACCTAAGTGGTGGGAAGCAAGATGAAGTTATTCGTGCATTACAGAACGCTCCTGAAATCGTTCCGGGTTCTCGTCCTACTGCAGCTGAGGCTGTCGCTGATATACCTCAAGCTACAGGTATTGCGTCTTTTCAAAGACAACTGAGTCGTCAAGCTCCTGAGACAGGTGTTCCCGGCGCATTCGCTGCTCGTGCTGCAGAACAGCAAGCGGCTAGAACTGGTTTATTACAACAAGAAGTTGCTCAAACTCCAGAGATCTTAGAAGCTGCTAGATTAGCTAGATCGGCAGATGCTGCTAGAAACTACGGTGCTGCCTTTGCTGAAAATATCAGAGCAAATCCACGCTTAGCCCAGATTGTATCTAATCCGTACATTAAAGACGCTTTACCTGACGCTATCAAACTAAGTGAAGCTAAGGGAATTAGTGCTAAAACAGATTTAACTCAATTCTTACAGTATGTCAAGATTGGTCTTGATAAGCAATTAACTCGTACTGGAGACACAGCGCTAAGCAAAACTGAGAAAGAAGCGGTTCAAGCAGCTAAAAAAGATCTTGTTAATTGGATTAGCACAAAGAATCCTGAGTTTGCTAGAGCTAGAGAAGCCTTTGCTGAGGCATCACAGCCTATTAACCGCATGGAAGTCGGTCAATTCTTACAGCAGAAGCTCAATACACCATTAGACGCTGAACGAGCAGGTGCTTTTGCATTGGCTGTACAGAACGCTGCTTCTACAATTCAAAAAGCCTCTGGAGCTGCTGTCGGTGAAAAATTATCCGATGTATTGACACCTAAGCAAGTTGCTGCAGTGAACAATATTATGGCTGATCTTCAGCGTACCGCTAGGGCACAAGACTTAGCAAGTCGCTCTACCGTCGGTGTTGGTGGACAAGCAACTACAGAACTTCCTAACTTGTTGAACCGTTATGCAGCAATCACCAATACAGTGCTCCGTGCACTGAAACGGGATTCAAATACCGAAATTAATAAGGTTGCTTCTGAACTTCTATTAGACCCACAGCGTTTAGCTGCGTTCATGCAAGGAGTTCCTCCCGCTAAGTCAGGCGTTATCGCTGAAGCAATTATGAAGCGTTTATCCCCTGAGTTGCGTGACGGTTTTGCCCGTGCATTGGCTGTAAGTAAAGAAGAACTAGGTATGGCTGGACAAGCTACGATGGGCGCTACTGGCGCTGCTGGTGTAACTCGTGGAATGATCCAAGGCACAGAACAATGAGATTATACGACAACTGGAAGGAAATACTTCGTAAGGCGTGGTCGATCAGATTCATGATCATCGCTGCCGTGCTATCTGGCATCGAAGTAATCCTTCCGTTCTTAAATGAATCGATTCCTAAAAACGTGTTTGCGGCACTTTCATTTGTTTTTGTTAGTGCTGCTTTTGTTGCTAGGCTTGTGGCTCAACGGGATGTTTAAACGTCAAGAGATCGCAACTCTAACATTGTCCGCTACCGCATTGGTAGCTATTTTACTTCATGAAGGTTACAGAGAAAATGCTTATACACCCGTGGCTGGAGATGTTCCAACAATCGGCTTTGGAACAACAAAAGATGTTAAACTCGGAGATCGAATCACTCCAGAATTGGCTGTCGCACGTGCACATCGGGACGTACAACTATTTGAAGGTGCTATCAAATCTTGTGTTACCGTCCCGCTAACGCAGTATGAATATGACGCTTACACAAGCTTGGCTTACAACATTGGGAGTAATGCTTTTTGCCGCAGTACTCTTGTGCGTGTACTTAATGAAGGACGATACGAAGAAGCCTGTAAGCAAATCCTCCGATGGGACAAATTCCAAGGAAAACCGCTAGCAGGGCTAACTAAGCGTAGACAAGAAGAATATAGGAAATGCATAGGTGTTTAATTTCGGATTTTCAATACTAGAAAAAGCAGCAATAACAGGCGTTGCTACAATAGTAGTTTTCTTTGCTGGGTACTATAAAGGTTACAAATCGGAGAATATTCGGTTTGTCGACTTTAAAAACCGTATTGAAGCTGAAGCACTAGCGCAGAAACGGGTTGTAGAACAGATTGAGAATAAGCAGAAGATTATTACTGAAGGAATTACAAATGAATACAAAGCTAAGCTTACTGCTCTTGAGCTTCGTTATCGCAGGGTGCACAACGATTCCGGTAAGCCAGAAGTGTCCGGAGTTCCCGAAGCCGCCAGAGCCGCTTATGAAGCCTCCAAAGACTTTGTACTTGATTGTGCAAACACAACCCAGCAACTCGTGTCTCTCCAACAATGGCTAATACAACAGAAAACAGCCCAGTAACACATTGGGTACTAGGCTGTTCTGCAGGGTCAATCGTGGGGCGTACTGAACAGGATTCGCACGATCCCAAGATCGATAACAAAGTGAGATTCATCATCGAAATCAGGAACGTATTCAAACCCCACACTAAAACCAGTGATTAAGTGTAGTTCGATTATCATTTTACTGGGCAAGCTCCGCTAGCACACTCATCTCCACCATCAAAACTGGCTTCGTCAACGTGTGTAATTAATTGAGTGGAAGCTACCAAAGCATCATACGCTTCTTTAGTAATTTCCTCCAATGGTGCTTGATGGAAGCCATGCTCATTGTGTAGCAAGAATGACAAGGACTTGTGATTGTTCTTGTAGTTCTTCGCCAAATACTTCTTAATCTCAGGCAGTTCTTCCTTACGATAGTAAACGGTACACGACACACTGTTGTCAGACCAGTTAGCCTGTAGCCACTTCACCACCTCAAGCTGATCAATCGCTGTCATTTCGGCAGCAATCTTCGTTCCTTCAGGATAACAGAATGGGAATGATACAACCATCGTGCTATGGTCCTCAGAACCGTCGAAATTGCGTTGATACTCGACAGGATAACCGTGCTCACGACATACTTGCACCAACGGATGATCTGCAGCGATACGGATGCGACGGATCATATATTGTGAGTATGCTGGGTGACAACCAGAAGTAACACCGGGTAACAACGACAGCGTGCCGCTAGGCTTAACTGTAGTTAGTTTAACCGACTCAGGGAAACCATGTGCATGACTATACTTAAAGTCAAATTCACGCAAACGACGATAAGTATCGCTTAACCAGCTACGCTGCTCTTCAGTGGCTTGTAGCACACCAGTAACGCCAATACCCATCCGCATATTCTTGTGAACAATGTCTTCCGTCTCTTTGAGATGGCAAGGCAGTGCCAAGCTATGCTTGTTGATGCGATAGAGCAACTGACAAACGTCAAGGAGCTGTTCTTTGCTCTCGATGTTTGGTAGATACACTTCTGCTAAGCAACAAGTTTCATAAGCAGCCAAAGACTGTTCAGCACATGGATTATAACCCATGACATCAGGATCAGGATAGTCAGTCTCACCAAGTCGACCAATCTTACGGGAGAGTTTAAGATTGATAAGTCCATAAGGCTCGCCTTTTCCTTCGTAGCCGTCCCAGAAGTATTCGTGTAGGTCTTTAATATCGTGGCAAACAACAGAATTATTAGACATAGCTCGCCAAGAAGGAATATTCCCCATGTCCCAGCGCTTAGCCAATAGATACTCGACATCGTCAGGATCTCCTATCGCAATTTGAGCAGA
>JACCDU010450232.1_pt1 | contig 27245 bp, 27 predicted proteins | sample 7446081 | NCBI WGS metagenome assembly JACCDU01 (sample SAMN15323447, study PRJNA562643) | freshwater metagenome | isolation source: river surface water | place: USA:Blue River Watershed | collected 2017-08-17
AAGAACAAAAACCGCCAATCCCAACAAGAATAAAAGTAATAACTCGCTACTATCAGCACTGCATTCTGACTGGCTTTGCTTTTATTAAAAACAAACCAATAGAGCACAAATACGATGGGCAAAAAAACCGCAAAGGACAACGAGTTAAAAAACATAGTTAGGGGTTTCTAAATTTCAAACGCGAAATTAAGATATATTCTTTTTACAAACTAATAATATGCGATTTACGAAGTACGACATACGAAGTACGATTTGGAAATGTGCTAATTTGAAAATGTATCAATTCGTATATTTAGCGCTAGACGTTCCCCTCTTGAAATCGAAGATTCAACGATTCCAAAGAAATTAATAAAATCTAGAGTTAGAGGGGCTAGGGGTGTGTCTACGATTTACAATATTTGATATACGATGTACAATAACCAGAGATTGCTTCACTGCGTTCGCAATGACTGACAACCAACAACTGACAACCGATAACCGACAACCGATAACAAAACCTCGCGTCCTGGTGCCTTTGTGGCTATAAAAAAATCCCTAAAGAAAGTTCTCCAGGGATTCGTAGTCGGTTAGCGAAAATAGTATTACTTATCCAATACTTCAAAAGTAGAATTCATACTCTTGAACTCAGGTACAATTTTCTTCATTTGCGCTACAATAGCCTTATTATTGTAGACTATTGAACCCGTAATTAATTCGTTAATATCGTTATGTAACACTTCATACTCTTCCTCAAGTTCTTGAGCGATCATGATTTTTTCATGGTGAGTAGAAATTGTTTTTGAATTGTCATTCAATAATTCTTCATATAACTTTTCACCAGGTCGAAGTCCCACAATGTCTATTTTAATATCCACATTCGGAATAAAACCAGCTAGTTTGATCATCTTTTCAGCTAAGTCGTATATCTTAACTGGTTTGCCCATATCAAAAATATAGATCTCGCCTCCATTACCCATGGCACCGGCTTCCAGTACCAATTGACAGGCTTCTGGAATCGTCATGAAATAACGTATAATGTCTTTGTGAGTGATGGTAAGTGGCCCACCTTCGGCAATTTGTCTAGTAAACAAAGGTACTACAGAACCATTCGAACCCAATACATTGCCAAAACGTGTGGTGATGAATTTAGTGGCAGCCCCATTTTGTTCTTGCTTTTGTTTCCATTGTAACGACTGTACATACTTTTCAGCGATTCGTTTACTCGCCCCCATTACATTCGAAGGATTAACCGCTTTATCAGTGGAGACCATCACAAATTTATCAGCTCCATATTTACACGATAGATCCGCTAAATTTTTAGTCCCTTTCACATTGGTGATAATCGCCTGTGCTGGATTTTCCTCCATCAAAGGAACATGTTTGTAGGCAGCCGCATGGTAAACTACTTGGGGTTGGTACGTAGAAAATACGGATTCCATTGCTTTTCGACTACGAACATCCGCAATTACACTATAAATTTGAGTAGCAGTGTCCAAAGCATTGGTCTCTAAAGTAAGATCATGTAAAGGCGTTTCAGCCTGATCTACCATAATTAATTTGTCTGGATCAAAGCTCAATACTTGACGTACAATTTCGCTTCCAATAGAACCCGCCGCTCCGGTAATTAAAACCGTCTTCCCTTTTAGTTGTGTAGTAATCGATTGATCATTTAAAATAATCGGCTTGCGATCCAATAGATCTTCAATCTGAATGTTCTTGATTTTCTGAGAGATTTCTTTTTGATTCTCCCAGTCAGTAATCAAAGGGACAGTAAATACTTTATAATTGAATTCCAAACATTGGTCAACAATTTGGATTTGTTCGTCTTTTGATAAACTTTTATCGGCTATAATAACTCCTTCTGCTCCAATAGATCGCAACAAGGCTGGTAATTTTTTCTTTTGTGCCAAAATTGGCAAATCCAACATACGTTTGGATATGTTATGATTGTGGTGATCCACAAAACCAATCACCTTAAAACGGGCCGGTGTTTCAAAATTAAGGGCATTGGCTACCGAAATCGCATTGGCATCGGTACCATAAATGATGACGCGAACCAACTTATTTTTGGAATTATCCGAAAAGTAGAGCTCAAAAGTACGTTTGACAATCACACGGTACAAGAACAAACCGCAAAAAGTGAAGACTGTATTGACAAACAAGGCCGTATTTAAAAAGGCTTTGTTGTCAAAATTCCACTCGTAAATCAAATTAAATATTAGGAAGAATACTAAAACCGAAACCTGTGAAAATAACAATTTTACGGCATCGATGTAGGAAGAGTGACGGATTATACCCGAATAGGTTCTGAACAACCAGAACGAGAATATGTTCATGATCAAAAAGAACAACAACAACTCTTCCCAGAAAGGCGTCAGTACAAAGTCTAATCCCGTACCTCTAAACAACAAAAAGCTAAACAAACAGGAGGCAATTAGTACCCCAAAATCAATAGACAAAATGATCCAACGAGGCAGATAATTCAAACTACTAATACTGAATCTTAGATTTTCTTTAGAAAAAAAAGAAGTGGAATTCGTTTTATTTTCAGGCATATAACTATTCAAATAACTTTGATTTTATAACAACTTTATCAAACTATACTAAATGATACACTCAAAAGTAAACAAATATTTGTAAGTAAAAGTACATTATTTAGGGATTATGAATTGTTTAGATTTTACTTCTTAAACTTCAACAATCCTAACAAATAGTCACCGTAACCGGACTTGCGAAGGGGTTCGGCAATTGCTTTTAATTGGTCAGTCGTGATGAATCCTTGACGCCAAGCGATTTCCTCAATACAACCCACTTTCAAACCTTGACGTTCTTCCAATACCTGAACAAATTGTCCCGCTTGCATCAAACTAGCAAAGGTTCCGGTATCCAACCAAGCCGTGCCACGACTTAAAATACCTACTTTTAGTTTGCCTTGTTTTAGGTATTCTTTGTTCACATCGGTAATCTCGTATTCGCCACGAGCTGAGGGTTGAATGTTGTTCGCAATTGCTACTACGGAATTGTCATAAAAATACAAACCAGGTACGGCATAATTCGATTTGGGCTCCAATGGCTTTTCTTCAATCGAAAGCGCCTTTAAATCAGCGTCAAATTCCACTACTCCATAACGTTCCGGATCTGAAACGTGGTAGGCAAATACTACTCCTCCATCGGGTTTCGTATTGGATTGCAATAACTCTTGCATATGGGCTCCAAAGAAAATATTATCACCCAACACTAAAGCCACTGCATCGTTACCAATGAAATCAGCACCAATCACAAAGGCCTGTGCTAATCCATTGGGAACGGCTTGCTCCGCATAACTAAATTGGCAACCAATTTGCGATCCATCGCCCAATAATTTTTTAAAATTTGGCAAATCATGGGGTGTCGAAATAATCAATATTTCATTAATCCCAGCCATCATCAAAGTCGATAAGGGATAATAGATCATCGGCTTATCATAAACCGGCATCATTTGCTTGCTCATCGCCAAAGTCAAGGGGTGCAATCGGGTACCGGATCCTCCGGCGAGTATAATTCCTTTCATAGTTTCTAATTTTACGAATTTTCGCGAATTTCGCGAATTAAACTAATTACGCGAATTAATTTAAATTTTTGAATTTACTATTCTTTTATAGGTTAAGGATGGGGTGCCAAAATTAATCAATAGTCCCAATTCCATATTCGTACATTTTAAATAATTCTGCAGTTGCGCATAAAATACCGAATGTATCTGAGTTACAGCTTTCAATTCTACAATGATGCTATCATAGCAAACAAAATCGGCTCTATAGTGCTTTTTTAATTGTACTCCTTCGTAATACAAATTCAATTGAACTTGTCTTTTATAGGGAATATTTTGAACAATAAACTCTTTTTCTACTACCTCTTCATAGACAGCTTCAAGAAATCCAGGACCTAATGCTCGATGTACTTTCATACAAGCACCAACGATAGCATAGCTTTCTTCTTTGTAAATTATTTTGGAGGGGGCATCCATTTTAATTCGTTTAATTCGTGTTAATTCGATTAATTCGCATCAATTCGTGTTAATTCGTATATTGTTTTTCGTAGTAGGACGCATACGCCCCCGAAGTCACATTGTCCAACCATTGTTGATTGTCTAAATACCAGTTAACGGTGCGTTCCAATCCTTCTTCAAAAGTAACCGATGGTTTCCAACCCAACTCTTGATTGATTTTGGTAGCATCAATCGCATAACGTAGGTCGTGACCTGGACGGTCTTTCACATAAGTGATCAACTGAGCCGAAGTACCAGCTGGGCGTCCTAGTTTGTCGTCCATGATGTGGCACAACAGTTTGACCAAATCGATATTTTGCCATTCGTTGAAACCGCCAATGTTGTAGGTATCGTGATTCACTCCTTGGTGGAAAACCAAATCAATGGCTACCGCATGGTCTTCTACGAATAACCAATCGCGAGTATATTTTCCGTCGCCGTAGACTGGCAAAGGTTTATTGTGAATGATATTATTAATAAACAACGGAATCAATTTCTCTGGAAAATGAAACGGACCGTAGTTGTTGGAACAATTAGTCAATACATACGGCAAGCCATAGGTTTCCCCATAAGCACGCACAAAATGATCCGAACTCGCTTTGGAAGCAGAGTAAGGCGAATTCGGGTCGTAAGCCGTCGTTTCAGTAAATAAACCTTGGGCACCCAAACTACCATAGACCTCATCGGTACTAATGTGGTAAAAGCGTTTGCCTTCCATTTGGTCTTTCCAAATCGTTTTGGCCGCATTCAGTAAATTCATGGTCCCAATGACATTGGTTTTCACAAAAGCCAAAGGATCGGTAATTGAGCGATCCACATGCGATTCGGCTGCTAGGTGCAAGACCCCATCAAATTGATGTTCGGCAAACAAAGCATCGATAAACGGAGCGTCTACAATATCTCCTTTGACAAAAGTATAGTTAGGCGCCTTTTCAATATCGGCAATGTTTTCTAAATTCCCTGCATAGGTCAAAGCATCTAAATTATAAATTTCATAATTCGGATACTGATTCACAAATCGTCTCACCACATGAGACCCAATAAATCCGGCCCCGCCGGTGATTAGTATTTTTTTCATTTTTAATTACAAATTTTTCTAATTATACGAATTAATACGAATTAACTCTATACATGTATTTAAACTTTCTCGATATCCCGGCACCTCCACCCCAAAAGTAGTCGTAATTTTAGATTTGTCCAATAAGGAATAATGCGGTCGTTTTGCTGGAGTAGGATAATCCGAACTTGGAATACCAGATAGGGCACAATCGAAACCTCCTATTTCTTGAATGGCTAGGGCAAATTCGTACCAGCTGATTTCCCCTTCATTCGAAAAGTGATAGATTCCCGCTTGCCAATGCGGATGCGTTATAATGGTTAGAATCGCTTGCGCCAAATCGATGGCATAAGTGGGACTACCTATTTGGTCGTTCACTATAGTCAAACTATCACGTTCCTGCATCAAGCGAGACATCGTTTTGACAAAATTATTCCCAAAACGCGAATACACCCAAGAAGTACGAACAACAATTGCATTGGGATTTTCTCGAAGACATGCTTGTTCACCAGCCAATTTGGTTTGTCCATAGACGTTTATTGGTCCTGTTGGCGCCTCTTCGGTTAAAGCCACATTCGAATTCCCATCAAACACATAATCGGTAGAAACGTGTACCAACCGACAATCGTGGTTGGCACTCCATTGTGCCAAAATACCCACCGCTTGGTGATTCAACACCTCCGCCAATTCAGTTTCCATTTCCGCTTTATCTACGGCGGTATAGGCGGCGCAATTAATAATAATTTGCGGCTGAATAGTTTTCAACACCTTCGATATCGATTCCAAATTACTCAAATCCAAAACGGAACGATCGGCAAACACCCATTCGAACTGCGAATAGTGGCTTGACAACTCCTTCAATTCAGAACCTAATTGGCCATTGGCACCTGTTACTAGTATTTTTTTATTCATTATTTATTGCCACTAAGTCGCTAGGGCGCAAAGATTTTTTGTTATCAGTTATCGGTTATTTATACTATGTTCAACATTCGTTGTTCTACTATTGAATATTCAACATGAAATTTTGAATTTTGAATATCGAACTTCTTAATTAGCTCCATACGGCTTCGCTTTGGGACGTGATTAGTAATTCCTAATTCAATTTGTTTAAGTCAAATCAACTGAACACTTATAGCTGAACACTGAACACTTCTTATATCGTAAATCGTACCTCTTAAAATTGACTATTACACCCCTCTATCCCCGGCAATACCAAATCCTTATCGGACACAATAGCGGCTGCTAAGTCCATGCCCCAGTCAATGTTCAAACTCGAATCATCAAAACGAATTCCGCCTTCACTTTCCTTGTTATAAAACTGATCGCATTTGTACATAACGATTGCGGTTTCACTAATAACCGAAAAACCATGGGCAAAACCATGCGGAATCAACAATTGTTTTTTATTCTCGGCGGATAGTTTAATAGTAAAATGCTGACCAAAGGTTGGTGATTCTTTTCTAATATCAACAGCAACATCAATGATTTCGCCTTGTAAAACTCTAACTAATTTCGTCTGAGCAAAAGGTGGATTTTGATAATGCAAACCTCTCAAAGTACCGCGTTTGGAAAACGACTGATTATCTTGCACAAACTGGATGTTAATCCCTTCTGCTGCTAGTGCATTTTGATTATAAGCTTCAAAAAAATACCCACGACTATCTTCAAATACAGTGGGGTTGATAATAAGTAAATCTTGAATGGGTGTAGTTTCTATTGTCATTGTTTCTGTTGTCGGTTATCGGTTGTCTTTCATTGCGAACACAGTTACGCAATCTCTAATTATTATAAATTTAACTTCGTAAATCTAACTTCGTATATCATACCTCGTACATTAACTTATCGTCCAAAATCATCTTGTAATCTCACAATATCGTCTTCATCTGAAGGATGATTGGCATTTGTATGTTGCCAAATTTCAGCGACAACAGCGTAGTCATTTAAGCCTGTTAAACGATGACGTTCTCCTTGTTGTAAGATGATCGTGTCGCCTACATTCAAAATCTCCAACTCCCCTTCTGTATCGTTAGGACTTCTTTTAACGCCAACCTGACCTTGAATCACCCGCCATATCTCGGCTCTACGATGATGGTACTGCCAAGACAATCGTTTCTCTGGTACTACTATTAATATTTTGGGACTCAACGCCCCACCTCTTTTTAAAGTAGAAACATCTAATCTATCAAAGTAAGCATCTGCAAATTGTTGAGCCTGTTCTTCAGCAATAACGAAAAAACCACCCCATGGGCGGTGATCATGTGAAACAATTTTAAATTGATTCTCAACTAGATTATGCAGTTGGACTTTAAAAAAATTCTGATTCAACTTAAAAAAGTAAATTAATAGATTGTACAATTCGGTTTCTATCTTCATCGGTTAAATTGGAACCAGATGGAAGACACAATCCATTTTCAAATAATTGTTCAGCTATATTTCTACCATAATAGGGATAGTTCTCAAATATCGGTTGCAAATGCATCGGTTTCCATAAAGGACGTGATTCGATGTTGGCTCCTTCAAGAGCTAAACGCAATGATTCACAACTAATCCCATTAGTTTTAGTTGCATCTATGGTAATAGCAGAAAGCCAATAATTGGCAAAATAATCTTCATTAGGAACAGAGAACACTTCTACTCCATCGATTCCTTTAAAAATATCAACATAAAAATCATGCATTTGTCTTCGTAAAGCAACATGATCATCCAATACTTCCATTTGTCCTCTACCAATACCTGCACAAATATTACTCATACGATAATTGTAACCAATATGACTGTGTTGGTAATGCGGCGCATTATCTCGTGATTGTGTAGCATAAAAAACGGCTTTGCCTTTTTGATCTGCTGTTTTCGTTACAATAGCCCCACCTCCCGAAGTAGTAATAATTTTATTTCCATTAAAAGATAATACCCCAATATCTCCAAACGTGCCGCATTTTTGACCTTTGTACGAACTGCCTAATGCTTCAGCACTATCCTCTAGAATTGGAATACCATATTTATCTGCTATATTTCTAATCGCTTCTATTTGATAGGGTACACCATATAGATGAACAGCAATAATTGCTTTTGGTTTTTTACCCTTTTGGATACGATCCTTAATGGCTTCTTCTAACGCCTCCGGACAAATGTTCCAGGTTTGTTCCTCACTATCTATAAAAACAGGAGTGGCACCCAAATATAAAATAGGATTAGCTGACGCCGAAAATGTCATACTTTGACAAATCACCTCATCACCCAATTGAACACCTAATAAGATTAAACCTAAATGAATAGCAGCTGTTCCTGAACTCAAAGCACCTACATAAGCATTATTCTCCAAATAGTTTTCTAAATCTTGTTCCAATCCATTTACGTTAGGACCCAGTGGAGCAACCCAATTGGCATCAAAGGCTTCTTGTATATAGTTTTGTTCGGTTCCTCCCATATGTGGAGAAGAAAGCCATATTTTTGAGTTATTCATTTTAAAATATTTTTTTTACAGGATTACCAAAATAAGTTCCTGATTGTTTTAACGATTTAATAACTATAGAACCAGCTCCAATTCTAGTATTATCAGGAATTTTAACACCTGGCAAAATTACCGCACCAGTACCTATAAAAACATTTTTCCCAATAATAGCACCGCCGCCAATATCAACATTAGCCATGATACTTGTAAAATCCCCAATAACGACATCATGACCAATTTGTGAACCACTGTTAATAATAACAGCTGAGCCAATTATAGTGTCACATGAAACTAATGAAGCAGGCAATAATATAGAACCTTTGCCAATCTTTGACCTTTCACCAATAAGCACGTTTTCTCCGATAAAAGTTGTAATTTCTATATCTCTTTCATCAGCGTTTTCAAATATTGATTGTTTAATTAAACAATCTGAAATAGCAATTACTATACTTTTCTTAGTATCAAATGATTGAAAATCAATTGGCCCAACGATTGGTAAATTAATGTTATAATTATTCAATGCATTCGGATTATCATCCAAAAAACCAACTATATTTAGTTTATTTGAAACTTCTTTTGAAATTGAATTCCAACTAAGTATTTCTCTACCTAAACCACTTGCCCCAATTAAAACAACTTCCAAACTATTGTATTGAATATCCTCCATCAATTATAAAATTTTGACCAGTAATCCATCTTGAATTAGTAGAAATAAGAAATTCAATTGAAGGCACTACATCACTAACTTCTCCAATTCCTAGCGGATGCATAGCTTTAATTTCTTCCACGTTTTCAGCGCTAATTTGACTAAATAAATTTTGAGTCATCGGAGTATTAACAACTCCAGGCAACACTGCATTAACTCTAATTTTTCTTTTTGCAAACTCCAAAGCACTGGCCTTAACCATTCCTAAAACAGCCGCCTTTGTAGAACAATAACCAATTTTACCTGGTTGTCCCAAAACACCCATTACTGACGAAACAAAAACAGCACTAGCGCCATCATTACTATATTTTTTCTTAGTGAAATGCCTCAATAATTCTATTCCTGCAAAAACATTTACTTCATAAATATTCTTAATTTTTGCTGGCGAATATAACGTTAAAGGGATTGTTTCCTCTATCCCAGCACAGTGAATTATAGCATCTAATTTTTCATTAACTAAATTAATTTCATTAAATATTTTTTCAATATTTTCAGTGTCTTTCAAATCAAATTTAATGGGAACAAGACTGTCTGAATGTAATTCCAATAAATTGGATATTTTAGAAAAATCTCTAGCTACCGCATACACTTTATTTTTATTAGCAAGTAAACTTTTTAATGTCTCTAAGCCAATTCCAGAAGTGGCACCTGTTAATAGAATATTCATTTTTATTTTTTTAAATATTTATTATAACTTTTTTGAAATTCACAAACGCGTTTTTCTTCATCGCTCAACTCGCCTTGATAATGTGAATTTTTTACGCCTATTTGAACCTTTTCACATATTACTTTATCCTCATCAAAAACTTTTCTATTAAAATTTATCAAAGAATTTTTATACATCGATTCTATAGCTTCGTTTTTATATTCATCCTCTTTTTTGGTTAAAAAAACAAAACTTCTAAAAAGAGATTTATTTTCATCTACAGGAAGTATTTGAGATAAATTGAATGAAACGCCATAAGTTGTAGAAATTAATATATTTGGAAAAACAATTAAGTGCTTATACCCTTCAATTTTATACATTCTATTTTGATAAGGTTGATGCACTTTTTTCTGTTTACCTTCGTTTTCTTTCAATAACACAGAAGCATTCCATGCAGAATGAGCGTTTTCAAAAACAAAATCCAGCCCATCTGCGCCTAATCTTTTAAAAGTTTCCTCATGAATTAAATTTACATGATAACTTTCAAGTGTATTTTCCACTAAAATTTTCCAATTAGCATCAATGACCATCTCATTAACATCAATCAATTCTCCAAAATTTTGAGTAATTTTTTCAATTTCAGAATAAAATGAACCTAAATAATCTTTTAAGGTCTCTGATGAATCATTATTGCAATTTACAAATACTAAATCGCCACAAAAATCAACTTTATATTCTCTCAGTTTTAAACATTCCATTTCCTCTTTATCAAAGCTGAATAAGGGCTTTTTAGGTATTCCAAATGGCACCCCTTTTTCATTATAGGCCCATCCATGATAAGGACATAAAAGTGGTCTATTTCCTTTAGTATCAACTTGAATTATTGAATGTCTATGAGAACATATATTCTTAAAACATCTTATTACACCTTTGCAATTTTGGACAACTACAGGAATCCCAGCAATATCTTGCGTCTTAAAATCATTTACTTGAGAAAAATCATTTTTAAACCCAACAAAATTCCAAATATTAGAAAATAATAGCTTATTCTCATTTTCTAAAACTATTTTATCACAATATTCTTTTGGTGAAATTAGTGCTTTCATATTGTATTTATATTTCTTTTATTCTTTCGATTTTTGTTTTTGAGATATCTATAATACAATTACCCCAGTTTAATCCCGACCCATAACCACTACAAACCACTTTGGATGTTTTAGAAAACTCCTCATTAAAAGATGAAATCAGTAGCGGTATTGAAACACCACTAGTATTGCCATAATCCTGAATATTTATAGGTACTCTATCTTCTCCAGCTGCTAACTTTGCTGCAATTTGTTTTATTATAAATTTATTAGATTGATGAAACAAAAATTTATCAACTTTATCTAAATCTTGTTTATAATATTCAAATAATTCTATAATACTTGGATATATTTCCCTTAAAGTAAAATCAAAAACACTTGGTCCATCCATTGCTAATTGCAACCTGTTTTTTGTGTTGTTTTTCTCATCAGAAATTGATTTAAAACTCTCTTCTGTAACTACATTTCGAAATCCACCATCAGGAATCATAATAGCATCTGACTTTCCTCCATCAGAATAAAAATTAAAAAACGATTCATCAGTTTCGTTTTCTGTTTTACTAATTAGTATAGCAGATGCGCCATCACCAAACAACATAGTCGTGCTTCTGTCTGCTTTTGAAAGTATTTTAGATAATGTTTCCGATATTATTAATAATACTTTTTGATCTTTTTGAAGCGTATTTGCAATTGAATAAGCTGTACTCAAACCTTGAATAAAACCCGCACAGCCTGCGTTAATATCTAAACATAAAGTTTTGCTTTCAAGACCTAATTTATGTTGTAAGATGTTTGAGGTAAATGGTATTTTAAAATCTGATGTTTGGGATAAAAAAATTAGACTTTTTATACTCTTTTTAGTAATATCATTTTTATTCAAAATATCAATGGCAGCATGATAACCTAAATCAGAAGCTGTGACGTTTTTATCTGCCCATCTTCTTTCATGGATTCCAACTGTTTTCAAAAACATTTTTGTTTCTTTTTCATTTAATAAAGATTTAAAAAAAGAATTTTCGATCCTCCTTGATGGTACACAAGAAGAAATATGTTCAATTGCTACACCGTTGAATTTTTGAAACATAATAAATTAATTAAATTTACCTTGACCAATTTTTTCAATTAAAGATTCAATTGTAGTAATGGCTGCAATATCATCCGCATTTAAAGTCATACCGAATTCATCTGAAACAAATCCAATAAGAACCATTGCGGCCATAGAATCCCACTCTTCTAAATCCTTAATATTTGTATTAATTTCAAACTCAGACTCAAATTCTAATTCTTCTTGTAATCGAGACAAAAACACTGATTTTTCCATAATTTTATTTATATTTATAATTTACTATTAATTGTAACTATTCCTCCTGCCCAAGATAGCCCAACACCAAAACCTACAAGGGCAATTGTTGCTGACTTGTTTTCTTCCATTTTTGACGTATATTTTTTTAATGCAATAGGAATGGTACATGATACTGTATTACCTCCATCTTCTAAATCAATAAAGAATTTATTAGCTTCAATTTTTAATCTTTTACGCATAAAATTTAGCATAAATGCATTTGCTTGATGAAAAATAAATTGATTTACTTTTTCAAATTCTATTTTGTTTTTTTCTAAAACTTCTTTAGTGAAATTTGGAATTACTTCATTTGTAAAATTAAACACTTCTGGGCCATTCATATACAAATGATTATCTGTATAGATATTGTTAGTTCCATATTTGATTTCTTTTGCATCAATTTCAAAAGGGTTTCTGCTACAGCCATTTTTTACAATTAATTTATCATATCCTGAACCATCTGTTCCAAAAAGAAACTCTCCAAAGTATTCTATACCATCATATGTAATTAATGTTGCAGCAGCGGCATCTCCAAAAATAGCTCTATTAGATCTGTCTTTAGGATGCAAGTATTTTGAATACGTTTCAGCGGTAACTAAAAGTACATTTTTTGCTTGTCCGGAATTTATCAATCCTTTTGCTAAACTCATTCCATATACAAAACCAGAACAACCAAGATTAAAATCTAAAGCTCCGATGTCTTTATTGATTTTTAAGTAATCTTGTAAAATACAAGCTGTAGTGGGCAAAAAATATTCTGGACTTTGCGTACAATATAATATATAATCTACCTTCTCTTTTGAATGTTTTTCAAACAATTTATCACATGCTTTTTTTGCTAAATCAAGTGCTGTCTCGTTTTCTTTTACCCAATATCTATTCTTAACCCCTACTTTATCTTCAAATTTAGAAAAATCATAATCAGGAAACTCAATAGCTAATTCTTTATTTGTGACTTTTCGCTCTGGATAAACATATTCTATACCTTTAATAACTGAACCCATATTAATTTCCTTTAAAAGCTTCTGCTGAAACCGAATTTTCTGAAGTTATACCTTCTCGCTTAAAAACTTTATTTATTGTTAAATATACAATTTTACAATCTAGTAAAAAAGAAACATTATTTACATACCAAACATCATATTCAAATTTTTGGGACCACCTAATTGCGTTTCTACCATTAACTTGCGCCCAACCTGTAATTCCAGGTTTAACTTCGTGTCGTCTCTTTTGAGAAACATTGTATAAAGGTAAATATTCCGGCAACAAAGGTCTAGGACCTATTAAACTCATATCTCCTTTTAAAACATTTATTAATTGTGGTAATTCGTCTAAAGATGTCTTTCGGACAAAAGCACCAATTTTAGTCAATCTCTCAGCATCGGATAGTAAATTACCTTCACTATCTTTTTTATCATTCATTGTTTTGAACTTGATTATTTTGAAAATTCGTTCATTCTTACCTGGTCGTAACTGAAGAAAGAAAGGTTTACCTTGATTAGCAAAAAATAACCCAATAATAACTAAAATAAACAATGGAAATATTAAAACCAATCCAATTAATGCAATAATAAAATCTAAAAATCTTTTTATATAGGTTTTATACATTAATTAATCTTATTAGTAATTAATTGATAGGAAAAATCAACTACATAATTTGATTGCAATAAACTCCATGCATGATTACCCATGATTTCAATTTTATTATTATCAATCAATTCAGCAATGACTTGATTCATTTTTTTCGTATCGCCTGACAGCACTTTAAACCCACATTTTGCCATTTCAATTATGTCTCCAATGTCTGTATTACTATCTGTTGCTGCTATTACTGGCATTTTCATTTCTAAATAAGATAACAATCGGGATGGAAAATTAGGAATACTAAAATCGGGATGCAAATAAATTAATCCCACATCACAAGATGCTAATAAAGTATCATAATCTTCTTTAGGAAGTCGTTTTAATAATTTTGCATTTGTTGGTTTGTATTTCTTAAACCAACCATCAATTCTATCGTACTCCGTACCATCTCCAATAATTAAAAAAAATGCCTTTTCATTTGATGATTTCGCTATAGTTTTCAACAAAAAATCTAAACCCTGCGGCTTACCTAAGTTTCCCCCGTACACTAAAACTTTCTTATCAATAGGAACTCCATATTTGTTTCTAATCACTCTTTTTTGCTCCTCAGAATAATCAAATGTAATTGGATCAATCGAATTAGGATTTACTTCAACCTTGCTACTTCCTATTTCAGGGTTATGTTTTAATATAAAATCTACATTTGCAGGGGACATACAGCCAATTGCATCGGATAAATTATATAAAAATTTTTCTTTTCTTAGGAATACTTTATGGAGAAGACTATCTTTTTTTATCATTTTCATATCAACTGCGTTTTGCGGAAAAATATCTTTTAATAGCAGGTATGAGTAAGCTCCATCTCTTTTTTTTATATAATTAATAACTTTTGAAAAAGTTATTGGAGGAGTTGAATATAAAATTAGATCGAATTTTACATTTGAATAATACTTCTTAATAGCTGAAAGAAATTGATACTCAATTGCTAAAATCCCTAATCCTTTTTCAACAATATTTGTTTTCTGAAGATTAAATGTTTTTACATTCAGAATGTTTCCTTTATCTTCTTTTAAAATAAACGAATTCTTATTTTCTCTTCTTTCAATTGGACAAACCACATTAACTTCGTGTCCTTCACTATGAAATTTACGAAGTAAATCTGTATATATACCTCTTTCATCAAAGGAACTAATTTTAACCATTGTTAAGAAGAGTACTCTCATAATTTATTCGCTCCAAACCGTTCGTTTAATGTAATCGGTATAACTCAGAATGATACGCACCATTTTTTCTGAAACATTCGGCATAGAATAATCGGCAACCGGTCTAAAATTGCGATCAACACCTCTTTTCTGAGATTGTAGTTGCACTAATCCTTGCATGATTCGTTCTGGATTCAACCCTACCATCATCACTGAAGCTTCTTCCATAGCTTCAGGTCTTTCATGTGCTTCACGAATGTTCAAGGCAGGAAAATTAAGTGTAGAAGATTCTTCTGATATCGTCCCGCTATCGGATAAAACTGCAAAAGACTTCATTTGCAAAGCATTATAATCATTAAAACCCATCGGTTTTAAAAACTGAATCTCTGGATGCATTTCAATCTGTTTGCTATCGATCATTTTTTTTGTTCGAGGGTGTGTACTCACAATAATTGGGTAACCGTACTTTTGAGCAATTAGATTTAAACTATCCATTAAACCTTTAAAGTTTATTTCGCTGTTGATATTTTCTTCTCTATGTGCTGAAACCACAAAGTATCTATTTTCTTCTAAATTTAAATTCGTAAGTATATCAGAATTATTGATTTCGGGTAAATAATGATGTAATACTTCATACATTGGAGATCCTGTTTTAATGATTCGATCTGCAGGTAATCCTTCTTTTAATAAATACTCTCTAGCAATAGAACTATAGGTCAGATTAATATCCGAAACATGATCTACAATTTTTCGATTGGTTTCCTCAGGTACTCGCTGATCAAAACAACGATTTCCTGCCTCCATATGAAAAATTGGAATATGACGTTTTTTAGCTGGTATAGCACACAAACAACTATTGGTATCTCCTAAAACTAAAAAAGCATCAGGTTGCTCACTAGCTAACAGTGGATCTATTTTAATTAATATTTGCCCCACCGTTTCTGTAGCTGTTGCTCCTGCTGCATCCAAAAAGAAATCCGGTTTACGGATACCTAAATCGTCAAAAAATATTTGATTCAATTCGTAATCATAGTTTTGACCGGTATGCACTATTATGTGTTCTATTGCCTCTGATTGATCTAAAGCTGCCATTACCCTTGATAATCGAATTATCTCGGGACGAGTTCCTACCACCGTCATTACTTTCAATTTTTCTTTCATTTCTATATTATTAATTCTTAAAAAGAATTTCAATTATACATTTTCAAAATAAGTATCGGGATCATTCGGATCGTAAAATTCATTGATCCAAAAATTTGTATATAATACCTCGTCTCCTATATTTTTAATATTATGGGTATACCAAATGGGCATATCCACATAGGAAGGAGCATCTCCATCCAAATAGAAATCCAATACTTCATCGGTACCAATGCGTCGTAATTGAATCAAAGCTTTTCCCTTGATTACAGCAAAACGTTCAATTTTACGGGTATGATAATGATTTCCTCTAGTTATTCCTGGAACTGTTGTCGAAAAGGAAACCTGTCCTCCTAATCCTAAACGGATTATTTCAACAAAAGAGCCTCTATCATCAGTATGTTTTACAAAGGATACCGGAAAATGTTTTTTGATGTCCATATAACAGCGGAAAGTATTGAACAAATTCAATTCAAAAGTCGTATCAATAAAAGGGATAATTCCCTTTTCTTGATACTCTGATTTATATTTTTCTAATAAACCTAAAATTTCAGACACCTTAGCTGTAGCTGTAAATGGCACTATCATTTCAGCTTGACTTTTTGCACTCCTAATCTCAGATAGTATTGCTTCAACTAGCTCTCCTACATAAATTAATTTCAACTCCCCATCAATAGCAATAGTTGGTGTTTCATTATGCGCTAATTGATGACAAAATGTAGCGATAACTGAATTATAATTAGGATGCCCAAAAGGACCGAAAACATTAGGAATAATCAACCCTGTAAATTTCCCGCCTGTTTTTTGTGACCAGTTGTATAACAATTCACGACCTGCTTTTTTAGATTTTCCGTATTCATTGTCCCTTTCTTCTTGGGTAGAAGAAGAAAAAACTATATGCGCCTTACTTTGAGTACATTCCAAAGCGTTTGCTAATTGTTGAGCCAATTCAATATTAGTGTCATAAATTACTTGGGGATCATTATGACGATTCATTGCCGCTAGATGAACAATTACATCACATTGAGAGACAAATTCATTGAGTTGTGCAGTATTTGAAAAATATTCTTTTTGAAAGGGCACGCTTTCAAACTCCTCAGGGTGTAATCCAAGGGTATTGTATAAATGCGTTCCTACAAATCCCGCCTGTCCAGTTATTCCTATTTTTAACATCTTTCTATATTGTAAAATAATCAGTAGGATATCGAAACTCATCATTAAGTTCTCCTAAATGATAATCCGCCATAACGACTAATTTTGATTCTTCTTCTAATGCTTGTAAGCTGCTTATGTAACCCGCTGGAATATGTAGTATATCAAATGTTTCTGAATGTAAAGTAAATTCTATTATAGGCAAAGTCAAACTTGGTGTATCCCAATTATCAACTGCTATCAATTGAATTTTAAAACTCCCTTTTGTAGCACTAAACCATCGTTGCTCTATTGTATGTCCTTGCCAAGCTCGGATAATATCTATACTTGAATTTTCTATAACATACATTCTTTTGATGTTAGTCAAATCAAAATCATTATTATAAAACAAATGGCCTCTTTTGTCTTTGTGACAATTACCTGAAATTAAATTAGGGCTCATATAGTTTTACCCTGGCATTTGGGCTACTTCTTCTCCAAAAACTTCCTTACGAATTAAAGGTAGTTTAGACAATAATTGCTTCATTCCCTCAACATCTTGTTGAACTGTATTGTGCGAATGATAATCTTCAATTACCGAGACATCTTGTTCTCCTTCTGAAAAATACTGTGCATAATTTAAATCTCGGTTATCAGCAGGAATTCTATAAAAATCACCCATATCTTCCGCTTTCACCATTTCTTCACGCGTACACAAGGTTTCGTATAATTTCTCTCCGTGACGAGTCCCAATAATTTTGATTTCAGTATCAGCTTGACATAATTCTTTTAATGCTTGTGCCAAATCACCAATTGTTCCGGCTGGTGCTTTATTGACAAATAAATCGCCTGGATTACCTTTTTCAAAAGCAAATAAAACCAATTCAACCGCTTCATCTAACGACATTAGAAAACGAGTCATTTTAGGATCGGTAATGGTAATTGGATTCCCTTCTTGGATTTGTTTCAAGAACAATGGAATTACTGAACCTCGTGATGCCATTACATTACCATAACGGGTTAAACAAACCGTTGTGTTGGTTAAATTTCTTGATGCAGCTACCGCAACTTTTTCCATTAAGGCTTTAGAAATTCCCATAGCATTAATAGGATACGCTGCTTTGTCTGTACTCAAACAAATCACTTTTTTTACCTTATTAACTCCAGCAGCATCGATCACGTTTTGTGTACCAAAAACATTCGTTTTGGTAGCTTCTAATGGAAAAAACTCACAAGAAGGCACTTGTTTTAATGCCGCAGCATGGAATACATAATCTACACCCCGCATCGCACGTTCTACACTATTATAATCACGGACATCTCCAATATAAAATTTGAGCTTATCATTCTTTAATTGATTGCGCATGTCGTCTTGCTTTTTCTCATCTCGAGAAAATATACGTATTTCACTAAAGTGATTGGTGTTCAAAAACCGATTTAGAACAGCATGCCCGAATGAACCCGTTCCACCCGTTATTAATAAAATAGAATTTTTAATCATTTTTCGATTATTTGTTTACAGATTTAGATCTATAATAGCTTACTGATTTTTCTAAAATTAAAATAGGATATTTTAAAATCCATATTGGAAAACAAAAAATAATGAAATAAATTGGATAATTTGATTTAATGTTAGGTATACTTAATTTTTTTAATTCTATCCAGTAAGATATTAAATATTTTCTTCCAAATTTTCTTGCAGTATAAAATGCTTTAATACTTCTTATTTTGTATTCTTTATAAAATGAAATTTTAATATCAATCTTTGTATCAGTAACTAAATTTTCAATTACATCAAATAATCTTTTATGATAAGCCAAATTAGAAATAACACTACTTCTGTCTCGCAAATCTGAGTCATTATTTTTAGCCGCCTCATTAAATCCAAATCCACTTTCGCCATCTCCACCTATTATTACCCCTGGACCAAAAATATAATAAGACCCATAAATCAAATTAAGTTTAACAAATATGGCAACCTGTATATAAATAGATTTAAAATATTTTGAAAAATCTAATTGATTTATTTCAATTGCTTTTTTTGAAAATATTAATCCGGAAAATAATATAGAATTATAAAAAAAACTTCCATCTTTTTCTAAAGTATTTTTATTAAAAAATTTGTTTGAAGAATAATATCTTGAATATGAAATTATTGCTGTTGATTTTTCTATACTTTTGAAATGCAAGAAACCACATTTAAAATCTGTTTTATTTGAAATAAAATTTAGAACACTTTCAATTGCACCATCTTCTAAATAATCATCATCGCCTAATAACATGACAAGATCAGCATCAGCTAATTCAATTAATTGAAATAAATTTCTATCATAACCTAAATTTGTTTTATTTGAAATAAATTTAATGTTATCTAAAGATATCAAATCATTAATTTCATTTAAAATTTGGTCAACCTTTGGTGACTTATCATCACAAATAATGACTTCAACATTATCTGGTAATGGCAACAAACTTTTTATAGACCTTAAAAGCTCTTTAGGCCTATTATACGACAAAATACCTACTGTTAATCTATATTTAGAATTCATTTATTTAGTGTAATTAAAAAATTATGAAAAGTTCATCTATCAAAAAATTATAATAAATTGTATTTGACTAGAAATTATTTTTAAATCTAAAAACAATTTGAATAAATAAATATGAAATTAAAGCCTTAATAATAAAAAGTATAGGTTTAATTCTTCTAATTCTAAACGATTTAAGCAATAATTTTAAATGAGATTTTATAAAATCAATATTCCTTTTTAGTGGATATATTCTGCCAGTAAGTGTCTTTCCGAAAATTATTATTTTTGAATCTCCTTGTTCTTCCGTATGATTGAGTCCTGGAACATCAATAACTACTAGATTTTTATAATTATTAACTATGGCATTTATAGACAATGAATAATCAACACCATCAACAAAATATTTTTCATCAAACCAATTAAATTTATCATACTTATCTAAAAAATATAAAGTACCACTATTAATATTGAAATAAACATTATATAGTGATATTGAATTTAATGAAAATATATTTATAATATTTAACTGGCTTTGTGTAGAAGCTGCATCTCTAAAATTTATTGAAAGAACCTTTTCAAATAATGTATTTTGTTCATCGCTTTTGATAGTAATAATATCTCTAATAAAATCAAATGTTTCCAATTTGAAGATAGTATCTTGATCAAAAAACAATAAATATTTGTTGTGATTTGATATTGCTACTTTACATAAATAATTAATTGAATAAGAAAGACCAAAATTTTTATTAAGACTGTAATAACTTAAATTTGGAGTGTTAATATTTGCCAATATTTTATTTTGATTTTTACTATTATCAAAAATATAAAAAACAAATCCTTTTTCTAAAAAATATAAAATTCTATCAATAGATGATTGTGATGGGTTATATAAAACTATTGCAATTGGAAAACTAGTCATAAAATAAATCTTTTGTCGGTATATAAATATTTGAACCTCTATTCTGCAATAAAGTGATAATAAACAAAAAAACTACCACACCATTTGTTGAAAAAATATATGGGTTAATTAAAGAACTAATTAAATAAAATACAATTCCTATTACTAGGAAATTTATTCCTTTAAATTTTTTGTACAATAAAAAAGGTATAACTATTATTATCAGATTGAATATAGTTCCAAAAAACACCCCAAAAACTCTGACTAATTCAATTGAGGTCAATTCTGTTTTCATTCCTTCATTTCCAAATTTATTTAACATATCTCTAAACGATTTAGAAGAATCATAAGCATTAAAACCTTGTCCTAGAATTATAACTTCGGGTTCTTTAAAAATCTTTGAATATGAATCAAAATAACCAATTTTAACAGAATTACTATCTTCACTTAGGCTAAAAAAACTACCTGTAAACGAGTTTTGAAATAGAAAAATAAAAAAACAAAAAATCAAAAAGAAATACAAAACTATTTTTTTTATTGAAAATTTGTACACTAATATAATAATTGGCAATATTACAATAGACATAAGCATATTAAATCGAGTACCTGTAAGGAAAATTGACAGAACAGATAAAACACATAATAAAACATTCCTAATAGTTATTCTATTTACAAGTTTATATGAATCATAAGCTACTAAAATTATTAATAAAGGAGATGCTGTAAAATAAAAAAAATATGTTTGTATCCCAGAATATTCTCTAAAACCTACCAACATAGATTTTTTATCAATAAAAAACTGTGCAATACCCAAATTATCAGCATCATATATAAAACTGACTAATATCATTATTGTTAAAAAAGATAAAAGTCTTAAAGCTAAAATTAGGGTCTTGAAAAATAGTTTAGGATGAATAAAAGTAATAGGAAATAAAAGTAATAATAAAACAGCAAATCCCAAATAAGAACTGTCATTAACTTTATTTAGGTCTGTATAAAAATAAGTTATAAATAATCCATATAATGGCATCAATATTGAAAAGGAACCAATAATGATAATTTGTTGATAATTACAATTAAAACTATATTTTTTTTTTATGAAATAAATCCAAAAAACAAAAAACGATAATATTGTACTTATATATTTAAAATTATAAAAATCACCAGTTGGATCAAAAATTAATGATACAATTAAAAAGAAAAGTGAAACCTTAAAAATCATTATGTTTTAAAGATAAAATGAAAAATAATTTAAAGTTGTTATCTCATTCTTCATTTATAGTAGTTTTATGAAAAAAAATATTTTTCGAAATTTTACTTAAAAATATAAAATCGATTAATGTTCTTATAAGAAATGCAATTGCAGCCCCTATCAGTCCAAAGTAATTTGCAAACAGAATTAGTAACCCTGTGTAAATAAAAAATTCAACAACGTGTAATAATGATGTTATTTTCACTTTCCCATCTGCTTGAATTAAAGAAAATGGAACCTGAGCTAAGCTGTTAAAAAATACACCTATCATTAAAATAATTGCTAATAAATATGACTTTGAAGCCACATCCTCATTTATCCAAATTTTCAAACCTAAATATGAAAATGAAATAATTAATATAGAAACTACAAACATTATTTGTAAAATAATATTGAAGCTTTTTTTATAAATAGTTAATGCTTCTTTAACATCCCTATTAATCAAATTACTAAATCTTGGGAATAAAACACTAGTAAGAGAGGCTGGAATAATTAAAAGTCTAATAACGAAGTCAAAAGGTATAGTATAGTATGCAACCATAGAAGCTCCTAGAATATATGATATCAAAAATCTATCGGCATTAACCATTAATGGGCTAATAATATTAGATAAAGTCATCCAAGCTCCGAAAGATAATAATTTTTTTAACTTTTCTTTATCTGCTATACTTGCTACCATTAAACTATAAATAGGCATTTTTTTATTTATCACTACTAAATGCCCAATCATAACTATAAGCCTTGCAAAAACTAGACTTAAAACCATATATTCTAGTGAATTATTTAACAGAAAAACTGAAAGAGCTGGAAATACAAAATTTGCGATACCAAGAGTTAATCTGAGAAGACTTGCAGATTTAAAATCTTCATACCCTTCTAAAATTCCTTTTAATCCCGATGTTAGAGTAGCTATCGGAATTCCAAATGAAGCAATCAACAAGCATCTAATTGTGTCTTTTTCTAATACTTTGCTTACATTTAACCAATCACTACCTAATTTTGATGATAATACAGCCAGTATAAAGCCTCCTAAAAAACCAGTTACTAACATAAAAATCAAACCGGTTTTAATTACGCTAGGCAATTCAAGCTCAGTTTTTTGAGAAATACTATTTGAAACTTGATGAGTCAATGCTCTTCCTATACCAAAATCAAAAATACTAAAATATCCGATTAAAGACCAAACAAGGGTTAATATACCAAAAGCCTCAACATGAATATTTTTAATTAAATATGGAATTGTAACTAAACCCAAAAGCATAGGCATTGCAGAACCAAAAAAACTCCAAATTGTATTTCTTTTTAATGACATAAATCAATTATTTATGATTATGAACTTAATTAAGTTCTAACCTTTTTATAAAAAATTTAAACCCTAAGATAAATATTGTTAAAAAAACAGCTAAAATCCCACCCATCAAAATTCCTTTAGCCCTACCAAATTTTTCTTTAGGCAAAGGTAAAATTGGTCGATCAATCACTTGAATTAATGGGGTTTCTTTGCGTAAGGTTACCTTAGCTAATTCCGTTTGTTTGACTAATTCAGTTAAAATAGCGGTATTGGCTTGTACATCGACTTGTCTTTTGGCTGATGGAGCACGATTCACGTTCAAAGCTGGATTCAGCATGAACGTATTATCATTTGCTATTGCTACACCCGTAATTGCACCATTCAATTCGGCACGAATGGAGTCGGTTTGGTGTTGCAAAATAGCCATATTCATTCGCGCTTTCTTGCTTTTGGTAGCTACATAAAAATCAGAGACTTGCTTGGCTAAATTTTCTGAGAACGCTTTAGCAAAGGCCTCATTCTCTGATTTGACATCAATACTAATAATGGATATTTTTTTGTCTTTTTGAGCTACGGTCAAACTAGCTTTAGACAAGTCTTCATACATGACCCCCATAATACTATCGTGTATACGAGTAAAGTACTTGCGCTTGGTCAACGGAGGAAACTGTATCGCTTTCAATTTCGATTTTTCTTGCCAATCCTCGCGCCACTCTTGGGTACGAATGTACATTTCGGCTAAGGATATGGTATCCGTTCCGGCTAGCACCGGTTGCATCAAGGTTTGCTCCACCATAGAACGGGATTTGAATAATTCGGTCAAGTTAGCGCCTGAAAAAGCTCCTCCTCCACTGCCACCACCTAAATCCAATCCTAAGGAACTAGCTAATCCTAATGCTCCACTCATTCCACCCCCTTTTTCATCTTCTAAGGCAAAGGATAAGGTCGCCGTATAAATGGGTTTTTTATAAATTGAATAGGTCAATCCTAAAGCTGCCCCTATAACTCCTGCCAATACAATGATCTTCCATTGGGATAGCAAATAGGAATACCATTCTTTGGCTTTCTCGAGTAGTTCTTTGAGGGTGATTTCGTCGTTTTGTGTTTCCATATGTTTTAGTTCGTGAACCGTGATTAGCTTCGCTCCATTCGGCTATGCCTCGGGTCGTAATTCGTAAATCGGCAATTATTACATTTTCAAATTGGTATATTGCTATTTATACCCTAATCGTTTTCTGTTTTCCCAATTTGTCCGTTCTTGTTTTTCGTCTACAAACCGTTCCATTACAGTATAAATTTCCATCAATTGGACATCATGCTCACTAAGTCGTTCTTCTAAATTATTTTTTAATTCCAAAATTTGTTGTGATAATGAACTCTCTAAAGCTATGGTTTTTCGTATTTCAACAAAAGCTCGCATAATAGCAATATTTATTAATGCTGCTTTTTCAGACCGCAAAACAGAACTTAACATGGCTACACCTTGTTCAGTAAAAACATAAGGCAAATAAGTCTTTCCTCTATGCTTAGAAGAACTGGTCACAAATTGTGACGAGTTCCTATCCCATTCGGATAAGGTCACTTGAAACATAAAATCTTCCGGAAATCGAATTATATTTCTTTTAACGGCTTGATTTAAAACTTTTGTTTCAACTTCATATAGTGCGGCTAAATCGAAATCGAAGATGACTTTTACACCTCGGATTTCATGAATTTTAGTTTGAAAAACATTTATTTCCATAATTTGGGACTTTTAGTTTATGAAGACTGTTTAATGGGGGTAATTAATACAGTAGTATTTAATTCTATTCAGGTATTGTAGATTACTCAACACATTTTCAAATTTTCAAATTGGTACATATCATACTTCGTAAATCGTGAATCGACCCGAGGCGAAGCCGAACGGAGCGAAGCTAAAATCTTACAATCTCCAATAATTTTGATAATCGTCTTTCTTCAGTACCCCTTTGATGTCAAAAAGATAGATGGGTCCATTGGACAAAGCTTCGAACTCATTGGGTTGCATGTTGCGATAGGCTTGATGCCCTACTGCCAAAACGATACTGTCGTATTGCCCTTCAGGAACTGCTTTCAACTGAATGTTGTATTCGTGTGCCAATTCGGCCGGGCTTCCAAAAGGGTCAATCACATCCACCGCAATCGAATAGTCTTCTAATTCTTTGATTAGATCGACCACTTTCGAATTGCGAATGTCGGACACTTCTTCTTTGAAAGTAATACCCATCACCAAGACCCTTGATTTTCCTGGATTTTTATCTTGTTCAATTAAGGATTGTACAATGCGTTTGGCAATAAAAGACGGAATGAAATCATTCACGCGACGGCCTGCTGCAATCACCTGTGGTTCAATACCGATCATCTTCGCCTTGTGCATCAAATAAAAGGGATCCACACTAATGCAGTGTCCTCCGACCAAACCGGGTTGGTATTGATGAAAATTCCATTTGGTTCCTGCTGCCGCAATCACCGCTTGGGTATCAATCCCCATTTTATCAAAAATAATGGCCAATTCGTTCATTAACGAAATATTGATATCGCGTTGGGTATTTTCTATCACCTTGGCTGCTTCGGCCACTTTGATGGATTCCGCACGATGCAAACCGGCTTTGATAATACTGCCGTATACACCGGCAATCAATTCCAAAGCTTCAGTATCATTGCCTGAAACGATTTTTAAAATGGTGGTCAAAGTGCGTACTTTATCCCCAGGCACAATACGCTCTGGACTGTAGCCGTATTTAAAATCTTTTCCACCTTGCAATCCAGAAACGGATTCCAAAATAGGCAAACAATCGTCTTCGGTACAACCTGGATAGACTGTCGATTCATAGACCACCACATCGCCTTTTTTCAAAGCCGAAGCCACGCTTTTGGTAGCCCCTAAAAGCGGATTCAAATTGGGCACTTTGTTGGAATCAATATCCGTAGGTACCCCGATGATATGAAAATGGGCTTTTTGCAAATCGGCTACATCAGCAGTAAATGTAATATCGCAACCCTCAAAAGCGGTACTATCCAATTCCTTAGACGGATCAATCCCTTGTTGCATTAGTGCAATACGCTCCTGATTGATATCAAATCCAATGACCTTGAACTGCTTTGCCAACTCCAATGCCAAAGGCAATCCTACATAACCTAATCCGGTTACAGAAATGCATTTTTCTTTGTCGATAAAGGGTTGTAAGCTATAGGTCATTTTGGTTATTTGTTTTCTTTCATTGCGAATGTAATGAAGCAATGTTTATTTTATTATGTGAAACTTCGTTGTTCAACATTCGTTGTTCTAATGTTGAATATTCAATATGGAATTGTGAATGATGTATGTTTTAATTTGTAGGTCGTAAATTATTACACACTCCTAACTCCTTTCTAGAGGGGAACGTGTAGATTTACTTACACGAATTGGCACATTTTCAAATTGGCACATTTTCAAATCGTTCATCCTATATCTTAGCTCGTAAATTATTTGAAGGCTGTTACAATCAACAACGCCAAACTCGACATCACACTTCCAATACTAACCCATTCGCCAGTAGACATTTTTTTGGTCAATGGTTTTTCAGGGATTACAATTTGAGAACCAGCCGTTACTTTTGGGTAGGATTTGAAAAACAAGAACGAACCCGTTACGGCAGCTTGTCCGTTAGGATAAATCACATAGGCTTTTCTTTTCCACGCTTTGGCATCGGTCCCTCCTACTGAACTTAAATAATAATTCAATCCTCTTCCACTGTTGTACGGGATCTCCGAGGTCAATAAGACGCTTCCCGTTACTTTTACACTTTCACTATTTTCCACTACCTCAATCTCATCACCAGGTAACAAGGTAATATTGGTACGGTTGTTTGGATTACGTACAATTCTATTCCAATCGACAGGAATGGTAGCGTATTTTAACTCTTCTTTTA
>JACCDU010902488.1_pt1 | contig 27210 bp, 29 predicted proteins | sample 7446081 | NCBI WGS metagenome assembly JACCDU01 (sample SAMN15323447, study PRJNA562643) | freshwater metagenome | isolation source: river surface water | place: USA:Blue River Watershed | collected 2017-08-17
AAATAGCCCGTAGAGTAGGCTGTGTTGATTGACTGGTATGACTTTTCAAATGCCTGCTGACCGTTTTTCCATAGCTGCATCGTAGCGTGCATACGGATGTTTTCTGGCTCAATACGAAAGGTATTGTACGGGTACGCTATCCATGCACCATGACGGTGCAAATACCTCATGCCTTCATCTAGTACCAAAGCAGTAATGTTTTGGGTGTTAGGCAATGATGAAAGATTAGCAAATGTTGCTACCGTGTAGTCTTCATTAGCCTTACGTGGCTCCAAGGTAATAATGTTTACCCAAAGCTTAACCGTTGTAGCTACTGCATCAATAGCTTCTTCAATAATGTCGATCAGTTCAGCACGACGGATACGCTGACCTTCTTCATCGCCAATAGTGCGTTGAAGACGTGATACGAGGCTTTTAAGAGAGAGGGGCATAGTCTGGTGGGACAATGGTTCCAAGATAATGCCAATCGCCATTGTGCTTGGCTGTTGGCTGTAACTTACGATGCTTAGCCATCCGCTTGTCTCCATCACGCACACCTGCGCGACTTGTGTTTCCTTCGATAGTTTTCACCGTAAAGTCATCGACAATATGTGTAATTATCCCTGCATGTCCACGTCCATTTCCTGTACTCCAACAAACAATTCCACCCACAACAGGCTTTTGTTGGACTTTGATAAGTTCACTGTCTTTTGCCTTACGGTAGCTTACAACTACTCCACCAGTTAGCACCTTGTTAACCTCGTCGTACATATTTGTACCACGGTAAACTTCTAGCCACATAAGCTTAGCATCAAACATACACCAAGCATAGCCAGGTTTCCAGCCGACTTTAGCTAGTTTTCGTTGATATTCTTCATCATTAAAACGTTCGTTCTTACCTATTTCTACTACATGTAGGTAGGATGCCGAAACGTCAATAATACGCTGTCCAGCGTCACTGAGCAGGGGTTGTTGGGACATTGCCTACTAAAGTCAAGAATGATTGTTCGGTTATTTGCGTTGCTTGTCGTACCGCTGGATCGAGCTGCTTCCCAAGAGCTTGCATTCCGTGCTCAAGAGCGTACTGCAAAAGGAGCATGATTCCTTCGTCAGGAATGTCGGCAAGCTCAGTATAGTTGCTGAGGCCAAGGTCAGTAGGAAGTAGATCATCATAAATAGGCTTGCGTATGATGGTAAGCTCGTAAGCATTGTCACCATACCAGTAATCGCCTTGTGTGTTCGCCAGTACATCCGTTCCTGCCCATATATAGATTTTGTCGCCTACCTGTGTCCAACATATATCTTGTCGCCATTGATCGTTGTTTTCGCTACTAACAGCAAAAAACTTATCAGGGGGCAAGTTGGTCAAAGGGCCATACCAAGGATGTTTGATATTTGCGTTGAAAAACTTAGTGCTACGACTAACGGTAACAACCTTTTTGATGTATGTCCACGGTATCAACGTGCCATAACCTGGAGTTGTAGGCCAAGCTTTTTCTTGTTTTTGTAGGTCATTTATCGGTGCTGTTACAGGCTGACCAAGATTGATTTCTTGGTATTGCGACTCGCGACCATTATATGTAACGTTACTAGCTGTGCCTAACAACCTAATACCGTACAACTCAGGACGGTACTGGCTGATAAACGCAGCTGCTCGCGATAGTCCTACGTTAAGAAACAGTCGGATCTGATAAGTATTGATCTCACCACCAACCAAGCTATCAAGCGTACTACGCAACGCTGTTACCAAGCGTTCAGTAGTCCAGAATGAGTTTTGGGGTACGACGTTAGGTAGGTTAGTAATCATCGTGCCATTTGTACTTCTTGTGAATCAGACAGTGCCATTTGTGCTGCTGCCTGCAAAAGTGTTTCATAGTACAGTGGTTCCATATCAAGCACGTCATTTACAGCTTGTGTAGCTGGATTCAACGGCGTAGGAAGATAGGCACAGTACAAAATGCTAGAACCGCTGTCAGTACGCCATCCATTTGGGTACTTGATCCTGATACGACCATTTGCGTACGGAGCGATACCCACTGGTGCAACACCTGGGATAAGTACGTACATAGGATCAGGATTGCCATCTACATATGGGTTAGCATATGAATTGAAGCGTGGTAGCGATGATTTTTGGAACTGGTGATTGTTGCCAGTATGTACGCTGTAAACCCATGCTGGACGACGAGTAAGATTAAACTCATCGGTAACATTGCTATTGATAACACCAAGGTTATCTTCTACAATGTAGTTAGGAAATGCACGAGCAATAATCTCATGCGCTGCCTTGTCAGGAAGCTGGGCTGCTTGCGTGATAACCTGCTGAACAATGTTTAGTGCTGAGCGATATAGGTAAATATCACGTAGCGCACGTGAGTATCGTACACCATCAGGTATAGTAGCAGGAGGGGACCCCGTTACGGAAATAGGGTCCCCAATCTGCCGAGAAAGTGCTATATGAGCTTCCCAAATACGCATTATTCAGGAATGCCGCCCTGCGTTTCAGATGCACGACCAAAAACAAGGAATCCACCTGGATTGCCTGCCGATGGCTCTGGGTTAGCTGCAAGCGTGACTGTGCCGTCTGCTGCTACCGTAGCTTGTGCGATTGGTACTACAAGAACTTGTGTGCCAGGTGCGAATGGTGTGCGGATGATGTTTGTTGACGCATCAACCGAAGCAATCCGTTCGACCAGGATGATTTGGTCAGCTGGGTTAGGTCCTGACTTGACATTGATGTCTTCAAGACGATACCCACGACGAATAAGACCGCCCATGGTTACTCCTTAGAATCGATAGAGGAAAAAAGAAAAACGAGCTCCAGATACCGACTGTGTTGCTCCACGAGCACGGATCAGACGGAACTGAAGATGATGTGTAGCTACGCTAGTTGTAGCTGAGAACTGGTTCCATGTACCAGGAATAAACTGTTGAGCTGAGCCAACGGTTGTCCAAGCTGTTCCACCAATAAGCAAATAACCTTCTGGAGATACCTGGCGTACTTGCAACGTATATGTGCATGTATCACCTGATCCAATACCATAACCTACCCAACGGTGTGTTGAGTCTGATGTAGCACTGTAGAGTGTTCCTGCTAGTGGAGCAATACCAAGAATAACAGTGTCTGTTACTACGCCTGTTGTCGTAATAGTGAATACTTGTTCTGGGCGGACTGTTGGTCCTTGTGGTACACGTGTCTGCACGACTGGCTGGGCTACGCCCTCTACGGAGTTAACCGTAAAGAGCGTAACAGCCAGAATCACAGCGGAGAGGAATGTGATAATAGTCTTCATTGTTGTCCCTTAGTCAAAAGAAATCATGGATTGATACTGAGCATAGCGACGCTCGAGACCCTTGATTGCGATCCACTCTTCCTTGTAGATCTGCTCACCAGGATTTGCAATGTCCTTGTTTGTAACCATGTCCCACTCTGGGTGGCTAGTTACAGTGAAGGAATCAACCTTCATGTCAAGGGCCAGCATCTTGCGAGCATAACCTGCTTCTTCCATTGTCTGTGAAGGAACAAGGATAAGCTTCACACCTGCGTGAATGATCGACTCAAGCGGAAGGTCAAACTCCTTAGAAGCTTCTTCGTCGTAACGGAGATAGCCACTGTCGTAGAATGCAACCTTGAGGTCTGTGTAGAGTGTCGTACCCATTGGACAGATCTTCTCAGATGTACCACCGTTCTTCATTACCTGGTCGATAAGACGCTGGAGTGAAGGGTATGTGATCTGTGGAGCTGTGTGACGAAGGATGTGATCGCGGTCTTGAGGAATGTACTCAACGATACCACCCATCATGTACACTGGATTGCCAAGTGGGTCAACGGACTTGCCCTTACGACCGTGGAGGAGTGTGCGCTCCCAGTCAAGTGACATTTGCTTGAGACGAAGGAGACGGTTGATGTCAAGAGCAGACTTGTTCAAGTATGTCTTGTTGATCTTTGATTCCTTCGTGATTTCGACAGCATACTTAAACTCTTGAGTAAAGTTGTTGTCGATCTCTGGATTCTTGTGGAAGCCACGAGCTGTACCAGCACCTTCAGGCCACGATGGAGCAGCACGGAGGATCTGATCGCCAGCTAGGATAGCACCTGCGTTGTTTGCTGTTACACCTGCGTTAACAAGTGCAATTGGCACACGAGCACCACCAAAGTCACGTGGACCTGGGCCTGCAAAGAAACGCTCAACTGTAATGAGTGTTGAACCGTTGCCAGCTGAGTTTGGAGCACCAACTTCACGAACAATCATTTGCTCAGGAAGTGTGAAATACCAACCTGAGTTAGCAGGATCTTCACCCCATGTACGACCATAGTTCACCGAAATAGGCTGGCTACCAACGGTATAACCGAGTGGTGGCGGTGTATTTGGCGTAGGGATCGTGTTTGTTGATGTTACCTGACCAGCCTGGAGTGGCTGTGAAACGCAGTATGCATACAGACCTTTGACGTGATATACGTCGTTAGGCTGGAACATAGCAGCGTCTTGGTTAGGTACACCAAACGTCGTGTGATTATTGCCAGCAGCCGATGGGACTGTAACAGTAATTACACGCTGAAGCTCTGTGAGCTCATGCACGCGGTGTTCGCGATCCGAAACGTTCTTTGACTTCGGGAATCGCTGGTGAAGCATTGTCGCGAACTTTGTGTAGTCGCGTGTGATGAACGACATCTCGCCCATCGAATCCATTCCGTACTTCCGGAATCGTTCGGGCAGAGAGCCGCTGGTATAGAGACCATCCCAAAAGTCCCCTTCCCGTTGTACTTGTGGTACTGTAGCCATATGGCTTATCCTTAAAAAATGTTATCGAACTCTCAACCCAAGAATTGTGGGCGGATTTTCTTCATATGATCGTGATGAACTTGTGCTTTGAGGTTGGAATTGCGCTGAAGCCATCTTACCTGCTTTACGCATTTCCTCCATCATAGCTTTTCGTCCTTCTTCTCTGGCAGCTTCTCGTTCGCGTTCAAGAATCTGGTCAAATCGCAATGTTCGGTAAACATCTGTCAATTTCATTGGGCGATTTAACGACTCTTCAATCAACTCCAAAAACTCGTCTTCAGATACTTGGTCAGCAAGTCCTTCATCAAAGTATGCGTCTACTAATGAATCAGCTTGACTATCCATATCTACCTGAGCAGGTACATTGGTTTGTTGATTACGATTTTGCAATGAGGCTAAAAATTCTTGACGTTTACGCTCTACTTGTTGATTATGCATTTGCAAGCCTTCGCTTGCTTTTTGGCTAAATCGTGCAATGCGCGCAGAAATACTTGACGGCTTAATCAAATCACTTGGGTTATATACATCACGCCAGTTGTCACCAAACTCGTCAGTAATCATGTCTTCAATAAGTTCGTCCATTTCTTGTTCGTCATGCACCGCTCCAATACCAAGTTGTTCGGCATACTCAGGTAAATGACTAGCAATAAATGTTAACGGGTCACTTTTGAACCCATTTAACATTTCTTTAAATGACTCAACTTCTTGTTCGCGCGATGCTAGAGCGTCTCCGTAATTACGTTCTAGTTCACTTGCAAACTCGTCGCTATTGAGATGTTGCCAAAGACCGTTATACTTTTCAGTGTAAAATTGGAGAGCTTCTTCTGATGATGCAAATTGTTTTTCAGGACGCCAACCCTGTGGCACTACATCACTTAGCTGATTCCAATAATCTGAATTACTAGGACTTTCTACTTCAGGCTCTATCATTGGCTCTTGCGCCATGTCCTGTGGTTCGGATTCTTGTGGAGCTTCTTGATCTGGAAGGTTCCGCAATAGGTCATAAAAATTACTCATGTTCTCTCCTAGAATGGTGGGGGCATTTCTTCTTCTTGTTGAGCTGCAGCTGCATTTTCTAGTGTCGGCTGCTCTGGCATGTTGACTGGCAGATTCTGACCAATGCGCTCTTTCTGCACCTTGACTTCAGCTTCCAATTCGGCCTTCTTCTTAGCATATTCGACCTCAAGGTTCTTTTGGAAGATCTGCTGTTCGAGTTGAGAATTCTTACTCTCCAACTCTTGCATTTGCCCTTGCATTTGCTCAACCTGCTGGCTAAGATTCTTAACTGCATCAACTTCTTCCTTGATCTTTGGTCCTTCTGGCATATCCATATAGTCAATGAGATATTGCGTAAGAAGCTGCTGAATATGTGGATCTTTGGTTTGACCAGCCAAAATACCCATTAGTTGTGCCGACATCGCACGTGTAGTAGGTAGCGAGCTAGCCATATTTACACGAACTTTGAATTTGATGTCTTCACCAGCCTCCAGCAACTCGATTTCTTGTTGATCTCCATTTTCGTCAAGGTATGTTAGTACCTTATTCTTTGGAGCGTATGCTTGCAAATACGATACAAGCACATACGAAATACGCTCAATACTATGTTCTAACCAACGAGAATACAACTTAACACGTTGTGTACCAAACGTTTGCATTGTTTGGATACCACCAAACGTGTCTGGTGTAGCTGACGTAGCTTGGCCTTGCATCAACGAACTAATGCCTGTGATGTACTCAAGCAAGTTCTGAAGCATACCCAGTACCTTTTCAATCGCTGGCGACAATGCTCCTGGCTCAGTAATAAATGGACGACCACCATCTGGTACTTCCGAGTTAACATTGTACTCAATAAACGCCATAGGACGTGCCCAGTCTTTTTCTGCTTTAGCAGGATCAACTAGTGCACCTTTTGGATAGAATACCTTGCGGAATGTTGATGTTTGCATATCATAGATCATCAACGACCAGAACTTATTGAGAGCTTTGCTGATGTCTTTGATGTAGTGCATAATGCCATATACACGATCAGGGCGATTAGCGACTGAGAATGTAAACGGCACAATAGGGTATTCGTCACATGGGATTACTTGATCTTCAATGACGCGATCATTGACAAGCAACCAACGCTTAATAGCCTTACGTGAATGACGGCTGTACGTACGAACAGTAGCTTCTTGCTCACCAATTGTCATCATAGTGTATGCGCTTACTTCTACAGGCATACTTGCTAGTTCCATTTCAAGCTGTTGCAACTGTGCCGTAGCTTCATTCATTTGGGAACTAATTGCATCCCATTCACGTTGTGTCTGATTGGCCTTAGCCATACCTTGACCCAATGGAATCATTGGATTTTCAAGCTCTTGCATGGCAGCTGCTTGACCTTCTACAGCACCTTGTGCTGCTGGCATAGTTTGCTGCATTCCCATACGTATTTGATCTATTTGCTGCTGCAATGGCTCACGATCTGGGTTCGGGATTACGATTGGCTTAGGCTTTTTAGTCGATACTTGACCACCATCGCCAAGATATACGTTGACGATTTGCTTTGAGAAAAACTCTCGTATCCAGACATACCGATCTTTGTCTGTATTGCTTGTGGGCATTTCGAAAGGCCATCCTGCAAGTACAGGTACTGTCTTAAGATCAATACCCCATTGAATATCTGGGGCAAAATCTAGGAGATCGTCTTCAGTAATTGTGATGTCGTAGCGTTTTTCTGCCTTTGATTTGGGCATAACGTCTACAAGGCACATATACTCAGCATCAGAAAAGTCTGGTTTTCGGCTGTGAGGGTCAACGTAGAAACGTTCCCAAGAGATATACTCGCCTGTTACACCAAATGTGGTTTCGTTATAGAAGTCATTTGGTCGTACCATGACCAATCCGTAACCAGCTGCAAAACAATCACGTACTGCTTGGGTAAAGAGCGTATTAAAATCGCCTTCATACCATGCAGCCATCATTGCCTTGCCATACATCTCTGCAAATGGCTCTTGTCCTGGCGTTGTCACCAGCAATCGAGGCGCTGGCTTACCTCCTGTAACAAACGATACCAGCTGTTCTACAATAGCCCAAGCAATCTTTGTAGAGATAGGAATATCGTACTTTTCACGGATAGCTTCGAGCTGATCTTTTGTAAATTGAGTACGAGTTCCCTCAACATCGGAGTAGTACAACTCCATATCCTCACGCATGTGCTCACGCTGCACAGAAAGCGACCGCACCATCAAACGAAACTGATTATTAAGCTCCGTGACTAGCGGTGTGGGTTCGGTTTTTTTCTTAATCATGGCGTGTATGTATTTGTTTGTGGTTCTAAACTAGTTAAATCCTTCACATTCCACAACATAGGACGTTTATGTCTGACAATCTGCCACTAAATCTTTGGCAAAAGGTGGCTGAGCTACAAGCTCGTCTGCCTTTGATTCCAAAGTCTGCGACTAATCCGCACTTCAAGTCGAAATATGCGGATTTCCCTACAATCATGGAGGTGGTTAAGCCCCTGTTAACCGAATTAAAGCTTGTTTACCTCCAACCACTAGCTGTTTCTGACATTCCTGGCATGATGCGGATCAAGAACATCCTTATCGACGCTGAGACTGGTCAAAGTGTCGAGTATGAGATGTCCGTTCCATTAGGCAACAACCTTACACCTCAAGCATATGGCTCTGCAGTAACGTATGCTCGCCGTTATTCCATGGCATCTATGCTAAATCTGGTCACAGATGAGGACGATGATGGCAATGCAGCGTCATTTGAGGCGAAGGTAAGCCGTGCAGTAGCAGATCGACTCAACGAGTTATCACGCGATTACTTTGCTAAGACAGGCAATGACATGCTTAAGGAAGTAAATGCGCGTAAGAACACGCGTTACCGCAGTTTTAGCGAATTGCCACAGTCACTTGCTGATGGCGTACTCAACCATTACCAATCAAAGGTCACTGAATGACACAAGCACAAGAATTAGCACTTTTATTTGCTGATTGTTTCTACCTCGACGAGTTTGGGCAGGTGGGTTTGCGGTTCCGTGACCTACGATTTGTTCCGATTTATGAGGAAATCAATACGGTGGTGGGTGCTAAATACACTCGCCACCGTTTTGAGCCTGACAATCTTCGCAAGTTCCTGATTTTCTCGGTGTTGATGGGAATAGCCCTCGATACTGTCGAGTGGTCGATCTCTGAACAAGGCGATTTGAAGGTAAGTAAGCTCAATATGCCTGCAAAACTGTACATCCCACGAGGGGATGAAGGTTCTTCGCTGTCATATATCAAACCTGCTGGCGAGGATACAGTAATTCCACTAGAGCATATGATCCCACAAGACAGTGCTATGGCTAAAAGCCGTGCACAAATTGCTGTCCGATCATGGCTTGAGGAAAAGTTCGGCTATGCCAACATCTACACAGAAGTAACCGACATCTACAAAACCATTGACAAAGTGCTTTGGCACAACAACATTCAAAACGAGGCATAACATGAGCGTACACGACATTTTCACTGGGACAAAAGTGCTTGCAGCATACATGGCTGGAGATTTAACAGAAGAAATTCGCAATTATCAGATCAATAATGATCTAAGTGAGTTAACATCAAGTCCACAAGTAGCTGCTGTATCAGGTCAAACAGTGGCTAGCACGATGCATAACTATCTTGAAAACACAGATATGCACTCAGTTGCTATTATTGCTGCTGCTTGTATGTTTAGTAAAGGCGAATTGAAGTTTGCTATCGACCAAGTAGATCAACTTATTACTGGTTTGCAGGAACGCAAAAAGCATTTAACTGGAGTTGAAGACGATATACGTTCTTTTATTCTCACTGAACTTGAGAATAGTGCAATAGGAACGTTGTCATTTACATATGCTGGCAATGATATGAGCGTAAGCATTGTCAATCCAGCACCATCTACGACTATTGCCAAAGAGCCAGACGAAAATGCAGTCAAAATGTACCCTGCATTTGTAGTCAAGAAGCTTGTATGGGACAAGCGTAAGATCAAGGCAGCCCTTGCCGATCAGGAAGATGCTTTTATGTCGTTCTCACGCGACTATGATTGCCGTATTGAGTCAACACCAACCATCAAAATCACATTCAAGGGAGAGGAAAGATGATGCACGAAATAGCCATATGGTACCTGTTAGGTACAGGTATTATTGTTCCGATTGTTGTCGCTTACATTTTGTCTGTTGTCATGCGTATGTCAAAGCAACATGACAAATTTTACAGTGTAATGCAAAATTATGACAACTTGCACAGCATCATGCTGTCACATGACCGTCAATTAGTTGCCTTGACTGAGGATTACCGTCATGTCTACACTATGGCACATGACGCGTCAAATGAAACAGAAAGCTGTGTAGGTGAGATTGCTACTTTGCATGAGGCGGTTAGCGAGCATAACCAAGCGTTTACAGATTTTAGAGAAGAAATGGACCGCTTGGATGGCAAAATTGATGATGTTGAAGAGGAACACATCAACAATATGAGCGCGACCGATGATACGTTAGCGTCGCATACCAAACAGATTAACAAGCTGTTTGCTAAGTATCGCGAAATCAGCAACGTGTACGAGCAAAACAAAGACCTATACAACGAACCAACACCACCAGAACCAAAAGCCGAACCAACAATACAGCAATCTATTGCTCAATGGCGACCAATCGGCAATGAAATTGGGTCGTCGTTATACGTTGATGGGACGTTGTTTGCTACGTTAAACAATTATGCACGTCTGATTAGTGAAACAATGCAGCACATCTACAAACGGCCTGATATGTTGATCAACAACAAGTCGTACAATTGGATTTTGACTGAAGGTGACATGTTTGGTGAGTATGCTGACCAAATATCGCACCTTATCAACGCTGATCTTGACGGAATTGCCAACATTGAAAAGTATTTCAACCAAGCTGACCGTAGCGAAAATGACATTTACCGTCAGTACAATACTCCACTTTCGCAATACTACCTAGCTGTTGTAAAACAGCATGTACCAACAGAGATATTTGATGGTAATTTTCCTGTCGTTTACGACAAAACAGTGCGCCAATTTCTTGACTACCAAGGTGTGCGTGGTGCTTGTGCGTATGCTGGTTGGTATGTATTAGTTGTGGAGGTGTATGGGGCTAATCAAGTACGCACCAAATACGTTCCATGTCGTACACGCCAAATAGCACGTCGAGTATTTAGCATTTTTGACGGGTTCATGCGTCCAGCAGCCGAAGCTTACCATGAACTTGGTTATGAGACAAGGCGTAAAAGCTTTCCAGTATTATCATTGCGTCCATTTACCGACATCCCACACTTGACATTATACTCGACGGAATTGATATTGGACAACCTCAAAGAAACATTCGTGTAACCCCACGGAATGGCACCACCAAGTACATCCACCTAATCGCGCAGATTCACGGATGGGTACGCAAAGGGTTCGAGTCCCTTATGGTGGGCAAATCTCCTAATGAGGGAGAAATGGGAACCGAAAGTGGGGGTTAATCACTAGATTAGCCCCCCTTTCTATTTTGCCAAATACAAAGAGATACAATGGCTGCCAATGCTAAAGGAAAAGAGAGCGTTAAGAATAACGCTACAACACGCGCTGAACCGCTGTTTTTTTACCTACTAACCCACCACGGCATCAACCTGCCTGTCAAAGAGCACATGGGTATTCCAGGACGGAAATATCGCTTTGACTACGCATGGTTGACCGAAAAGGTGGCTGTCGAAATACAAGGAGGAGTCTACACAAAGCATGCACACGGATCAGTGACTGGTATCCTGGCAGGCTATCGCAAGGCAAATGAATGCGCAAAGTTTGGGTGGAGAGTGCTATACTTTACACCCGCAGAAATGAAATCAACCGATACCATCAAAACAATCAAAGCGGCACTAGAATGGACGGAACCACAGTCGAGACGAAAGAAATCGAGCTTGAAAAACTCATCATCGGAGGCACAATAGCCCAAAAGAATCAGTACGATATGTCGCTGGTTCGAGTCGAATACTTTAAGCATCCCCTTTACAAAACACTCTGGAGCGTTATACGCGGTCTTTGGGTTCGTAGTCAACCTATCGACCTAATGACCGTATCAACGGAACTAGAGATGCAAGGAATGCTTGGAGCAGCAGGTGGTCACGTAGCGCTCGTCAAGCTTGCCTCGGAGCCATATGTCAACGTCGAGGATAGGCATATCCAGATTCTCAAAGACATTTGGGAGCGTAGAGCAACGGTTGATCTGCTTGAGAAAGCATTGGTTGAAGCTCGTGAGCCAAAAGCTAAGGTCAAGGACATTCTCCAAAGTCTTGATAAGCACACGTTTGAGTTGTGTTCAGGAACTGAATCAAAACATCTTAGCAAAGAATCTGAGCTAGATGATGTGCTTGACAGCCTGCTCACACCAGACTCCAATCCATGCATTGCAACCCCGTGGTCAGGTATGAACAAGCTTATGGGTGGCTATCGCCCTGAAGAGCTCGTAATCATCGCTGGGAGGCCTGGTATGGGTAAGACAGCGCTCATGGTGACAGGACAGATTGCCCTGGCAAAAGATGGCATACCTTCAATGACGTTTAGCCTGGACATGGGTCGTAAGCAGCTATGGAACCGCTACATCTCACAGATGGCATCAATAGGGGTCAAAGACCTTGAGATTGGACGTGAGTTTGACAACGAAGAACGCGCTAAGCTTGTCCTGGCAGCAAGCGATCTCAAAGTAATGCCACTGTGGGTAGACACCCATCCGTACCGTACAATCTCCGACATACGCATGATGGTACGGCAAATGGTTATGAAGCATCAGATCAAAGTCGTCTTCATAGATCACATTGGCAAAATCCTGCCAGACAAGTCAGGCTCGCGAGAGCAGGAAGTCTCTGGCATTGTACAGTCATTGAAGTCGTTGTCAAAGGAGTTTGGGATTACGATTGTAGCTATGGCACAACTTAACCGTGGCGTAGAGTACAGAGAAGACAAGCGTCCAATGATCAGCGACCTACGTGAATCAGGAGCTATTGAGCAGGAAGCAGACATTGTACTGCTAGCCTTTCGTCCTGAATACTACCAAATGGATACATTCCCCGACAAGCTTACCCCGGCAGCCAATACAATGGAACTTATAGCAGGCAAGGTGCGTAATGGACCTACTGGCTCTGCACTCCTGCGGTTCAATGGCGCTATCACTAAGCTTGAAGAAATGCCCCCACCGACAGCACAAATGGCAACCTTTGGGTTTCCATCACTTTCGCTGACTAACTAATTGTTTTTGTTTTACTAACTGAACAGGACCTATTGGTTTCGTAGAACCCCGAAGATTCCTCTTCACGCTGCTGCCCCCTTACCATTAATTTGGTAGGGGGTATTTTTTTACTTGACACGTATAGGTCAAAACGATTACCTTTGCAGGCACTTAAGCCGTGAGATCTTACTATACTATACTATACTATATATCTTACTATACTATACTAATATCTATACTATACTATACTATACTAGCTGAAGACAAATATTCGGTTAAGCTTGTCGTAAACACTCACGCGTTACTTAAAAATGTGCGATGACACCCCCCTCCTCCCGACTCATCCAGCGCTTTGGCATCCCCCCCACCCAGGTTGACCCCCCACCCCTCCGAGCAAATTTTCCCTGCGTTCTTCCCTTCCGCTTATTGCGTAGTGCACCTTCACAACCTTTTGCTTAAGTTACCAGGTAGGAGGAGGGAACCTAACTAAAAGCCCCAACATCGTCCTTACGTGTACGCACTAGTATATGGTAGCAATAATGCACCAACAACTAAGGAGTATCGTCATGGAACGCAACCAAAACATGTACAAAGAGCTTATCGACAAGCTCGAGCTCCAGCTCTTCCCAGAACCTCTGTACATGATCGAAACACTGTACGATGACTACGGTGGTACTGACGGTTTCTTCGTATCAATCAACCCACGCCTTGACGGTACACAAAAGTTTATCGTCGAAATCGTAGAGCTTATGCCATACGACGATGGTTACTACCAGTACAGCCAAAACGACGAGCGCGACTTCCCTCGTATGCTCAACCGTCGCTTTGCTCGTGACCTCGACCTCATGTTCTAACCCCCGCTTTGGGGGTTTTTTTTGGCGTGTCAAGCTATCAGCTCATCTTCGCGCTTCGCGCTCATTCATGGTATTGCGCTCTGTTATTGTGTCCACCTTGTCCTCACGCTACACCCAAAAAACATTAGAGGCTGCCAACACTCGGTGTTTTTTTTTACCTCATTACATTATGTGTACGTATGCGTTTTTGGTATTTCCTAAACCATTTCCATTACACACAGGAGAGCGTCATGATTTTCCCTTCAATCCATTACTTCGAGGATTGGCTTTGTATCGACACTATCGTAACCGTCGATAACGCCAACCAGCGCACCGTCTATTTCCCTCCATTCACCGACGATGCGTACATGAGCAAAGCGCTTACACACTACGACGACATCGGTGTGATTGCCAAACGTTCGTCAGCACCATACTGGAAGTTTCTCAGTAACCGTGTACAATCCGAAGATGCGGTGTTTAACACTATTGTGTTTTAACGTCGTTATCCGTACGTATTTGTTTTTGGTGTTTGATATGCAAACATCTCCCATTTCCCCATTTCATTCTTAGGAGTTCATCATGAACACATTCCTCAATCTCGTGCAAGGCGAAACACCAGCTATGTTCGCCAACACATTCGGCGAGACAGCATCGGCTATTATCGCCCGTGAACTGAAGTACGCAACAAGCGACTTCAACCGCAAAGCATCGCAATCTAGCGATGGCTCACACCAGACCGTCATTCGGATCGACACGTCGAACCTGCGTGACATTCAAGACCGTCTGTCTGTTCAACTTGCCGTTGCACAAATGCTCACAGAACGTGGCGTTGTCAACGAGGATGGCACACCAAAGCTCTTCAGCCCAATCATCGTGCCTTTCCACGTCGATCCAGATACGTCCGAGCCAGCAACTCAAGTTCGTGCGTTCTACTACCGTCCACAGCCAAAGAAGTTCGTCGATCGCAATGGCAACGAGTTCGAGAAAACTCAGCCATCAACGCTCATGATCCAATGCGAACCATTCGGCTTCGAGACCAAGTTCGACGCAGAATCCAAGTACGCAAAGCAAACAGCAGTAGCAGTCTAACCAACGTGTAGCCAAAAATGCTCAAACATTGCGGTGATCGTTGACTGTTCAACGTAGGGATGCCTAACCAGCGTCCCTACATTTTTTCAAACTTCGTTGGAGGCTGCGATGGACGGCTATGACTGGACATATGACGATGCACTCGCTATATGGACACAAGAAGACATGGACAACCAGTTCTAATGTCACCCAGCTAGTTACACTCTATGTGTAGCTAGCTATTTTTTTTCCTTCGACAGAGGCTGGGACAACCGCAAATGCTACTAAAAGGCGGTATCTTGCCCACTATTACAAATAACGCTCGCACCAACAACATGCTTACGTAACATATGGACAAAAAAACAATGCTAATGGAATGGCTCGACAACACAGCCACTCTACAAAACAAAGATCAACAAGGACTATTACGGTTTCTCAAGCATTGGTACCCAGAATCGTTCTCTAAAAACTGGGCTGAGCACCATTACCTCATGACTAAACTGCTTTGGGAAATGTATAATCCGAAGCGTACTGAGCGTATGGAACGCCAAGGATACTTCATTATCCATCGAGAGGCTGCAAAAACAACACTGACAACGTTCGGCTTTCCATCGTACTTCATATGGATGAAAGGCTTTTCTCCATGGGTACGCTATGATGCAGAAGGCTGGGAAGGGTCAGATACCCATGACTATGATATTGTCAAACTACCACCTATCAATGAAAAAGTCATCCTCATCTTATCGGAAACATCTACGCAATCAGAATACTTTGTAATGAACTTGCGTGATAATATCACCACACATAAAGGCTTGCGTACATTCTTCGGTAATAAAGAGACAGTTATTATCGAGGAGGAGGATGAAGAAAGTAAGGGCACAAAGATCTGGAGGCGTAATTCATTCCGTACTAATGATGGAACAATGGTCATTGGTAAAGGTGCTGGTCAGCAGGTACGTGGTACAAACGTCTATGGCTCACGACCTACAATGATCTTTGTTGACGATATGTACTCGCGCAACAATACCAAGACCGAACACCGCCTTGAAGACCTCAATAGATGGCTATTTGCTGAGGTATCTAACTCATTGGACAGTGAACATGGCAAGATATTCTGGCTAGGCACTATCGTCCACCCAAATACAGCTGCACAGATCATCCAACAATCAGATCAATGGTTTGGTATTAACAGACCAGTCATTGGATACTTCGATTTGAAGAAGATCCTTGATGAGCATTGCACTATTGCTGATGGCAAAATGGTCATTCCTACCAAAGACCGTTGTTTTGAGCTGCAAAAGAATATCGACTCGCTTTCATGGCCTGAAAAACATAGCTTGTTCTCAATTTTATCCTTGTATAAACGGGAGTTTGAACAAAACAACATTGGATACTTCTACCGTGAGTACATGAACATGTCAGAAGCACCTGAAGAACAGGTATTTGACTGGGATAGGCTCAAATCTGTTGACTTTACCATCGACCAGGATAACATGATCTCGTTTACCTACGACGATACGTCATGGCGATGCTTGCCTAACTTCACTATGGCTGTTGACGTTGCATCATCGGAAAAAGCTACTGCTGATGACTCTGTTATCTCTGTCTGTGGCTATGTCAAAGCAATAGGACAAAAACATGGGACTAATAGCATCCGAGAAAAGGTTTTCCCTATCATCTTGCACATTGATGGAGGCAGAGGCTGGGGTATCTACAAGGAAGAAGTTAATGGTGTTGTCAAACGCAAGGGTATCATCAATGAAATGCGTAACGTGCTAGGCAAATACCCTATTGAAAAGATCTACTTCGAGTCCAATGCTACACAAGAAAGCATACGTCGTGAGGCTGCACGTGTATTGGAGACAAATGTATTCCCTGTAATCAATACGGCTAAGAAAACAGACCGTATCAAAGCAGACCTTGAGCCTATATGGGGTAGATATGACGCCATTTTGTATAACAGTAAGTGTCAGCCAAAAGTAGCGCATATGTTTAAGCAGCTAATTGCGCTTTCAAGCTCATCAGGGCATGATGACTACTGTGATTCGGTGTCTATCGCATTCAAGAAATCAGACATCAACCCACAATCATTTAGGTACGACGCTAACAGTACGTACAAAGTCGCACAGTATGACAAACGCGATGATGTATCACGCTTCGGAGCTAAGTCCTGGGAGATCTTCTGATACTACATGAGCTGCTGGCAATGCCTTAACATCGAGTTTAGCTGCCATCAATTCATCTAAACTATCCATCTCAGCTGATTGCAATTCAGCTAAAGGCTGACGTTTATCTTGCGTTTCCAGGGCGTTTAGAGCCGTTTCTAGCGCCCATTTACGCAAACCTGGGTTAGCCCTTGGATCAGCAATAAACTCGCCTATACGGTCCGCTATAGCCTCCACAGATAAACCCTGATCTTGCAGTGCTTTCTTTAGTTTGTTCATATAGCCCAAATTGGCAAATAGGTGTTGTACAAATTGTTGGTTAGCAAACATCCGTAGTATGTAATTTACCACCTGCCTACGAGAAAAACGTGGGTTTACTTTCTTGACTGCCACTTCAGGATCAACCCCTTCATGAAGCAATTGAGCGAAGACGATATCCTTGCCATTAATACCATTCGGCACATCGCTGAGGACAGCCTTATCGACGGGGAACGAGAATATCATTTGCTTGAATGGCTGCCAGCAGTAACCGGGGAAGATCATATTATGGTGGTTCCGCTCTTTGTCTATGCAAATACGACGGAGGAGAGGGATGAAGCGACCGTTGATGTCCTCCACATAGTCCCCCTTCATGGCGTGATGACGATCCTTATACCTAACTAGACGCACCTGCACAGGCACAACATCGCCTGGTTCATAAATCGTATAGGTAAACTTTACCCCATTTGACCGTTTGCGAACAAGCTCAATCATGCAGGTTAACGTATTGGGTTTGTGTATGTATTAGCATTGGCTTTCATTCACAATTTACTGAGGATTTGTATGACAACCGAAGAAAAGGTTGAGGAACTTCGCCATAACTTAGTTACTTTTGTAGAAGAAGTAATGGCACAGACAAAGCGAGACGGAGAAATGATTGACAATATCATGTCTATGCTCACCCTGCATGGTGAAGGCTTTAAGACATTGCAATCAATCTCTAACAATGTACAAACTATGCTCGAAGAAGAAGAGCGTTTCCGCATCCGCATCATTACACGTATGGACGCCATTGAAGAGCGTCTGTCTGCTCTCGAAGCTCGATTTTCACAGGAGATGGAGTCATCAGACCAACAATCAGACAATCCTGATGATCCAAAACCAATCATCTATTTCTAAGGAGGCTTTATGCCTATCGCAGACAACCAGCAAGTTAAAGTCACATTTCAACGAAGCTGGCAAGTACCAGGAGGCAATTCTCCTAGCGGTACACAATACCCACCGTACATGGATTCAATCCGCTTGGAAGTTGTTGTGCCACGTAGTGACATCAATAACGCCTATGTCGAACTAAACCAAGCTGTGTTCGATGCTCGCAATGAGCTGTTCAAGTCGCTTAAGAATAAGCGCGCAAATAACCCATCGTCATCATCATCATTCAACGCAATGGACGCGTTCTAAGGTGCATTATGGAACCCACTCCCTCAATAGAAGATGCTTGCAAGCAAGTTCTTGGTGAGCAAGTCTACCAATCACTTCGCATTCATCTTATGTCAAAGTTTGCCCAAGAGTACGAAGACAACAAAAAGTACAATGGGTGGACAAACTATGAGACATGGCTTGTCAACCTTCATCTAACCAATGAAAGCAATGAGTTTTTTGAGCTGTCACGTGAAATCAACACTGACAAATACACCAAAGAAGACTATGCGTATCGGTTAGGTCGATTCTACAAAGAGCATTACACGGGACTCATTCATGAAATGATTGAGCCATTGCCTTACATGATCAAAGATTTGACTAATTCAGCTTTGCAAGAAGTTGATTGGCGGTATATCGCTGAACATGTTGCTGATGATTACTATGAAGACGAAGATTTCATCAGTGAGGAGGATGACTAACATGAATGTATCCAATGTAAGCGGTCGTGGTCGTGCAACAGAGCTGTCAAATGTTTACTGGGTAGACAGAGACAGCTCTTTTCGAGTACAGATTGAACGCAGCGGTAAGGTAATGTCACGCACATTTGCTGTTGGTGTACATGGGTCTATTGAAGAAGCTTTTGAAGCTGCTGCAAAATATCGTGCAGAACTTCTTGCCAAATACCCACCAGCAGGCAAGCCATTGCCTAAAACGGGTAATGAAGCTTGGCAAATGCTAAGCAATCATCCTCGTCGTCGTCCGACAAGCCAGTTGCTTGAATGGATGAAGAGTAAATAACACGGGGGACTTCGGTCCCCTTCTTTTTCACAGGAGAGTAAATGTTTCGACTACTGTATAAGGTAGGTGCGTATAAAGCCTGGAAAGGCTCACGTGGAGTTTACTGGGGCATACAAAACCGTATGACCTATGAGTGGACATTTCCTAAAGACAATACGTACCTCGCAGCATGGCAACAATGCCGTCAAATGAACACTGATTACATCAACACACTGTTTGCAGAAAATCAACACAAGATTTGGAGGCCTGAATGACAACACCAAAATTACCAAAGCCTAGCCGTGGTATTCTTGCAGCTATTGCTAAAGAACGTGGCATCAGCTTGCCAGCAACGATGAAGAATTACTACAAGGGTAAGCCTGAGTACGTCAATAGAGTCGTTGAACTTGAAAATGAGTATGACATTGAACGACGTAAGGCATTGATGAACTACGCTAAAAGTCTTGGTTTCACAACCATGCACTCATTCTTCAATTCAATGAACCAAGGGGATAGCAATGGAACTGAATCTTGATGAGATTGTGCTCAATGTTGACCGTTCATACACCTACAAACACGGTGAAGTAACAGACGTATCATACTTCATTAGGGATTTGGACACTGATATGGTCGTATGCCAAGACATCATTGACCCTATCACAGAAGAGCCTAGTGAAGAAATGGCTACACTTATGGCTAACGCTATTGTTATGTACAAAGCGTTGTCTGAGATTACTCGTATCTATGAATACGATAACAGCTTACCGTGGATTGAAAGGTCACTACGTATGTGGGCTGCTGCTAAAACAGCAATAAAGGAATGTGCTATTGCAGAAAAAGGAACCAGTCATGAATGACACACCAAAGCAAAGCCCAAGACCATTTACACATAAAGTGTCTAAGAAAAGAGTAGGCGTATTCGAAATTGATGAAAATAGTATTTGCGATGCAAAAGGCAATATTTTGATTGCAGAAAACTATGTACCAAACTACCATTGCGATTGCGAAGGTTATGTTATCTCTTTAGCTCCGAGTGATTGGCATCTATTCGCAGCCGCTCCTGAGATGCTCGAAGTACTGAAGAAAACGAAACAAGTGCTCGAGTCCGGACAAGTTTGGGACCGGACTGAGGGAATAATGATGATCGACGAAGTTGTCGCCAAAGTAGAAGGGAGGCAGGTATGATTGACAATACACCATACAATGCCTCAATCATTGAGGTAGAGCCTAATAGCCAAGCATGGCTGGATTGTCGTTTTAAGTTTATCGGCGCATCGGAGATTGGTTCTGTTATTGGACTTAACCCTTACAGCAACCCATATCAAGTATGGGATAACAAAGTAAATGGCAAGTCTGTGGAGTCTAACTTTCGCATGCAAGCAGGTCACTACTTTGAAGAGTCAGTCGGTAAAATGATTGGAGATCGTGTAATGGGCATTCATACCATCGAACGTGATGGATGTATCCGTTTACATCATGACTACCCATATATCGGCTGTACGCTCGACTTCAAAGGTGAGTGTGACTATGGCGACTACGTACTTGATGTCAAATGTGTAGGTGTCAACACGTACAACAAGATCAAGTCGTATTACAGTCTACCTGCTATCTACTATTGGCTGCAAATCCAACAGCAATTGCTTGTCATGTCCGAAGCTCATGTAGGCTTTCTGGCTTACTGGGCTGCTGGTCAAATGCTTAAGATCTACAAGATCGAACGGCATCTGCCATCATTGGACATTATCACAAAGGCAAGTGAAGTCTTTTGGCAGCATGTAATGGAAAAGAAAGAGCCCAACGCACTATTGGAAGTGGATGGGCTCACAGATTACATTGCTAATGCCACTAAGTATCAACAAGATACTACAACAGTCTTCACTGTCATGGGCAATTAATCAGCCTTTGGCTTGCGACCACGCTTGACTTCAACAGAATCATTTGTCTCTACGGAGATAGATGGTTCTGTTTTTTCTTCTACGACCTTTGTCGCATTAGGCAGTGACGCTACATTCTTGACCCATGCATTATTGACTGGGTTATAGTGCAGCAACCATTCCAATTCTACCCATGCAAATTCATCGTAATCGGTTACGATCAAAGCACGTTGTACGCCTGACGATGCTGGGTCAGTCAATGCAATAACCTCATATGGCTTATTCAGTGAAAATGGGCCTGATGGATTACGAACAGACTTGATCTTCTGCTCAAATGCTGATCGTGTTTGGGAAGGCTGGACTTCAGGGTCTTTGAATGTGACCTTGATGTTATTCAGAGTCTGCATCTCGCTTCTTTCTAGTTGGTTTACGACGACGTTTAGTTGGTTTCTTTTCAAGTTCTTCGCCTACCAAATTAGCAATAAACTCGCGTTCACGCTTCATTTTTCGACTAGCACTAGTAATTCCATAGATCACATCTCCAGGAGCCTGTAGTGGGATAGCAGCTGGACCGAGCAAATCTGTTACACGCTTACCCCAACGCATATCGTTAGGCATATTTGGCAGAATGCCTGCTTGGTGCATAGCATATAAGCCCATCAAACCTGCTGCATCAAATGCTGGCTTCAAACCAGCACCTCCAGGAATAACATTAGCCATATCTCTAAGTATGTATTCCATCTTTTGCGCTGTTTTAGCGTCTTCCAAGTCGGCTGTAGCAAACAAACTAGTAGCTTCAAAGATCGTTTTGACTGCATTACCAATAGGTTGCTCACCACCACCAATCATTTCTACTGCCGTTTCTACCTGTCCTGTCAACGTGTAATCAGATTGTTGTGTAAATGCATCCATAAGGTGGTGCAAAATGCTAGCTACGCCCATGACAGCCAATGGAATGAATGCCATCTTACCAGCTACACTCAAACGCAAAGCTTGTGCTCCATCATCAGGAGACCATGCTGTAAATGTACGCTGTGCGACCTGATCGCCCAGATCCAATCCGTACTTGGTCATCATAACATTAGCAAAATCTTTGTCTTCCTTGACTGTTTCGTACCAAGAATTCCAGAACTGCAATTCGTTGATAGGGTCTAATACTGTACGTTGTGCAAAGCGACGGAAATACTGGCTAAACAAATTGTAAGCACGACCAAATGGTGTTTGAACATGGAACGCTTTTTCATCAAACTTACCTTGCAATGTCTCAATACCTTGTTCAACAAATGAGGTGATAGCTGTTGGGTTGGTACGTACATCACGTCCTACATTCAACGCTTCAAACGCCTTCGTACTTGTACTTCCGGAACGCAAAATACCTTCTTGCTCAGTTTCACCTTGATTAGTGAATAGACGCAGACGTAGGTTGTTGGCAGTCATCAGACCTCGACTTGTTGCCACAAGAACAGGGTCCATAAATGACAACGTTTTACCAGACAACGCCAATACTTGATTAAGACGGTTTAGATTCATTGCTTGCAATTCATCTAACGTAGCTACGTATTGCTCGAGGCCTTCCTTGTTCGTTTTAGTAAACGCCAAGTTTATTTGTCCTTGACGGATACTTGCTTTGACATTCTCCGCATAGCGCATATTCTTGTTAATGACTTGTTGGATATAATCCATGTCATCAGCTGTCAAAAAACGTCCAAGGCCATCAATAATTTGCTTAACCTTTGTGGCTTCATTAAGCATTTCCACGTACATGATTGTGCTGCGATTAGTCGATTGTATTTCTGTTGGACTAATCAATTCAGCAGCAAGTCCTGATCCCTTTTCGAGACGTTGTTTAGCTGTTGATGCAGCTGGCGTACCTTCACGCATGTATGCATCAATTTCTTTTGTCTTCATCAAACGGAATATGCCAGCAACTTGCTCAACAAAGTTTTTACCAACGGCCTTGATGTTACCACCAAATGTACCAGGCATTGCTTCGCTATTAAACAACTGTGGAAACACTTGTGCTGCTCGTGTAGCATAACCAAGCTTGTTACCGTACACGTTACGCCCATACTTAAATCCTGCTGCCAGGATTGTGAATGCAACGCCAGTAGCAGCAGCAGACACTCCAATAAACGGAGCTGCCAATACACTGCCTAGAATAGTTGCAGTTTCTTTGCCATAGCCATAACGCCATTGTGAAGCACCCATAGAAATGACTTGCGCTGTCTTATCCAAATAACTAGCAAGACTGCGCGGCATATCTTTGCGCCCAACCTTTGCAAAAAAGTTGATCGACGCTTTCGGATCATCAATAACATATGCTTGACGCACTTGATTATTGCTAAACTTTTGCATTGCCTGTGCTTCAACGCCTGACAAAAACTCACCCAGTTCACTTTCTTCACCAAAGATTTTGTAGATGCTTTTTTGACGTGCTTCGTTAGCCATGTTTGCAAGCCAACCGTTAGACTGACCCTTTTGTACCTGTGACACTGTTTCAAGATCAATGTAACTCAAGCTTCCATTTTCTTGATTGTAAATGACCATCACGTCTTTAGGTTCTGCCTTTTGATCAACACCCAGTTTTTGAGTAATCTGTTCCAATGACTTCATATGGCTTTGGAACATTTCAGGTGTGATAGAACCTTCGGATAGCATCTTGTTGTATAGTATAGCACTTTCTGTTAGACGTTGTTGAGCTTCTTGTACGCTTTTAGACGCTACAGTCCGTGGTGAAATCCGTACTACACCTGCCATGCGACCAGTAATCGTTTTGACGTTGTTATTTGAATCTGCTACATATGTTACAGATACTGGCGTTGTTAGTGGCACACCCATTTCGTCTGACGATAGCCACTTACGACCTTCATTAGCCACTTCAGCTATCTTAGCACGCCAACCACGGCTACTATGTACATCGAGATTTTCAGTGTAGATAGTACCATCAGTGCTGAACAACGACAATAGGTTATTCTCTGCTATTGGACTATCAAGAACAGACTTGCCCAATGCACGGCGAATATTGCGTTCTGTGTTGTATGCGTTAGTAAACAACGCGTTGATGTTAAGGAACGTTGATTGCAGAACGTCTTTGTTACGCTGGAATAACAGGTCTTCGCTAAAGCTATCAGGCTGCCCAAACACAAACTTCATGATCTTGTAATCACGATCATCAAACATTGCAGGGCGTTCAGGTTCTTGACCCAATATTTCACGCTTGAAAAAGCTATTGACCTTAGACAATTGCTTGTTCTTACGATCAGCTGCATTGCGTCGTGACTGCATATGAGACACAACCATTTTACCTTGATCGACTTTTGAATCTTCCCTTAACAATTCTGGATAACGTTCGTTTAGACCTAACACCTCAAAGTATTGACTGTATAATTCATACAATGAGTTTAGCGATGCCTTTGCTTGTTCCCGTGTTTCATTATCAGGGCTACGCATATCTTCAACAATAGCATCACGCAAGCTCAAAGCTTTTGTGATTACCTCTGAGAAGGTATCGTAGTTAACAAACTGCATCGCGTTAACGTTGTCAGTCAGTTGTGCTTTAATGCGAGCATTAGCTTCGTTACGCAAATCGTTGGCAATAGTCTGTGCTTGATTCCACAATTGTGCAAACTCTGTGGATTCAATAGGTGGCTTTGCTGATACTGGCGTAATACCTGCTGCAACTTCTTCCTCGCTCAACGGTACAATTTCATTAGGGGTATTTTCTTCGTACAGATTACGTACGTATTCCTCCAATGATGCTGCAATGTTGTGTTGATATGTAGCATATCGATGATTCTGTGCTTTAGCAGTAACAGCTACTTTCAAAGCATTGATAATGTTCTGACGTGTGTACTGTGTAGGCAACTTGTAGTCAGGTGCATTGACATAAATCTCTTCAGCAATAGCAGTCAATTCATTGTCAGCAATGTATCCGTTGGAGTCTGCCGTAAAGACCTTATTGCCAACCTTAACTGTAATAGCTGGGTCATTAATACCGTTGAATACACTTGTTGCACTAACAGACGCTAGCGACATATCTACCAATCGTCGTGCTTCTTCGACTACGCCAGCATTTGGGATAGGCTCAAATCGTTCTTTCAAATTGCCACGCAGTTCACTGAGATCGGCAGCCATTTTATCTTTGATACCATTGATGTACCGCTTACGATAACCATGACGGACATACGTTTCGCTTTCAATTGACGCATACTTAGGCATCATTTGTTGTGTGTACTGGCTGCCAAGAGTGTTCTTGGTAATAGTCTGCGAGACGTTACCAGCCTCATCTACAACAACAGCAATGTTTTCTGATATAGGCGTGTATAGCGAGTGATTCTTTTTGTCCCTAGCATAATGCCTAATAAACGATGGAGCATCCTGGTTAGCAAGAACTTGATAGCGGTCCCACCATGTGCGTGGGATAAAGCCCATAATCTTAGCTTGCTTATCAGTGATCTTTACAACATCAGACAATGCTTGAGCTAGGTAAAAGCTCTTATTAGCTCGAATGATGTTTTCTCCACGTGTTTTGCCGTTAGGCTCTATCTGTGTGAGACCGCTGTATTTACGGTGCAATCCTTCTTCTATCGTACGCAACTGCTGCGGATCAATAGCCGACATCAACACCTCATACATCTCATCAGCATTAACCCCTTCGCCAAACTCAGACTTCAGGTATTCGCTGATAGTGTCATTGATTTCTTGTGTGTTTTCCCATGACAAATCAACAAGTCGTTGTCCAACGTATTTGTTCAACCGATTGAGGCGACCAGCACGCTGGCTTTGCAACTTGAAACCTTCTACTTTACGCTTTGTGCCATCAAACAATCCAAAGATTTGACCAGGGATCTCGTCAATTGATTGGTCTGGACGCAAGTTGTTAAGTTGCTTGACCTCATTATAATACACTGTATCTTGATACAATGTTTGAAGAATGTCCTGCCCATTAGGCATTGTAACGGTACCGCCTTCTTTCTTAACGCCTTCGTAGATGTCGCGTAATCCGGAATAGTAATGCTGGTCTAGCGCATGTCGTCTATTAACTCCAACATTATTTAGATGATCATACATAGCCCCATAAATGCCATTTGGGATTGTCGATTCTTGTATAGCTACCATACGTCCAAGCATAATCATGCGATCACGATCAGACACATTGCGATCAATCCTAACAGCAGCTCCTGTATCTAACAAATTAGACGGCAAAGCTTTAGGCATCAATGTAGCTTCAACGTCTGTTGCTCTCCAGTTGAGCAATACAGGGCGTTTGCCATCCTTATTTGCTGCGACAATTGCTTGTTGAATGTTTTTGATAACCCCGTCATCTGACAATCCAAAACGATTAATCAAACGTACATTGTCTGGTGCCGTGTAATTTTCACTCCAGCCATCAGTAATGTTAGGGCCATCCATTTTTGTTGCGATAAATACAGTATCAGGATTAGAAGTAGCAACTTCGGTAATCTTTGATGGTATCATTGCCTTTTTGACCGTCGCACGATCAATAACAGCTGGCATGATAAGATTAGGAGGGAACAAATCGTTTGGTGTGATCTGATACTTAGCCATCAACTCAGTAATAGGCTCGGTATATTCACCTTTACGATATATTTCTTCGATGCCAAACTGCTGGTCTGGAGTAACCAGTGTTACACCATCTTTAGTTACTTCCCATGCTACATCTGGATTGCCTGCTATCGGAATTGTGGTTTCGATTTGTCCATATGCACGTTGCAACATTTCAGCCAACGCCAGTTGTACTGGAGGCAACGCATTTGGATTAGATGCGGTATTATTGAAGATGTCGTTTGGATTATATATCCGTGCCGATGGAGTGAAATTCTCGCCTTCGGTTTTGTTAACAAGATTAGACACTAGATCAAACCGTGCATCAAGCGCTGACATATTGCCAAATACGTTAAACATTTCTTCCCAATTACTGAGACCTAAAAAATCAGCCTCATTCATTGTTTTGGAAGGTCCTAACTTAATATCTGCCAAAGCCTGCAATGTCTGCATGGTTTCTGCAAGATTCCGTGTTAGGTTGTAAGATGTGTTTTGGTACAACTGTAGCGTATTGTAAAGCACTGGATTATA
>JACCDU010672094.1_pt1 | contig 27184 bp, 32 predicted proteins | sample 7446081 | NCBI WGS metagenome assembly JACCDU01 (sample SAMN15323447, study PRJNA562643) | freshwater metagenome | isolation source: river surface water | place: USA:Blue River Watershed | collected 2017-08-17
CGCGCCTCTTCACCGAGCTCTTCGCGATGGCGATGCGCCTTCAGCTGGTGCTCGACCAGGACCCCGAGCTCGCGCAAGCCAACAGCTGGTGGTTCGACGACTTCGGTGTCGACGCCATCAAGCGCAGCTTCCGCGTGGAGGAGATGGGCGGCACCTGGGTCACCGAGACCTCGCTGCACCCGAGCGACGTCGAGCGCATCAAGTCCTCGCTCGAGTCGGGCTGGGGCATGTACGAGGAGCTGCTGGCTGCGCGCGAGCGCAAGCGCCGCGAGGAGGAAGAGCGCCGCGAGAAGATTCGAGCCGCGCTCGCCAAGCTCACGGGCGATGACATCAAGGTGCTCGGTATCCAGCATCTGGTGAGCCTCTCGCGCTGAGCCTCCCTCCCCGGGATGTCGCGCCCTTCGCCCGCTCGGACGAAGGGCGCTTTGCTTCTGGACGGACAAGAAGAAGCGCCCGACGGGGTCGGGCGCTGAAAGAGTGGGTTCAAAAAGGTCCGTGGAGAGACCTGCGGCTCAGCCGCCCTTGCGGGCCGGGGTGGCCTGGTTCGCTGAAGGCGCGATGCCCTGCAGTTCGCGCATGCGCGCATCCATCGCGTCGAGTTCGGCGCGGGCCTTCTTCATCTGGGCCGCGAGCGCTTCGAGCTCTGCACGACGGGGGTCGGGCGCGTCGCCCGAGGCGGGCGTGGGCGTCAGCTGGACCGTGCTCTGCGAGCAGTTCTTGCCGCACGACTGCTGCGTCGCCTGCATCTGCACGCCGGCGCAGTTCGCCTTCACGACGGTGAAGTTCGGCGTCTGGTTGGACGTCGTCACGCGGTAGGCCTGCATTTCGCAGCCCTCCACGTCGAACGGCTTGCCGATGCGAGTCACCGCAAGGCGCGTGTTCTCGAGCGTCGCCTTCTGGCTCGAGTCCGGTTCGGGGCTCGTGTCGCAGCCGGCCAGCAGCAAAAGCGCGAAGCCGCAAGCAAGGAGGTGGTGTCGATTCATGGGGGGGTGTCCTGGTGAAAATGTCGAAGGGGTCCTGCAAGGTGTAGCGCCCGCGCCGGAGCCGAGCTTCCTACAGAAGGCACGACTTTTCGTGTTCCGGACCTGCCCATGTACTCCGATGCCTGCAAGAACTTCTCGTGCCGCGCGCCCCTCACCTTGGTGAACAACGCCGACGGCACGACGCGCCGGCTGCTGTCGTGGGAGTGGAACGCCGTCGCACCGGAGCCTGCAGGGTTGCTGGAGGACGGCACCTACCTGGCTGCGAGCGTGCTCGCCTCGCTGTGGTCGCTGCAGCCTTGCATGCACTGCAGCGAAGAGGACCCAGCCTTCGACTGGCCGCGCCACCTGATGAGCTACTGAACAGACGAGCCCCGCGCCCATGAAGAAGCCGCCCCGGGGTACGGGGCGGCGAATGGTTGAAGCAGGCCTCGTCGAGAGGCCCGCGTCGAGTGCAGCGTCAGTGGGCGCCGCGCAGCTTGTTCACCAGCGTGTGGCCGCCCGCGAGCGCAAGGCCCGTGACGACGCCGATGGCGGATTCGGCCAGCAGCGCAACCGGCCACGGCTCGAGGTGCAGGTGCACCTGGTGGGCCAGGATGCCGCCTGCGACCATGAACATCGCGACCATGCCGATGGGCTCGAGCACGCGAAGGATGGCCGGAGCCGCCTTCACCAGCTGCTTGCCGAAGGCTTGCGTGCGTGCATTGGCCGAGCGCATCAGGTGCAGACCCATGTCATCCAGCCGGATGATGAGGGCAATCAGGCCATAGACGCCGACCGTCATGACGACAGCAACCAGGCTGAGCACCGCCACCTTCACCATCAGCGGCGCGGTGTCCATCGTCGAGAGCGCGATGACGAGGATTTCGAGGCTGAGCACCAGGTCCGTGCGGATGGCGCTCTTCACCTTCTGGTCCTCGGTCAGGTTGGCCTCGTCGTCCTGGGCGCCGTGCGCGTGCGGCAGGAGCCGCTCGAGCAGGCCTTCGCCGCCTTCGTAGGCGAGGTACAGCGCACCCAGCACGAGGGCCACGGTGATGGCCATCGGTGCGACCTGCTGCACGATGAGCAGCACCGCGGCGAGCCACGCCTTGTTGAAGGCGCTGCCCCGGGCGATGCGCAGCACCGCCGGAATCTCGCGATTGGGCGAGAGCCCGCCGACCTGGCCCGCGCCGACCGCGAGGTCGTCGCCGGCCACGCCTGCGGTCTTGGCCGCGGCCTTGCCGCTCATCACGGCGATGTCGTCGGCCGAGGCCAGCAGCTTGCCGGTCTGGGAGGCCATGTCGTCGGCAGCGGCGGCTGCGAGCTTGGTCACGTCGCGGAGCACCGCGAAGAATGCAGAAGAGGGCATGGAGGTCCTGAGAGATGACCGGGCACGAGGCTCGGCCGGGGTTGAAAGGGGGTCCTGTCCGGTGTAGCCACCCCTGGCGACCCCGCTCGGGTCCCTAGACGATGGTTTCAACCCGAGGACATCGCCATGCGCCCTTTCTCAGACGCCGAGAACGCCCGTTTCGCCGAACTTGTCGGCCGCACCGTCATCAAGAAGAGCGGCAAGCCCTTCAAGTCCGGTGCCAAGAAGGGCACCGTGACCGGCACGATGCTGCATCCGACGAGCGGACACCTGTGCTACACGTTCGCCGAGGACGACTCCTACGTGGAGTGCTTCCGCTGCATCGAGGCCCCGGCCCCCGCCGAGGCGCTCACCTGCTGAGTGCAGACCTCGCCGTCCCCTCCTTCGACGCCTCGCACCCCGCGAGGCGTTTTTTCGTCCCAGGGAGCTCAGAACTGCGGGCCGAACGAGAGCGCCGCCCGGTCGCGCCACAGCGCGAAAGCCATCCGCGAGCCCATGCCGACGTAGCAGCGCTTTAGGCTGTCCCAGGGGTCGAGCTCCAGGCGCCGTCCTTCGCAGTACGCCTCGAAGGCCAGCCGCTCGCGCTCCATGTGGGGCGAGCCGTGGGCGCCCATCCAATGCGCTTCGTGAGGCACGGGCCGGTGCGTGCCCGCACCCTGGGACAGTGCGCCTCGGTCCGCCCAGGTCTGCAGCAGCACTTGCGTGCTGCGCTTGTCGTAAGCTTGCGTCTCGGGGTTCCACGGTCCCGTCGCCCAGCAGTGCCCCGTCATGTACGACTCGAAGAGCACCCGCTCGGACTCAGGCACGCCCGGCCGCTCCAGGCCCTTCGTGCGCGCCTGCGCTTCGGTGGGCACCACGATGAGAGGGCGCACGGTCGGGCGCACCAGGGCGTTCACGTCAGGTCCTGCCGTGCCGTTCATGCGCGCCGCCCAGCGCTCGCCCAGCAGGTGGCGCACCCGCATGAGGGCGACCCCCAGCAGGTTCAAGCCCTTCCACTGAGCAGGGTCCTCGGCGCGCGGGTCGGCTTCGGCCAGGCCGATGCCCCAGATGGCGTCGACCGGGCTCGCCTCGATGAGCGTGCGGGCGCGGGTGAAAGTGAGTGCTTCGGACAGCTTCGGGTTCTGCTCGAACTTGGCCAGGCACCCCTCGAAGACGATGCGCTCGCGGTTCGCCACCCAGGTGGCCTCGTCGTAGCCGCGCACGGCGCGGCCGAACGCCTTGATGTAGCGCGGGCTGGAGGCGGCCATGATGCGCTCCAGTGCGTCGACATCCCCGAAGAGCCGAGCCTTGGCGGCCATCATGAACTGCTCGACGTGAAGGTAGGCTACGCCGTCGACAACAAAAGGCGACGGATGCCAGTTCGAGTAGATGTCGCGCGTGCCCCAGAAGAGCACGGAGTGGTCTGTGGTTCGCATGGAAAGTGCCTTACATCGAACGCAGCTGGCGCTGCGTCTCGCGGTCCAGGTCGCGGGCCTTCACGGTCTCGCGCTTGTCGGCGAGCTTCTTGCCGCGGGCGAGCCCCAGGTCGACCTTGAGCTTGCCGGTGTAGGTGAGCGCGAGCGGCACGACCGTGTAGCCGCGCTCGAGGACGCGTCGCTCGAGCTTCTTCAGCTCCTGCTTCTTCAGCAGCAGCTTCCTGCGGCGCAGCGGCTGGCGGTCCACGAGCAGCCCCTTGTCGGAGCTGGCGAGCGGCGTCACGGTGAGCGCGTCGAGCCAGGCCTCGCCGCCCTCGAACTTCACGAAGGCCGAGCCCCCGTTGAAGTTGGCCTGTCCGGCCAGAATCGCCTTCACCTCCCAGCCCTGCAGCATGATGCCGGCCTGCACGGTGTCTTCGATGAAGTAGTTGTGGCGCGCCTGGCGGTTCTCCGCCACGAGGCGCGGCTGCTGTCGAGCTCCGCTCTGGGCGGGATTGGTAGCAGTCATCGTGTTCTCGCAAAAGGATGCGGGGCCGTCCCCGCGCAGCCATTGGAGCCCGAGGAGCCGGAACCGTTCCTCCCTGTGCGGCTCTCTACACGAGGGCAGACCCCTTGAATTCCCCTGGAGACCCACGATGACGACCCTGCCCGCATCCCTGCGAGAGCCCTTGGGCTGGCTGCACGCCATGCTGACCGGTGCCCTGGGCGGGCTCGCCGCCCGTCCTGCCCCCGAGCCGCTCGATGTCCTCGAGCGCGAGCCGCAAGACGAGAACACACACGCCGGCGCCTACGCCGCGCACGAAGCTGTCTCGCAGGCCCTGCATGCGCCGCTCGTCGAGTTCCTCGAACGCGTGGCCCAGGCGCTGCGCGAAGAGGGCTTCACGGTCGGCGCTCCCGAACAGGAGCTGGACAGCCAACCGCACACGCTCTCCTGGGTGTGCAGCTTCGGTGCCGAGGGCTGCATCCCCGAGGACGCCGACCTGGTGCTCGGGCTGTCCCTGTGCACCGAGCAGGCGCCCGCCGGCGCCCCCGCGAACCATGCCGCCCGGCATGACGTGTACGTCGGGCTGGGCTATCTGCAGACCAACGAGAACCTCGTGGGCGAACGCCTCGAAGATGCGCCACAAAAGACGTCGGTGCGGCTGCCCGCTCCGGAGGCCGGCTGCGTGCTCACGCTGAAGACGCGCATCGAGCGTGTGCGCATGCTGCTCGAGGCCGCAGACGAAGCGACGCTCGCTGCGAGCTTCGCGGCCGCGCTCGAGCGCTGAGGCCCTTTCCGAACACACCTTCTTCGGACCGCGACAGCTTCGGCTTTCGCGGTCCTTCTCTTGCCCCGTACCGATGTCCAGACCCCCTGCTTTTTCTCCTGCTGCTGCGCCCTCGAAGGCCGACCTGCTCACCCTCGACGTGTTCGAGGGCCTGCCCGCCCACCGGGTGTTCGTGCCTTCTAACGCGGGCGAGCTGGCCGAGGCCGAGGCCACCCTGCTCGCACACCGGTTCGTGGGCTTCGACACCGAGGCGCGCCCGAGCTTCGTGGCGAGCGACAACGCGCGAGGGCCCGATGTGGTGCAGTTCGCCTGCGACACGGCCGCATACGTGTTCCAGCTCAACCGGCCGCAGTGCCTGCCGGTGGTCGCGCGACTGCTCGCCGACGAGCGCATCGTGAAGGTGGGCTTCAGCCTGGGAAACGACCAGCGACAGCTGCAGCGCGCACTCGGTGCGCGCGCCCGCCCCCTGCTCGACCTGGACCTCGTATTTCATGCACGTGGGCATGTGCGCACCATCGGTGTGAAGACCGCGGTGGCGCTGCTCTTCGGGCGCCGGCTCGTGAAGTCCAAGCGCATCACGACCTCCAACTGGTCGGCGCGCACGCTCGAGCCCCGGCAGGTGCTCTACGCGGGCAACGACGCGTGGGCTGCGCTGCAGGTGCTGCAAGCGCTTGCGCTACCCGAAGACCGCCTGCCCATCTGGGAGGACGGCGCGCCCCCTGAACCCGCCACGCCACTCGTGCGGCGGGCGGGCGCTAGACGCAGGAGGCCCCTCAAGAACACCTTCTCCAAGGACACCCCATGAGCACCCCCTCCCCCGTCGCCGAACTCTTCGTGCCCCACGCGCACACCGCAGTCTTCAAGATGGCGGTCAAGTCCTGCTTCTACCTGGACGCGCACGACTTCAGCAACGGCTGCGCGGCCGTCTACGGCCAGCGCATCGACATCATCGAGTCGCCCAACGACACGACCCACGAGTACACCGTCGGCCCCGAAGAGCCGCTGCTCTTCGACGAGGACAAGCTCGCTCGCGTCATCGCTTCGGGCTATGTCGAAGCGGACTACGCGGAAGTCGTGCTCCATGACCTCTACAAGCGAGGCGTGCTGCCCGCCGGCGACTACTTCATCCGTGTGAGCTGGTAGGAACCCCCTCGTAGCCTCGCGCAATCTCGATTCCAGGCCCGACCTTTTAGGTCGGGCTTTTTCTTCGCCCATCGAGTCTTACCGAGCCTGGACCACGCACAGGAGCGCCTGAGCAAGCGGCCGCTCGAGCGCGCGCTGCGCACGCTCGGGTGCCCCTGCAAGGGCCCGCCGGGCACTGAGAAGCGCCAGGGAGGCGGTCGACTCGTCGGGCGTCTCTCGGCTCAGCCACGCCCAGTGATGCAGGGCGAGACAAGCCCGGTTCCAGGCCACGCGCTCGATGCGTGCGCGCAGACACCGCCACAGCACGGCCTGGGCGAGTCGCTCGGCCCAGGGCTCGAGGCGAGCCGCCTCGGTGCGCGCAGCCTTCATCTGGACAAGGTGAATGGAGAAGAGCGCTTCGCACTGCGCATCGTGCTCCTGCTGCCTGCGCCGGAACTCGGCAAGCGAGACAGGCGCCGGCAGCCCCTGCCGGATGCGGTCCAGTTCGGCCTGCAGGACTGCCGGGTCGGGTCCCGGGCGAGAGGCCGAGGACGTGTTCTGAGGCGCAATGCGCGCGAGAGGGTGGGAGCGAGTGTTCATGAGACGGACGCGTGAGCACAGGCACATCGCCTGCCCTTGCAACATCGTGAACGCGCCCGTTTCGTGACCGGAACATCGTAACCGGTTGTATCCGGCCGCAGGGCTTGGAAGGTGCGACGCCCCAAAGTCGAGCGCCCCGGAACACGTGAGTGAACCGGGGCGCCGGTAGCTCAGGCTTGCGCCCTGCTACGAGAGATTGGGTGACAAGGTTCTCTCAGGACCTCGCTGGGGCTCAGGCGGCCGCCAGGAAACGCTCGTCGTTGGCGTTTGTGGTTTCGCTCTGTTCGCACGCCGCATTCCCGAGGGAGTGCTTCGCACCGGGTAGTCGCCTGCCCGCGTCGCCGCCTTCAACTTCGTGCGCCGTCGAGACCAGTTCACCCCCATCACAAGCGTTCCACGACATTTCGGCTTCGATTGCCTGGTGTGGGACGGAGCGCTTGTGGTGGAGGTGAGGGGAGTCGAACCCCTTTGCCGACACACGTCACATCCGGAGGATGCACGACGATGAAACATCTGTAGCGACAGCCCGCAAAACGTTCCCAAGAATCCCTCGACAGCACCGAAGATGGTGCCGCGGTCGCTTCACTGGGCATCGGCAGACCTCGCGAGCGGATACGCTCCGAGGCCTTGCCGAACCTCGTGCCGGGAGCGGCCTGGGCCCCTTGCAGGGGCAGTTTAAACGCGTCCCGCTACAGAAACCACGCGTATTCACTGCTCCGGAGCTCTACCTTGAAGCGTTCGTTCACCCTTGCGCCGCTCGCGCTGCTTGCCGCCGTCCTGGCCGGCTGCGGCGGTGGCGGCAGCGACATCATCCACTCGGGCGAGGTGTCCAACACCGTCGAGCCTGCCGCCGGCATGACCGTCTCGGCGGGCAGCCGCCTGGACATCACCTCCTACGCCGTCGCCTCGTCCGACTCCATCTCCTCGCACGCCTGGACCATCACCCAGGCCGGCGGCACGGGCACCAACTCGGCGCCCGTCATCGGCGACCCGTCGTGCTCGCGCGCCAGCGTCGTCACCGGCGCGCCGCCTTCCAACAACGGCGTGAGCAAGGACGGCTCCTCGCGCTGCACGACCTTCATCACCGTGCCCCAGGACACGCCCGCAAGCGAGTGGGTGGTCGAGAACGTGGCCAAGAGCTCCAAGGGTGCGCAGGCGCGCCGCTTCACGCTCAAGGTGCTGGCCCTCGGTGCGCTCGACGGCGGCCTGGCCATCAAGGTGCCCACCGTGCCGCAGCTCACGGACGTGGGCAGCGTCACCACGCTGATGGCCTCCTACACCGCCAATGCGGGCGTCACCTTCGACGGCCCGGTGAAGTACGAATGGACCCAGGCATCGGGCGCACCGCTGCCGTTGGCCGGCGCCCACACCCAGATGTTGTCCTTCACGCCGCGCAGCGCCGGAGACTACGTCTTCAAGGTCCGCATCAGCACCTCGCTCGCTGGCCGCGCGCTCGAGCGCGAAGCCGCGGTCGTCGTGACGGCCCAGGCACCCGAGGCGCCCTCGTACTTCAATGTGAGCGCGGGTCCCCTTCAGGCCGTCGAGGTCAACAAGACCGCCACGCTCGCCGGCACCGTCTCGGGCAACGTCGACGCCTCCGAACTCAGCTACGAATGGGCTCAGGTGTCCGGCCCCGCCACGAGCCTCTTCCTCGAGAACACGCTCGGTGCGCAATTCCGCCCGACGGCCACCGGCGACTACGTCTTCGAGCTGCGCGCAACGCGTGCCTCCAAGCAGGTGACCAAGGCCTCGCGCACGATGGTCACGGTCTACCAGCCGCAGGTGCAGGTGCCCTTCTTCACGGTCGACGCGGGCTCCGCGCAGGCAGTGAACCTGGGCTCGACCGTGCGCCTGTCCGGTGCCCTGGCTGTCGGTACGCCGGCCCCCTCCAACGTGACCTATCTGTGGACGCAGAAGGCCGGCCCCGCCGTGACGCTGTCTTCGGCGACCACGCTGTCCCCCAGCTTCATCGCCCAGGTGGCTGGCAGCTACGAGTTCGAGCTGGCTGCGACCTCTTCGGACGGGCAAGTGAAGACCGACACCGTCGTGGTGCAGGTGACTCCTGCTGCGAGCGGCTCGTTCACCGTCTCGGCAGGGGACATCCAGGTCAAGCTCACCGGCGAGACCATCGCACTCGCGGGCAAGGTGGCCATCACCGGCAATCTGTCTTCGGACAACCTGGTCTACCGGTGGACGCAGGTGAGCGGTCCTGAAGTCGCCGTCATCGGCCAGAACCAGCTCGATGCGCAGTTCCGCCCGCTCGCCAAGGGCGACTACGTGTTCGACCTGACCGTGAGCCGTGCCGATGACCCGAGCATCTTCCGCACCGACCGCACCCTGGTCGCCGTCTACGACCCGGCCGACGCCTCGCGCGAGCCGTTCTATGCGGTCTATGCGGGCGACGCCCAAATCGTCGAGGCCGGCAAGGTCGTGCGGATGGAAGGCAGCCTGCGCACCGGCAACCCCGCTCCGGAGAACGTGTCCTACAAGTGGACGCAGATGAGCGGTCCGGTTGCGGTCATCATCGCCAACGATGCCACGCTCAGCGCAAGCTTCGTGAGCACGACCCAGGGCACCTACGTGTTCCAGCTGACCGCGACCGCCGGCACGATGAACAAGGTCTCGGTGACCACCGTCACCCTCGTGCCCGAGACGACCACGCCGGCCGTGCCCCCGAACTGACGGCCCCGCACGCCTGCCCTCCTTAGAGGGCAAGGCCCCCGAGTCGAAGGACCGGGGGCCTTTTCTTGGCCCGCCGGTGCCCCGAAACAGGGCCCGGACTACGCGCGGGAACAAAAACGCCGCCGGGCCAGGGCGCCGGCGGCGGGGGCTGACGGTCGCGCTGCCCGCGGCACACCGCGGGCGCACCTGCGTCCTCAGTGTGCCCGCAGGGCGGCATGCACCTGTGCGCGACGGGCCTCGAGGTCCTGCGGCAGGGCCGCGCCGCTCAGCCGGTGCACCTCGACGTCGGTGATGCCGATGAAGCCCAGGACGGTTCGCAGGTACGGCTCCACGAAGTCGGCCGGATGCGGAGAGCCCTCGTAGACACCGCCCGTGCTCATGAGCACCACGGCCCGCTTGCCGACAAGCAGCCCCTGGGGGCCGGTTTCGGTGTAGCGGAAGGTCTCGCCCGCGCGCAGCACGTGGTCGAACCAGGCCTTGAGCGTCGAAGGAACGCCGAAGTTGTACATGGGAGCCGCCAGCACGACGACGTCGGCGGCCTTGAGCTCGGCGAGCGCCGCATCGGCCTCAGTCGGGCGTTGCGAGAGATGCTCACCGCGCAAGTGCGGCAACGGCTCGGCACCGAGGTCTCGCACGAGCTGGCGCGCCTCGGGGTGGGTCTCGCGCCAGCGGGCGCGCAGGGCCTCGAGCATGCGGTTGGTTTCGGAGTGTTCGCCCAGCACGCTGGACTTGATGAAGAGGACGGTGTTCATGGCGGATTCCAAGGCGGGCCCGGTCCATCCGGGCCTCTATCTCGTGTATCGACCCGCCCGCCCGTTTCGCCGCGAACCGCTTGTAGGCGTCGTTCGAACGGATTGAACGGAGGCTCCCGCCGGTGCGCCCCGCCGCACGTGAACGCCACAGAACGCCGGGCCGCGCGCAGGCTCCAACGGGGCATGCCCTTGCTGATGAACCTGCTGCGCTCCAGTCGCACCGCTCGCTTCGGACTGAGCGGACTGTTCGGTCTCGTGCTGTGCCTCGCGAGCCCGTCGTCCCGTGCGGGCGACGCACCCGACAGCTGGGTGGAGGCCGCGCGTGAAGTGCTGCAGGACCCCTTCTTCCAGACGCTTCCGGTGAGCGTGCGAATGCTCAAGAGTCCCGAAAGCAGCTCGCCGGCCAGCATGCGGCTGACGGATGACAGTCGTTGCGAGCTTCTGCTGCAGCACCGAGCGAACCCGAAGGAAGCGCAGGTGGTCCTCTCGCAGGCCTCGCCGTCCCTCAGGCCCCTGCTGCTGCGTGCGGTCATCGTGCACGAGCTCGCGCACTGCTGGCGTTACCAGGACCGGCCCGAGACGCTCGAGAGCCTGTTTCAGCTCTCGCACCTGGCTCGCGTCGACGAACGCCTAGCCCCTGAAGTAGAGCGCCTTCGACAACAGGAGGAGACGTTCGCAGACATGGTGGCGCTCTCCTGGGTCGAGCATCGACATCCGGGCCGGCTGCAGCCGATGCTCACCGCCTTCTTCGGACTGCGCACCGACCCGCGACTGTCCCGAGGGGCCCACGACACGCTGGCAGCCCTCGAACGAGTCCGCCGCCACGGCATGGTCTATGGCGAGACGCCGTATCACGCCGCCGACACGATGCTGGCACTGCTGCGGCCCGCGCGGACCTGGACGACCGCGCGCAGGGCGCCCTCGCGCTGAGGCACCCCAGGTGCAGGCCAGCCGGCGCTATAGGCTGGATGACGACTGCATCGACTCCCCTCGTTCCCGAAGAGCATTTCGCCTGGCTGAACGCTCACGGACTCTCCGATACCCGAGTCCTGGGCCTGCGTGCCGGACCAGGCTACCTGACGATGAAGCCTCGTCCGGGCTCGGCCGGCAGCATCGCGCACTTCGAAGCCGAGCACCCGGGTGGGGCACTACTGTCGGCCACCTGCGTGGCCGAGCTGGTCAGCGGCACCGAGCGGCGCTTCGTGCTCATTCGGCGAGACCTCGAGGCGCCGGTAAGCCCCGGCTGCTGGCAGATTCCGGCTGGACGCTGCTCGCCGGGCGAGTCGCCGCTGCTGACCGCGGTGAGAGAGCTGGATGAGGAAGTCGGCATCGAGGGCGTGGCAGGAGGCTGGTCCGCAGCCTGCGTGCGTCGGGAGGGCTCGCCGGTGCGCTACAGCACCCCGGAGGGCGTGCTCGAATTCGAGGGCCAGTGGGCCTGGCACCACGCAACGTACGAGTTCTTCGTGCGCCTGGAGCTGCACGTGCCCGCCTTCGAGGCCGTGCGGCTGTGGGACAGGGAGCCCTACGGGCGGCAGGTCGCGCTCTTCACGGCTCGCGAGCTCATCGAACTGCTCGACACCCGTCAGCTTGCCATGGGTAGCGCCGCGGTGGTGCGCGAGATGCTCGCCCGCTCGCAGCTCAACCGCGAGATGCGGTTGGGCCCGCAGGACCGCCTGGCGGTCTGAGCCGCCTCACGCCTGGGGCCGCGGCCCGCAGCTGCGAACACCCGGCTGAGCGCGGAGCCACTCGAGGAGGGGCGCGTTGGACCGCACCCATGCCATCACGGTCGAGTGTCCCGGCGTGCTCGAAGCCATCACGGTCTCTCGCATGCCGTCTGCGTCATCGAGCAGCACCCCGCGCAGCTGGATGCCGCGCACGAAGGCGGAGGCCCGCTCGGTGGGCACGCAGGCGATGAGGAAGCGACGCTCAAGCGCGATGGAGGACATGACTGCAGAAGAGGTGAGTGGGCGATGCCTCGTATAGGCGGCCCGCCACTCAGGCCCCGCCACTCTCTCCGCGCACGGGCCCGGGTACCAGGACTGCAGGCACGCAGTGGGATTGCATGCTCGCGCGCAAGGACCTTCGCAGCGAACGATGGTGCTCGCCCGCCAGCAAGGCGCTCGCCATCATTCCAGCGAAGTTGTAGAGCCCGAGAAAGACGAGCGCAGGCTGCGTGCTCGAGATGAGCGCACAGGTTGCCGCAACCGCCGCGTCCGGAACGACGGCCACGCCACACTGAGCCCGACACAGCGGAAGGAGCGCCTGCGCAAACGCATCGTCGGGGGTGCTGCGAAGGCGTCGGCGAACCCGCACGAGCAGCGCCATGGCGAGCAGCAGCTTCGGCGCCCACCCGACGAAGGGCTGAGCGTACAGCGCCACGCCCAGCGCGGCGTGCACGAGCGGCATGCGCCAGCTCGCCCAGGCGAGCAGTCCCGCCAGCGGATGGCGCCCAGGAGGCGCGAGCGGAGAGGCGGCAGAAGGGTTAACGGAAACGAGGTCGACGGACACGGCGCAACGCCAACAAGCCTTAAGGGGTTGCCGCCTATAAGCACCTCTGCTATACTGCGAACTTCTTTCTTGACCTGCTGCTGCAAGAAAGACCCCTCCAGGGCCGTTGTACGGCCCGGGCGTCTTCTTGCGCGCTTCCAGCCTCGAATCCTTCGAGCATGAAGCCGCATCTGCGACCTCTTCGGAGTCGCCTGTCTTGCAGCCATGAACTCCTCCTTCGATTTCCCCGGAGCCGCGGCTCCGGCCGACACGCGCCTCGTGCGCGCCTTTGCCCGACAGGGCATCCGTCTCGAGCGCCACGGCGACGTCTTCGAGGTCGCCAACGAGCACGCCGAGGCGCGCATCCTGCTGCCGGCCAGCCTGCCGCTGGAGGACCGTGCCGTGCGCCAGCTGCTCGACTTCGCCTCGGTGCGAAGTCCAGACGACGAGCGCGGCGTATGCAAGGCGTGCGCAACGCCCGACTTCCACCCCGGCAGCGTCGCCCCGGTGGGCAGCATCGTGGCCACCGACGCGGACTTCGTCATCCCTGCCGCCATCGGCACGGACATCAACTGCGGCATGCGCCTGGTGCGTACCGGGCTCACGCTCGGTGCGCTCGCGCCCCACAGGCGCCGGTTGCTGGAGCGGCTGTCCCACGTGCTGCTGGAAAGCGGGCGGGACGTGCCGGTAAGCACCGCAGCCTTCAAGGCACTCTTCGATGCGGGCCCCGCGGCCTTCCTGGAGTCCTTGGCACCCCAGGGGGTGTGGGCCCGCATCGACCGCGCGCAGCTGCTGGCCGAGCTCGCCCGTTGCGTGGGGCTGGCGGGCTTCGAGAGCCACAGCCGGCACGTGCCCTCGGCCTATCTGAACGCACGCCATGAGGTCTTTCGCGACCCGTGCCTGGGCACGCCCGGGGCGGGGAATCACTTCGTCGAACTGCAGGTGGTCGACGCGGTGCTGGAGCGCCACGTGGCGCACCGGGCAGGCCTGGTCCGGGACGAGGTGGTGCTGATGATTCACAGCGGCTCGAGAGACCTCGGGTTTCACGTCGGGCACGGGTGGATGGACCGGGCGCGCGCGGCCTGGCCGGCCGGACTCAAGCACCCGAAGCACGGTCTGTACGGCCTGTCGGGGCCGCTGGCCCACGAATACCTGCAGGCGATGGGCGCGGCCGCGCGCTATGCGTGGGCCAACCGCGTCGTGCTCGCCGAGCTGGTGCGCCAGGCCCTCGAAGACGTGACCGGAAGCGGCACGTGCGAGCTCGTCGTGGATGTGCCGCACAACGTGGTGATGCGAGAACATGGGCTCAACGTGCATCGCAAGGGCGCAACGCCCGCGCACGCCGGCGAGCTCGCACTCATCCCCGGCTCGATGGGCGACGTCTCGTACCTGGTCAACGGGCTCGGTTCGGACGACTGGCTCTGGTCGTGCAGCCACGGGGCGGGGCGGGCGGTTCGTCGCCAGGCCGTGCGCGCGATGCGCGCACCCCGAACGGACGCGGACGTGAACGCGTCGTGGGAGTGCGTGACGCTGCGCGAAGAGCGTCGTATCGAGGAGGCCCCCTGGGCCTACAAGCCCATCGGACCCGTCATCGAGTCCCAGGAGCGAGCCGGGCTCATCACACCCGTCGCCCGCCTGCGGCCCTGGGTGACCTTCAAGGCCTGAAGCCACAGGCGAGCACCTGCAGGCTCGCCAAGAAAAGCGCCGACTCGAGAGTCGGCGCGAAGGTAGGAGGTTCAGGTGCGGTGGCAGTATGCCACGAACGACCTCAGCGAGTCTGCTGCATCGCAGCCAGCTTGCGCTGGCACTGTTCGATGCTCTCGCAGGTGACCTTGATGTCGAGCGTGAGCCCGGCCGCCGGCACCTCGCGGGAGTCGGGCTGCGGGGCGGCCGTGCTCGCCTGTCCGGCCATCTCCAGTGAGACGGCCTGGTTGCGCGTGGTCTTGCCGGAGCTCACCGCGCTGTTGGTCCGGGTGCCGGAGACCGGCTGGCCGTCGGAGTTCACGAGAACGTAGACGAAGTGGTCGTGCTCGCCTTCGTTGGTGAGGCGATAGCCCTGGAGCTGGTTGGTCGTGTTGGGCAGCGACAGCGTGCCCATGTCGACGACCCGTCCGGCCCGTTGGGCGAGCGGACGGTTTTCGTCATCGCAGCCGGCGAGGAGCGCCGCCGCGCCGAGAACCAGAACCAGAGAGAGACGAGAGATGCGCATGGAGTGCCTTTCAAGAAGTGGTTGAAGCCTGTGCCGCGTCTAGCGAACGCGTTCCCGCACGGTCTCGGGGTTGCCGCCGTCGACCCGAGGCACGAAAAAAAGCCCCGCACGAGGCGGGGCAAAGTCAGGCACACACGAGAAAGGAGTCAGGTGGACCGGGATTCGACTCCCGGAGCACCTCGGGAGCACGCTCCCGACATCTGCACTGAGTGAGCGCGCGCAAGAAGGTTCCGGATTTTTGAGTCCGGAGTGCGCAAACGCCCGAAAGACAGGTTCTTTGAACCGGTACCCAACGCTTAGACGAAGGCTGAACGAGGCTGGCTAGACCCTTGAAACCCAGTCCTCCCCGCCCTGCCGCCATGCCATCACTTTGCTCCGAGCCTCCCGTCTCGTCTCGCGCTCGACACCTGGTCCTCGTCCTGGGCGACCAGCTCGATGCGCGCAGTGCCGCCTTTGATGACTTCGACTCTCGCCACGACCAGGTGCTGATGGCGGAGGTCGCAAGCGAGTCGACACACGTCTGGTCGAGCAAGCCGCGCACGGCGCTGTTTCTGTCGGCCATGCGCCACTTCGCGGCCGGGCTGCGCGGGCAGGGCATTCCTGTGCGCTACCTGCAGCTGGGCGAGAGCCAGGCCCTTGGGATTCGGTCATTGGGAGAGGCCCTGCGACACGTCCAGCTGGAGACAGGAGCCGGCATGCTCGTGTGCGTGCAACCCGGCGACTGGCGAGTGCGACAGGAGCTCATGACCACCTGCAAGGAGCTGGGGCTTGCGCTCGAGCTCCGGGAAGACCGGCACTTCCTGTGCTCGGCGAGCGACTTCGAGGCCTTCACCCGCGGCCGCACGCGCCTCGTGATGGAGTTCTTCTATCGGGCGATGCGCCGCAAGCACCGCTACCTGATGGAGGGTGACGAGCCTGCCGGCGGACGCTGGAACTTCGACACCGACAACCGCAAGAGCTTCGGCAAGAAGGGCCCGGGAGCCCTGCCCCGGCCGGTGCAGTTCGAGCCTGACGACATCACCCGAGAGGTCTTCGCGCAGGTGGAGGAGCATTTCGAGGGGCACCCCGGCTCGCTCGAGTCGTTCGCCTGGCCCGTCACCCGGGAACAGGTCCTGCAGGCACTCGAGGACTTCATCGAGCACCGACTGCCCGAGTTCGGCACGTACGAAGACGCGATGTGGACCGACGAGCCCTGGCTCTACCACTCGCGGCTCTCGGCCGCGCTGAACCTCAAGCTGCTGAACCCTCGAGAGGTGCTCGAAGCCGCGGAGCACGCCTGGCACCGGGGCCATGCGCCGCTCGCCGCGGTCGAGGGCTTCGTGAGACAGATTCTGGGATGGCGCGAGTATGTCCGGGGCCTGTACTGGCAGGCCATGCCCGCGCTGCTGCAAGCCAACGCGCTCGAGGCCAACGAGCCCCTGCCCGCCTTCTTCTGGACAGGCCGCACGGAGATGGCGTGCCTTCGCCAGGCCCTGGGCCAGACGCTCGAGCACGGCTACGCCCACCACATCCAGCGGCTGATGGTCATCGGGCTGTATGCGCAGCTGCTCGGGGTCTCGCCCGTGCAGGTGCACGAGTGGTTCCTTGCCGTCTACGTGGACGCGGTCGAGTGGGTAGAAGCCCCGAACGTGCTCGGCATGAGCCAGTTCGCCGACGGCGGGCGCCTCGCTACGAAGCCCTACGTCGCCTCGGGCAAGTACATCGACTCGATGAGCAACTACTGCTCGCAGTGCCCGTACAACCCCCGTCGTGCAACGGGTGCGGACGCGTGTCCGTTCACCACGCTCTACTGGGACTTCCTGCTGCGCCACGAGCCGCGGTTCGCAGACAACCCGCGCATGGCGCTGCAGCTGGCCAACGCGAGGCGGCTGCCCGCCGAGGAGCGCCGCGTCATCCGGCTGCAGGCGGCCGAACATCGCAAGACGGTTCGCGCAGAACCGCCCGCGCAGCTGCCGCTCTCGCGCCAGGAGCCGCTCTTCGGCTCGCAAGACTGACGCTCGAGACATTCGGGAAAACCAGGGAGCCACCTCGAGCCCCTGGCTCGCCGTCCCTACACCTGGGACAGACCCCCTGTTCTGCTCTTCTGGAGGACCCCATGCGCATCATCAACGCCACCGTGAGCCAGTGGCCCTGCGGCCGCTACTTCGTCTGCATCGCAGGCGACGAGCTGCTGCTCAAGGCGACCAACGACGCCGACGCCATCGCCGAAGGTGCGGCGATGGTCAAGGAGTTCGAAGCTTTCGAGGCCGAAAGCGACGTGCTCGCCACCATCCCGACGCTGGGCCACTGCGCCCCGGCTGCCTGAACGTTCGACGCCCCGACTGCGATGCAGCCGGGGCGTCTTCATTGGAGGGCTCGAGGGCCCGGGTGCTCAGCAGCCCAGCACGCCCTGGATGACCGAGGGGCCGAAGCCCAGGAACGCTGCGCCCATCACGCCGGTAAGCGCCGGCAGCGGGTCGTTCTTCACCACGGCCACCGCACCGCCCATCAGCAGCATCGTGACGGACAGCATCTTGCCGAGGATGCCGTTGGTAATGGACACCACGGTATCCATGAGACGCGCGGCCTCAGGCGTTGCTCCGGCGCACTGGCTCGCACTCGTGCGCGCGACGTCCGCGGCCTGCGGCGCGTCGCTCAGCACCGCGGCGCTCGGGGCCGGGGCCTGCGCGAACCACTGCGTGACGTGTCCGTGGACCTGGCCCCAGGTGGACTGTACCTGCGACCAGGCGGCCTGCATTCCCGCCACGACGGCCTGCTGGTCGTGATACGCCCAGGCTGCGCCGGCGAGCACTGCAACGGCCAGCAGAACGAGCACGAGGAGGCCTGCGAACTGGGCGAACTCGCTGCGCTCGTCGCGCGAAGCGACCTTGAAGGGGCTGTCGGCGCGCGCGGAGCGAGACGTCGTGGAGCTGAAATCGGTCATGTGCACACCCGAAACTGAATGCTTCTAGCCGTCGAGGCGACGGGCCTTATCGGGTGTAACCAAGGGCTTTATCCGGCCCCGGAAAGACGAAGGCCACCTCGAGAGGCGGCCTTGGTGAAGAGCATTGGCGAAAGCGGGGGCCTGGCATCAGAACATCCGCGACGAGTTACCCGTAGCCAGGTTCTTGACCCAGAGTTCCTTGGCACCGAGGGAGCGGGCACGCTGGGGGGCGTAGTACAAGGAATCGCAGGTCAGGGAGTTGTGGCGGCCGTCGGGAAGAACGACCCAGAACACAAACCCGGTACGCGAGGTGGTGGGAAGGTTGGACATGGCGGACTCCGTAAGTTGGAAACAATGAACTGTCTCGTATAGGAACCGCCCTCGAATCAGTCGTCGCCGAAATCCGCCCCATCGCTCAATCCACCCGAATCACGACCGGCGCTCGCCTTGCGCGCGGAACCCGGGTCCTTGCGCTGCGCCGCGACCTGGCGACGCTCCTCGCGCCGGCGGGCCCGCTCGTCTTCTCGCCGACGGGCACGGTCCGCAGCCGTCTCGCCGGACGCTCCGGAACGGCCCCCACAATCCGGGGTGCACCGCTCACAACGCAGGCTGCGGCTGCAGTCGCGCTCGCAGCCGGACTGCCGGGACGGCCCCGGGTCGCAGCACCAGACTGCGTCTGCCGCAGCACTCATGCAGCCGCGCAGCGCGCCCCGGGAGCCTGCTCCCTTGTCGAAGTCTCCACAGGGGTTGCAGCCCTTGAAGTCGGGCAGCTCGCAGCCTCGGAAGCAGTCATCGCATCCCGGACCGGGACCCGGGCCGCAATCACAGTCCACGACGCCACGCTGAGACATCATCCGCATCGAGCCGAGGTAGCGGCCTTCTTCAGGGGCGCAGCGAACGTCGGCCGCGTCGCGCAGCGCCTGCGCCGAGAGCGCGCATCGGTCGAACTGCCGGCGCAGCAGTGCCAGCGCCTTGCCGAACGAGGCGCGTCGGAAGATGCGCACGCCCCGCGTCGAGCAGGTGCTGATGCCGGTGTGCACGCCCCACGCACAGCGATAGCCCTTGCGGGCCGAGAGATGCCGACGATAGAAGCGCACGACGGCTAGCGCGAGACGAGAAAGCATGTTCGAAGAAGATAAGTCAGACCATGTGGCCAGGCCCCTGTGAGCCTCGGGCCCGAGAGGGGTTCCTTCCCGGTAATACGAAAAAGACAGAACACACGGGCGGCCCCGCGCTCGAACGAGGCATCGGGCGCCGGTACGGCGCGCCATCAACAACACCGAAAGCACACCGCCATGTTCGTCGTCTACTCCGACCAGCCGATTCCCGCCAGCCAGACCAAGTCGCTCTTCCTGGCAGGCCCCTCGCCCCGCCGGCTGGACGAGGCCGACTGGCGCCACGAGGCGCTCGCCGTGCTGCGAGCGCTCGGCTACGACGGCACGGTCTTCGTGCCGATTCCGAGCACCCGGTTCGCCGTGACGCCCGACGCCGGCCCGACTGATGACCCGGTCGGTTTCACCTACCTGAACCAGGTCGACTGGGAAGTCGCCGCCCGCAAGCGTGCCGATGCACTGGTCTTCTGGGTGCCGCGCGTCATCGACCGCAGCAAGGAAGACCTCGGCATGCCGGGCTTCACGACCAACTTCGAGATGGGCGAAGACCTGGCCTCGGGCAAGCTCGCCTACGGCCGCCCCGAGTCGGCCGTGAAGTGCCGCTACCTGGACGAGCGCGTTCGCGCCGCGGGCCTGCCGGTGCACGAGACCCTGGAGAGCCTGCTGGGCGCGGTGCTCGAGCAGCAGGGCGCGGGCGCCTTCCGGTCGGAGGGTGAGGCGGGCGTGCCGCTCTTCGTGTGGCGCGCGAAGAGCTTCCAGACCTGGTACGCGAACCTGCGCGCGGCGGGCAACACGCTGGCCGACGCCCACCTGGTGAACCACGTGAGCTTTGCCGGCGGCAAGTTCCTCTTCTCCTTCTGCCTGAAAGTGAGCATCTGGGTCGCAGCCGAAGGCCGCTTCAAGGACAACGAGGTCATCTTCTCGCGCCCGAGCTTCAGCTCCGTGGCGGCCTTCCATCGCGCCGCTGACGGTACCGTGAGCCTGGCGCTGGTGAAGGAGTTCCGCTCGCCGGTCAACAACGCCGAAGGCTTCGTCTACGAGCTTGTGGGCGGCAGCAGCCCCGATGACCGCATCGCCCCGGAAGTCAACGCGCAGCACGAGCTCGCCGAAGAAGCCGGTCTGCACATCGAGGACGTCTCGCGGTTCATCGCCATCAGCACGCGCCAACCGGTGGCGACCTATGCCATCCACCAGGCGAGCCTCTTCGCGGTGGAGCTCACGGACGCCGAGTTCGAAGCGCTGTGCGCCGACGCGGCGCGCCAGACCTGGCGTGGCGCCGACGCCTACGAGCGCACCTACGTTCATGTGACGACGCTCGATGCGCTGATGGAGCTGCCGGTGGACTTCACCACGCTCGGCATGGTGTTCGAGGCGGGTCGTCGGCTGAAGCTCCTGTAATCGGCAGCGCCACAACAAGAGTGCAGCCGGCAAGTGCCGGCTGCGGAATGAGGACAAGCATCAGGCGGCGCAGCGGTGCTGCATCACCCCTCGTGCAGTGCACGACTCAGATGTCCTGGTAATCCCAGGTCCGCGGCGGATGCGAGGCGCAGAACGCTTCGTATCCCTGCTGCGAATCGGCGAAGACGACGTCCTCGAAATCGCCCCATACCCGTCCGAAGACAGGATGGTGCGCCTCGAAGGTGTTCACCCAGTAGTACCAGTCTTCCTTGATGTCGCCCGAGATGGTCCAGCCATCGGCGTGAGTGCGAGACGAGAACCCGGTCAAAGACCCGTGGTTCTCGCACACCTCTTCCGCATCCAGCGTATGGGCCATCGAATCGTCCGCAAATCGCACTTCGTACATGTCAATCTCCTCTGGCGACATGCCAGCTGAGCAGACGAACGGAAGAGCTCGACGGAACGGGTGCGCTTCAGAGCGCGAGCGACTCGAACCAGGTATAGGAAAGGGGCGCTCGGCGCCCTCTTCATTAGGGTCAGAGGCCGCTCGGTTCCACGTGCAATGTTCGCTTTCAGGGCGAAGGAGATTCGCAGGCCCGTCGTCCAACACACGATTCGTTGTGGCGACACGCTGTATCGAAAGGCGTCCCGCCAAAAAGGAAAGCCCACCCTGGCTGAAGTCAGGGTGGGCTGTGAATCGAGTAGACCCGCTTCCTCGAGCTCACGCGGTACGAATGGCGTCCCACTCGATGGCGCCTGCTTCGCAGGAGGCCGTGGGCAGCACGCCGGGAACATCCCCGACCCAGTCGGGGTAGTTCTCGAAGTCCAGACCGTAGTGCGACCGCCAGTGGGCCTCGGCTTCGGCCTTGTCTGGCGCTACCACGAGAAGGTCGAGATTCTCTCCGTCGGAGTTGTCCGCGCGTACAAAGAAGAGTCGATTGGTTTCACTCAATTGAATTGGCCCTGTGATGTCCTTGGAATAAGGTGTAGCAAGACGCCCTGCGGCGCTGGAGCGGCTTATTGTAGGAAAGCCGCTGCCTCCGCTTGCCTGGCGCAGACCTGCTCGGGCCCTCGCCTGGTCGAAGATGCCGGTCGGCGCTGTCGGGACCTTGTCGGAGGGGGCTGCACGGCCGCTGGCGGCCGGCGTCGCGTCACACGCGTGGCAACAGCAGCGGATTCACCCCGCTCACCGAGCCCTCGCGCACGAAGCGCTTCATCTCCTGGACCAGGCGCTGGTCGTCGGAGAGCTGGGCGAAGAACCGCGGCTCGAGCACAAGTCGCCGGCCCTGGTGCTCCACCGTCGCGTTGAGCGCGGCGGCGAGCGCCGCGCGCTCGGTGAGGAAGAGGCCCTCGATGCGCGCGCCGTCCAGCTGCGCATCGAAGCGCATCAGCAGCGACGGCACCGGCTGCGGAAGCTCGACCGAGCGCACCGAGGTGAGCCAGCCGCAGAAGAGCGTGGAGTTCGACAAGTCCCGCTGCCCGGGGCGCTGCAGCGCCGGGTAGCAGCCGCGGCGGGGGTCGTCATGGGCCATCAGCGCGACGCGGAACTCGCCGCTGTGCACCGGCAGGCCGTGGCCGCGGTGAGCCTCGTCCGGCGTCAGCACCTCGGTCGCCCAGCCCTTGAACGTGTCGTAGGCCTCGATGTCCTCGGGCGTCACCGACCCGGCATCCGTCCAGACGTTGAAGCCCGAGAACGGGCGCCCGTCGGTGTAGCCGGCAACAATGTAGACGCGGCAGCGCGTCATCAGCGGAAAGCTGCCGTCGGCGTTGAGTTCAATCATGGGAAGTCCTTGAAGCGGGGTCGTGCCCGTTGGAGACAAGCGCAGCCCGGATGTTCGACGCGCCGGTGGCCGAAGGGCTCCGGATACGCGCCATGCGGTCCGGTTCCTACCCCGCAAAACCCATTTTTGCGGGGTAGCCCGAGCACTCAGCCGTCGAGGCCCTGCACGTGGCTCATAGACCAGGTGCCGTCGCGGAAGTCGCCGCGCGGGTCGCACTGGCCTTCGGTGCCGAAGGCGTCCTCGCCGTGCAGTTCGGTGAGCCCCGCCTCGAGCAGCTCGGCGAACATCTGTGCGTCATCGTCGCTGTCGAGCGCCGCCTCGCGCATGCGCTCGAGCACCTTGGCGACCCGCTTCTGCGTGGCGGTGAGGGGTCCGAGGGAGGGGTTGGCTGAGGACACGAAGCGCTCCGGGTTGTGTGCTCGTAAGAGCCTCGGCGAGGTGTCCGGTTCCGAGCCCGGGCCTGCGTCAGCTCATGCTCAACGCCAGCAGCATCACCGGCGAGACGAGCACGACCGAGTCGACCCGGTCCAGCAGCCCTCCGTGCCCGGCGAGCCAGGTGCCCCAGTCCTTGATGCCGAGCGTGCGCTTGACCGAGGAGGACATGAGCCCGCCCGCAAGCCCCGCGCACACCAGCAGCAGTGCGACCACGGCACCCCAGGCCATCGAGCGCCCGGCCAGTGGCGCGAGCAGCGTGGCTGCACAAACCGCGGCTCCCGCCCCAAGGAGAAACCCTTCGAGCGTCTTCTTGGGGCTCACGCGCGCCGCGAGAGGGCGCCGTCCGAAGAGACGGCCGAACACGTACTGCAGTGCGTCCGAGAGCTGCACGCAGACCAGCGCCCAGACGAGGAGCGCCGGACTGCCGCCCAGTTTGGAGGCGGCCACGGTGGGAAGCAGCGCCAGCCCGCTGAGTGCGAACAGGCCAAACGCGGTGATGTCGGACAGCCCATGGCCGACCTCCTCGCCATCATCTTCGCGCCGCCAGGCCTGCGTGAGCTCAACGATTGCCACGACCAGCACGCCCGCGGTGAGCGCAGCAAGCCAGGGGCCGCCCAGCGCGGCAAAGGGGGCGAAGAGCGCGAGCTTCCACCACGAGCAGGCACGCAGGTGCATGTCGGCAAGCGTGCGGCTTGCGGGCACCCGACGCCTGAGCATCCAGACCATTGCGTGCACGGCGCCCAGCGCCGAGAAGGCGAACGCCAGCACCCACCAGGCCGCGGTTTGCGCGGTGACGAGGTCCTCGAGCTTCATGGCACGAACGGTTCAGTGAGGGTGGCCAGAATCTCGTCGGTCTCGACGCGCTCGAGCGCCTCTCGGAGCCGCACCGAGGCCCGTGTCGGGCCTTCCGGCGATGGCTGCGCCTCCTGCGGCTCCAGCCGCAGCAGCATGTCGCAGCAGGTGACGCGGACCGGCTCGTCGGGCGTGGCGGTGCGTGGTGCACCCGCCTCGAGATAGACGTGCAGCTGCGGAGCCCTGTCATGACCCACGACGAGCACGTGCACCCGCACCGCGATGGCCGCCTGGGTGAGCGGGTCGACGAAGGCCTGCTCGAACCAGGACGAGCGCTGGATGGCGGGTGGGGCCCAGCACTCGGGTTCGTGCGTGCGCTGGAAGAAGCCCCCCGCCCGGGCCTGCTTGGAGAAGCGCTCGAAGAAGCGCCGGCACTCCTCGCCGAATTCGCCCTCGAACCACTCGGTGCGTGCGCGCAGGGCCTGCGCACCTGCGTCGGACAGGGGCGATACGTCAGGACTGTGAAGCGCGGGATTCATGCAGGGTGAGAGCCGGCGCGCGGGGTGTCGTTCCGCGCGCTCGAGCACGAACGCCCTCGCGGCAGAGCCGGGAGGGCGGGAAGATGTGTCGCGCGGGCGGCGCGTGAGGCGCCGTCGTGCAGGAGCCGGAGCAGCCCGCCCCGGCCCGGACTCAGGCGAGCGACTTCACGTCGATGGCCTTGAAGACGTTCTCGGCGTTGGTCGGCGCGAAGACGTACGCCTCGGCGTCCTTCGCAATCGTGACGCCCGCATCCGAGTAGAGCACCGGAAGCGCCTGCTCGGACTCCGAGAGCACCGTGTCGAACACGTCGGCCACCGACGGCAGGCTCTTCAGGTACTCGACGAACGCCGGCATGCGCTCGGCCACCCGGTGCACGTTCGAGCCCGCCGAGCTCACCTCGCCGCCCAGGTTCGCGTCCATGTAGACGAGCTTGCGCTCGACCACATCCACGTAGGCGACGTACTTGGCGAGGCTGTCGCCCTTCAACGGGAACACCATCTGCGCGCGGGCCGGCTCGTAGAGCTTGCCCTTGGCCGCGTCCTCGCCCCACTGCAGGGTCGCCAGCACGTCCTCGGCGTCGGCGAACTTGATGTGGCTGTAGGCGAGGATGTTCCACACCGCATAGCGCACGCCGCGGGCCGCGAGCTTGTCCAGGTAGAGGTCAATCATCTGGCAGGCTCGGCCGCGCATGTCCTTGCTGTTGGTCGGGTCGCCCGAGAACACCGCCGCCCCGCCCATCTCGTGGGTGTGGTTCCAGCAGCAGGTGCCCGCCGGGTTCCAGTTCTCGTCGTAGAAGAGCCAGCCGTTGTCGAACCAGGTGTTGCCCGCCCGCGCGCAAGCCCAGTAGGACGCCGAGCGCACGAAGCTCATCTGCGGCGGAATCGGGAACACCGTGCCCCGACCGTAGGCCGCGAGCTCCTGGTCGTTGGTGGCAAGCTTCACCTGCGTCGCGTCCACGTGCACGTTCGCCCCGTTCGGGAACCGCTCGAGCATGCGGGCACGAAGCACCGCATCGGCGCGCACGAGGAGCGCCGAGAGCGCCTCGGCACTGAACGGCGTCTTCTCGTTGGCCACGAACTGCGCCTTCGCCCAGTTGCCCCGGGGAGCGTGGATGAGCTTCGCGCGGCCGTTGATGGTGCGCAGGTAGCCGCGCAGCTTCAGGAGCTGCCCGTTGCCGAGCTCACCCATCACAGGCACGAACGCGTCGATGGCTGCCATGCCGAAGACCGACCACAGCGCATGCAGCCGGCGGGCGAACTCGCCCGGACGGCGCGCGAGCTCGACGAGCACCGACGCATCGCCACAGAAGAGCTTCGCCTCGACGCCGGCGTTGAACGTCTTCAGCTCGCGCTTGTACAGGCGGTCGTAGGCCGCCTGCAGGCGCGGCGCGTTGAAGTCGCCCGGGTGCAGCTGGCGCAGCAGGTTCTTGAAGAGCGAGGCACGCAGTGCGATGTCGGCCTCCAGGTTCTTGGTGTGCTCGAGCAGCGCCACGAGGAAGCGCCGCTCGGCGCGCTTGAACGTGCGAAACTTCACCGTCTCGCGCAGCGACACGTCCGCCCCCGACACGGCCGCGGCCAGCCGCAGCACGTCGGTCGCCTCGGCAATCACGAGCGTGCAGCCCAGCTCCAGGACCTTCGCCATCAGCGACAGGCCGTTCTCCTTGAAGCCGAAGTGCGCGAGGTCGAGCATACCCGGGCGCATCCAGCGCGTGAGCCACTCGATGTGGGCCGCCTGTGGCTCGGTCCAGCGGGTGGTCGAGCCCACCAGCACGCGCACGATGTCGGAGGCCGACGACTCGCCCGCGAGCGAGAGCACCTTGAGGGACAAGCGCTCATCGAGCGGCGCACGCGACGCCTCGTCCTCGGTGAACCACTCGTTCGGCGCACCGATGTACATCAGAATCTGGTTGAACCAGTAGGTCGCCTCGTCCATCGCGAGGACTTCCTTCGGGAAGTTCTTGTAGACCACGAACTTGCCCATCTCGCGGTCCGCGCCGGTGGCGCGCTTGAACGCGCCTTCGGCCTCGCGCCAATAGGCCGCGAGCTCGTCGGAGGACAGCGCCGAAAGCGCCTCGAGCGCCTGCACGTTCGGCGCGTAGCCGAGCGCAGCCATGTTCGCGAGCACCGTGCCCAGCATCACGCGCTGCTTCGGACTCGTGCCCGAGGCGTGGCCCGAGCGCACGGTCATCTGGCCGTGCGCGAGGAGAACGTCGTGGAGGGTGATGGCGGCGAGGGTCATGGCGATGTCTCGTATCAGGAAGGTTCGATGTGGAGCCGAGCCCGTCGTGGGCTCGACCCTTGAAGAATGGGGTGCGAGGAAAGCGGCCGGGTAGTTTTCGCCAATGAAGTAGAAGGAACCCTGGCCAGGGCCTCGCAGCAATGACTTAGCAGCAAGCGTGCCAGGCCACTGAACCACGGAAAATCAACGACTTACCGTGAACCCGAGACTTAAGAGCCGTATAGCCCCGGATAGTTCTATAAAACCTGATAGGCACCGGCCGACGGCGTCAGGGAGGGGATAGACGGACTGGCTACAGGAGGCGTCCCGCGTGTGCCCTCCTTTGCTGAAAGACCCTGCCATGTCCGTGCGCCTTCGTCTCGACTCGCTTGCCGTGCCCCGCGCGGAGCTTCTCATCGGGCACCGCTACCCGGTGCGCCGCTGGGAGGAAGCGCATCGCGGCTACGTCCTCGAGCACGCCGAACTCGAGGACGCACAAGCCGCCAACGAGCACGCGCAGGGCGTGCTGGGGGCTCCGTGGGTGCAGGTGATGCTGCCGCAGGAAGCCGCCATCCCGGGCTTCGCGCCGGGCCGAGTGGCCGTGGTGCTCGACCACGACGGGGTGGTCGTCTCAGTGCACCTGGGCTGAGCCCACAAGAAAAAGCGCCTTCCGGCATGAAGCCCGGAAGGCGTTCTTCGTGCACAGGCCCGCGAGATGCGCGGACCTTCTTGCCTCAGCGCAGCACGATGCGGCCCACGAGGGTGCCGGAGTTGCCGCCGGTGCCGCGGTCGGCGTCGGCCGAGTTGCCCGGCGCGCTGCCAGTCGCAGACACGTTGGACGTCGAGCTGAGCGTGCCGGAGACAAAAGAGCTGGCGCCGCCTGCCGAGCCCGTGCAGGAGCCGCCGCCAGAGCCGCCGCCGCCGCCGTAGTAGCCGGCACCGCCGCCGGGACCCGGACCCCAATTGTAGTTGTTGACCGAGCCTCCCGAGCCACCGGTACCCCAGCTGCCCGCGCCCGGATTCACAGTGTGTCCGTCAAAGGGCGTACCGCCCGCACCCCCTGCCGATTGCGTGCCGCCGCGGCCGTACATCGTCACGCCGGAGCAGTTGGTGGAGTTCACGC
>JACCDU010805012.1_pt1 | contig 27135 bp, 37 predicted proteins | sample 7446081 | NCBI WGS metagenome assembly JACCDU01 (sample SAMN15323447, study PRJNA562643) | freshwater metagenome | isolation source: river surface water | place: USA:Blue River Watershed | collected 2017-08-17
CCGGGCTTGAGCTTGGGGAAATACCACTTAACATCTTGGTAGATGTCAATTACTTCCACTGGAAAGAATTCAGGTCTAAAGCTAGCCATGGGATTAAAAGCAAATGCACTAAAGCCCCTATCGTTAATACTGGTCAATGGTACTACTTCAAGGTCCCCTAGATCAGGTTCGCCGATAAGTAGCTGCCAATCAATTGGCATCTTAACAATGTTGTTACCTATTTTAAGTACTAATGCAGGACTGTTAAAGCTTTCTAAAAAGATCAATGGTATAAAAAAGTAGTCAGGATCTTTTGGGTCAGAATTATCTAATACACAAAATCTTACGTCATCTACTTCTTCGGGTATCTCATTTAATTCGTATGATGTGTTGTCGAGGGTTAATAATCGCATATAGTTATAATAATGTATAATGGCGACAAAGTCAACTCTGCCACTCGGTTTTCTCTACAGTAAAAGGATAATTTGCTTCTTTGTAGAATTGTTTGCGCTTGGTTAGATGCCGTTTGGCAAATTTACAAGTGCTGGTTATGTCCCAGATTTGTACGAAGTCTTTGTCTTCAGCTTTGCGGATACCCCGTCCAATACTTTGGATAACTCGCACAAAGCTCTTTCCAGGTTCAATAAGAACAAGATTAAAGATACGAGGAATATTAATACCAACAGCAGCGATGCCATAAGTTGCCACAGCAACTTTTCCATCAGCTGTTGCAAAGTCGTCGTACTCGTCCTTTCTTTTTTGTGATTTAGTTGCACCACTAACAAACACAGCATCAGGTATCTTAGCAGCCAAACTCTTGCCTGGGCCCACTCGATCTACTAGTACCAAAGTGTTGCCAGTTTCTGCGATCTTTTTAATCAGGTTAGCCATATAGTCTAGTCGGCTTTCTGTGTCTAGCAAATATTTTAACTCTTGTTGATAGTCTTTGTATTCTACATAGTCAACAAGTTGCACAACATTAACGTGACAGTTACTTAAATGCCCTGCTTCTTGTAGTTCGCTAGCACTGAGTTGCCCTACTACAGGACCGATACAACAATGCAGTGCTTGAAATGCATAATCCTCCTTAGGAACTGTGCCTGTTAGTCCCCAACGAATGGGCACTTGTGCAAACACTGTGGTTAACAATGTTTTAAGTGCATCTGCTTTGGCACTGTGAGCCTCGTCTACCATTACACAAACTACATCTTCAACAAATTCTTGTATCGTTACATCTGCTTCGTAGTTCTTTGTATTTTTAAGCAAAGCATTTAGACTTTGCCAAGTGCAAATAGTATGTTTCTTAGTGTACTCTTTTCGATCCCCAAACAACACACCAACATCCAAGCCCATGTTTTTGTAGTCTGTTTCGGTTTGTGTTACTAGACTCTTGCTGGGCACAATAACAATACTACGACCCAAATGTTGCACACTTGCAGACAAAGATGCAGTCATAATAGTTTTACCTGCACCTGTGGCTACTTCCTGTATACACTGGGGATTCTGCAAAAACCTATTGATAATTTCAACCTGATAATCACGCAGAAGAATGGGACTACCGTCGGGCCATTGTCTGTGGAAGAAACTTGTTTCCACAACCTGACCCAATTCCAATACAGTGCTGTAAGGCCTGTGATCGTCGATATCAATTTCATAACCTTGCTCAACAAGGAATGGTAGTATCTCTGGCAATAGGTTAATATATGTTGTGCCACCCAAATTAAAGAACGGAACTTTGCCGTCCCATCGCCCAAGTCGAACAGCAGGCTGATACTTGGCTCCTGGTATTTCGTACTTAAACTTGTCTACAAGTTTCTTGCGATCCGTTAAATCAAGACCTTCTATCTTTACATTAACTTCGTCGCGTATAATTAGTTTTGCTGTGCTCATTCTAAAATAACAATCTTTTCGCTGTTCGACATCCAGCTTTCTTTTCTGCTACCTATCATTAAATTAGTATGTGTAACTAGAATTTTAGGTACGAGGTCGTAGCCCAACCCACGGTTCAAATAAATTATTTCTTCTGTGTTTTCTTTAGGCAGGCCGTTGTCATAAACATATAAAGGCAATCTATTTACCAACCTAGCATAGTTTACAATTTGATCCATGCTAAAGTCTGGATCCTTTTTAATAGTCCTCTTACGCTTAAAAATTAATTTGTAGTAATCGGGGTATTGACTCTTAATAACTTCTTTTAAGACCGGACTTACAGTATAAGATAATACTTCGCTGTTATCAACTAAAGTAAGTAAATTATCAATAGACAAGCCTCCCAACTTATCATTAATATAGTCCAACAGGCTTTGTGAAGCATTGGAAATAACTAGTTGATCGTCGACTAAATCCAATTCAATTGTGTAGTTAGTTTTCTCTGCTTCAACTAACATAGTGTAAAGATCCTGTACCTCATCGGAAATAATAAAATCATTTGAAGTACAAACAGCCATGATCCAATTTAACATATGCTCGGTCATTGCTAATCGCCACACCTTGGCATCATTATCGAACGAAGCATGCCCGTGTCCTTCTCGAACTTGTTTCTTAATAAGATCAATTAGTTTAGTGTCGTAGGGGAATTTAACAACAAACTTACCATCTTGTATGGTAACAGACTTTGTTCTATCTACATGCCTAATACCCAGCCTGAACGATGGCTTTTCTAAATCGTCAGGTACTGTAACACTAGGATTTAATCCGGCTAGTTGTCGACGATACTTATCCACTAACCGAACTGCCAGTGCAGATTGTTTATCAGTATAAGGGTTTCCTATTTCGGCTGTTTGACTAGCCAAACTATCAATAATACTAACATCATATCTAGCCAAACTAAGTGGACTAGGCACTGTATCAAACAACCCGAATTTTTTACCATTGGCGTCTCTATATCCGCCTATGAACTCGATGTAATCTTCGATATGATTAAATGTAGGTTTCATACTGCTATTGTAACAGCAGTAACTAAGAAAGTCAACGTTTCTCGGGATATAGCACTTCGTCAATAAATCGTAAAATGACTTCTTCAGGTACGCCCATGCTAATCATACTACGAGCAACGTGCGGGTTTTGTTTGTTGTTTGATGCATACTTGCGATGGACTTCGTAGTAGTCATTATTTGGATCTGCTGTTTTACCTACATTATTTAGATAGTAATCCAAATTACTTTCAGCCAAACTACACAGACGTTCTAGTTCTACTTCATCATTGATATTGCCTGCGGCTACAATGTTCTCACTGAAGATTTCGCTGGCCCATGCAGGTAATTCTCGCTCTTTCTTCCAGTTCAAATCTTTAACTGTTTCGGCAAAGTGTTTCAGCATGAAATGATCAGCATCTCCACCATAGCTCATGTCATGAAACGCTCCAGTAATCTTACTAGGACCACATACTGCATCAAAGCCCCAGATTGGACTTGGGTCGTTGTAGTGTGGGAATATGGTACAGTGCAGAACCAGGATCTTATGGCTTTGCATTTTGTCCACAATCTCAACGTGTGCCCGGCGATATGTTGGGCTAGAATACAAATGGTTATACCAATCGTACTCTTGTGCTTCAGGTAACAATGTACCGGTTTCTTTTAGGCGTTGCTCAAAGTAGCTGCCTACTTTAAGAACTCGTTCCCACAGCGGTGTCGTCATATTCTTTTAAAATCCTTATTGACCATTCAAATGCGCATCGAGCCTCTTCGCCCATGGTATTGTCGTTTAGTTTTGCTCTGATATTTTGAATCAGCAGATCTTTGTCGTTAAATTCCATTGCAATATGGCTTCCAGGAATAACACGTTTAATCATTTGCCCGCCATACAAGTCGCCCATATGCCATGCATACAAATGTGCCATTATTCGGTCAGGGTCTTTGTTAATAGACAACAAGTAGTTGTGGTAGTCTATTACCACTTGTTTATACTTGGGACGCGGTCTGTTGCCAGCCATGGCGCAGTAGTCCTGATAAAATTTAAATGCTCTGCGTATGTCAGGTAAGTCGCCTAACAGTCTACAAGCGCCAGCCGCACCTTCGATGGTTCCGTAGAATAATGTTTTTTGATATGTAAAATCGATCCATGCGTCAGGATTAAGATTGCCTGCAAAAACAGCTCGCATAAAATTTGTGGACTCTGCTTGTTGGTGTAGGTCTTTTGTAATTTCTTTGAGGCTCATATACATACTTATCTAAGAAAAGTATAGTCATAAAAAAGCCCGCCGAAGCGGGCTAAAAAGAATCGCCACAGGAGCTAGCTGTATAAATTGGCGATCCGAAAAATAATCATCCTATCCTTACTGATGCAAATTTATAATTAATATAAGCCAATACTGCGTTGAACAGTGCCCAGCCATACTGACCTTTAATAAAGTGATCCATAGCTCCAAAAGTTAACCACCCGATCAAGAACCAGGTAATGGCATCTTGATTACGAACACACCAATTAAAAAAGTTACTCATACATTCTCCAAAAAAGGTTGACCTTGGCCCAACGACTGATGGGCGGCACCCATAACGGTAGACTTAATACTAATACATATACCATACTAAGATATTCCATTGGAACCCATTTCCAATATAGATTAGCAAGACCTGCTACCAAATAGATCAAGCCCACTATAAAAAGATACTTTAACGGTGTCATCTTAGTCCTGTTTCAAGCAAACAAAGCGAGTATTTTTTGTAGTGCTCTTAGTAAGAGCCTCGCTGGCCTTGCCTGCGGCTTGACAACTTGCTTCAGTTTTAAAACCTTGCACACTTGTCAAAGCCATGCTATCTTTGTCACTGAGCATACCTGCGTGAACAAAAAGAACTAGAATCCAAGTCATTTTATTTTCCTACGTTGATAAACGGGGTACTGTTACCAAGCATAGTGTTAGGAAGTTTACCGTCCCACTTTTCAATTGCTTGCAGTTGAACGTATGCTTGTCCACCTTGATTTTGAATAGCATTTGCTTGAATTGCGATAGCCTTTGCTTCGCCCTCAGCTTGAGCAATACGACTTGCGGCTTCAACCTTAATACGTTCCAAGTCTTGTTCAGCTTTGAGTTTAGCTTGAGTAGCAGTTACTTTAGCTTCAATTGCATCTTGGTAATTTTTACTGAATCCAAAGTTCACAAGACTTACGTTACTAATTGCAATGTCAAAGGGTGCAACCTTTTCGGCAATGTGTCGTGTAATGTTATCACGAACTTCATCACGTTTAGTAATCAGTTCTTCACTGTTATACTTGGCAGTTACAGCCTTGAAAGATTCGTTTAGTGCTGGTCCTAGAACCTTATCATCCACATTAAGCCCAAACTCTTTGAAGATGTGTGGAACCTTGCTACCACTTAGGCGAAAGTTAACTACAATGTCGGTGTGTACTTGTTGCAAATCTTTAGTACCTGCGCTGGCGTTTTTCAACTCAGCACGTTGTAGGCGAACATCAACGTTTCGCACACTTGAGATAGGATTAACTAGTTGGGCGCCTTCTTGTAGTGCTTCCGGATTAATCTTACCTAGTGTAACTTGAACACCCACATGCCCGCCAGGGACTACAGTAAACGATTCAATGATAACTACCAAAATAGGTAGAATAATCGCAATCGGAGTTGCAAACTTCTTTTGCTCGAACACAAAGCCAGCAACCATGATTGCAACGGCGAGAAACAAACTTACAATGATCAAAAACATAATAACTCCTTTATTTTACAAGACGATCAACTTCAGCTTCAGTCCGGTCTGCTAGTGTAGCAAACATCTTACGCTTTTCCAACCTTTCTTTTTCCCGAAGTTGGCGTTCGCGTTCTTTGTCTTCGTACTTCTTACGCTTTTTGTCGTCGGCAATACGCAATAGCATATCATATTGTTGAGCACGAGCCCAACCGGTGAGGAAAGTTTCCACGTGGCTGAATGTACCACAGAAGATTTCAGCATCGGGGTTAAACACTGGCAAGGCGTCATCGTCGGGATACAACGCTACTTGGTCAAGATCTCCAGTCCCACCCCATTGGCCATGCTTGGGATTGCCTAGTCTAAAGCCCAACTGTTTAGCTTGTGCTTCGATACGTTGAAAACGAGTGTATGTTGCGTAGCCAGTCATCGTGATTTCCCGCAAATATTATTGATAGCCGCGTCAGTTAGTCCGGCACGAATGCCTTCAATTTGGCATTGGCTTTTGCTGTATTCCATAATGCCCAGTGGTGCAAACATTGCGGCCGCAACACCAATGCACAAAATTACCAGCCATTTAGTTTCCATTTAGCTTTCCTTTACAATACGGAACCCTGCTTCACGTGCCTCATCAGCTTCGTAGTCAGTGTCCACAGAATACAAAAACAAATCTCCGTCCCACACCTGATACATCACTTTACTCCTAACACTTTGCGTTCTTCTGCACTTAGCTTGGCCAGTGCTTCTTTTTTAATTCGGGCCTTACGTTCCTTTTCGATACGCTCGGCGGCGGCCCGGGCATCTGCTTCCTTGTGTTTAGCCCACCATTCGCGCACTTCATCGTCTTCTAACAAGAGCAAATCAGCGCGACCGTCTTGTTCCAGTGCCGTCATTGCTTTGCAGGCAATTCGTGCAAGACGATCATTTTGCTTTTTTAACTCACGCTCACGGCTATCATTATAGCTGTAAGTATCTTCATAGTCTCTGCAAGGCATAGTAACCTCTCAAATAATTGCTAATAGGAAGATTAGAAAGGCCCAGCCCGGGTAACCAAACAGCAATGCCATCATTGCCAGAATGGTCCCGTAGAAAGCCTTGTCGCTATCCATTATGCGGCCTTCATGCAAGTAGTTTCAGCCATACGCTTCCAGTTCAACGGAAAGCTCTTACGCAGATCCGCAATCTTCAGCGCCATACGCAGACTCATTTCGCGCAGACGATCTTTGTTAGTGTCCATAAAGTCCACAATCTCGTCTTGCGTCACAGGCTCAAAGTCGTAGTCTTGAAACAGAGCACCGTCTTTAGCAATCTGCTTGATACGCAGGACCTTGTCACGCATAGTGTCCAAAGTCAGATCCAAGTAGTGGCAACGACTTTGCAGTGCATCCAAGTGGTCACGCAGTTTTTGTGACTTCATAGTGTCAAACTTCAAGTTAGTGATAAAGATCACACTTCCATTGAAGTTAAATTGATCAGGTATGCCTTCGCGGCGCAGAGTGCTGGACTCAGACAACCAAGAAATCTTACGCTTCTTGCCGCTATCCAACGCACCTTTGAGCAAGTTCAAAGAAACATCATCAAGCAGAATACTGTCGCAGTCATCGAACACCAACACACAGTTAGGGTCTGAATACTTGTACAGAGTCTGATACAAGCCGATAGGAGTAGCAGAACCTTTAACAACTTCTGCGCGAAGCTTCTTGCCTGCAATCTGATCAAACAAACAAGCCTTCTCAACAACTTGCTCAACACCGTAGCTCTTGCCAACACCAGGAGGGCCGCTAACAATCATTGCACGGATGTCGCCGTTAGTTGCGGCCTTGGTCATTTCGTCGAGAATCTCAAAACGCTCGCGAATACGAACCATAACTTCTTCGTCGGTCTCAGGAGTCACTGTTTCGACTTTGCTTTCTTTTGCAGGCTCTGCTGAGCCACTGACAAACTCGTAGTCTGCAACACCCGAAACTTTGATACGGATAGTAGCAGGGCAATCGGGGAAAATGTCGTCATTGCGAACAGTAACATGTCCACCGGTAGCAGTCTTTTTGTACTGCTCAACCAGTTCAAAACGCAAACCGTTAACGTCCTTGTTACGATAAGAACCGTTAAGAATACGAATAATTGCTTTAGACATTTACTAGCTCCTGTTTTTGTTACAATACAAGTATTATAGCAGAATTGCCATTTTCGAGCAATACCCGCCGTTTTGGAGGGGTATTAATTTTGTAATACTAAGGTATTACTTTTGATCGCGGATTTCTTTAATTTTAGCGTCAAATTCCAAGCGGCTCAGTGTGATACTGTACAGAATGTACACACAAAATCCAATAAACCCAATACCCACTAGCATTATCAATTGATCGCTGGTGAGGTTGTTGACAATCACTGCAATCGACAAGAAAATGATGGTGCTAGCTGCCAACATGCCTGCGGTCAAAAGTGCCGCCTTAACTCGAATGTTCATTTGTTTTCCTTCCTATTTACAATACTGTTATTATAGCAAAAACGGGAATTTCGAGCAATACCCCACCAAATTGAAGGGTTAATCTTGGTCTTCTGCCGTGATTTTTTCGCCCAGCTGAGCTTTAAGTGATCGCATCAACTTGCGCTCGGTATCGTAGACAAATTCCTTTGTATCATCCTCTGTATTGATGATGAGGATAAAGCCGTTTGCGGCACGGCGGATTTCGATTGATTCAAACATAGGTAACCTTAAAGTTGATTGAGTCGTAATAATAGCATATTACGCAAATACTGTCAATACCCAATCAACCAATTTTTTTGAATACAGAATGTAGCACTCGACTAGCAGATTCGAAATTTCGTTCCATAATTTCTATGTTAGCCAAACCATATGCTGTGATTCCCATTTCAACATAATAAGTGTCTGATGGCCAACGGCGCTTTTTTAATGGGTAACTGTTGATTAACAAACATTCATCAGCAATGGGCTGATAGTTTTTAGTGCTCAATATTTGAATTGCTATTGGCTCTTCACCAATGTCAGTTCTTAGAAAATTTTTAGCAAATAAATGGACAACGTAGGTTTCTACTTCGTTGTCTAAATATGTGGCGCTTTGGCCTTCGCTTTCTAATATTAGGTCATAAGCGGCACGAACATAGTCTTGCCAATAATTCATACTGTATTTACATTTTGACTATCATTTCTTTTGCTAGTTCCTCGTCGCTAAGGAACGGGGTCATATCGTGTAGTCCCGCTTGCTTACCATTTTTTAGTGCTTGGGCTGGCACAATTTCTTGATCTTCCAAACATTGGCAATCAATGATAGCAGGACCGATTTGGTTAAGGGCATTGGGAAAGTGCAGTCGCAGGTCTTCTTTGGTCCTAATATCAACGCAGGGCATTCCAAAACTTGATGCAATGTTTTTCATGCTAGGGAACCACAATCCAGTTTCTCCGCTAGTACCGTAGACTCTGCCTTCGTAATATTTGGATTGTGTGTTTTTAATGCTCAGATATCCATTGTTATTCAAAATGATAAATTTGATATCTAAGTTATGCTGACGAACAACTGCTAGTTCCTGGACGTTGCTCATGAAACTACCGTCACCAATAATCGCAATTACAGGCTGTTTACTGGCCATAGCTACACCAATACTTGCTGGCAATGCCCATCCCATGTCTGCTTGTGCAGGACTAAAGATAAACCGTTGTCCTTTCTTTGCATTGAGTGCGACAGGCCCCGCATAGCTAATACTGCCCGCATCGCCCATTAGAATATCTTCGGGACGACTGTGTGCATTAACTGCATCGAGGATGGCATAAATGTTTAGTTTGAAATCATTTTCGGTGGGCCTGTATTCTTCTTGCATTACAGGCCATTTTGCTTTCCATTCGTTGCACTTGGCAACCCATTCTTGTTTTGTCATTTCATCCCCATGAAAAATTGAGTCAGGTCTTGTACTAAAACCTTTTCTTGGATTTTGACTATGTCTTTGTCTAATTCGTTTTGGTCACAGTCAACTGCGATCTTATAACTTGCAGGACTAAACTGCGCAGGATCGTATCCTACTACGCTGGCGTTTAAGCTACTGCCTAGGATCAACAACAAGTCTGCATTTTGCATAGCAAAGTTGCCAGCACGTGATCCTTTGATGCCAACTGCACCAATACTCAGCTTGTGGCTATTTTCAGTATAGTCCCTTGCTCCGTATGTACTAACATAAGGAATTTGATATTGTTCTATGAACTCAACAAACAGGTCAACGGAGTTGCTTTGCCTAATACCATAACCCGCAAGTATGATAGGACGCTCTGCTTGTGCAATGGCATTCCTAACAGAATCAAATTTGCTAAACCAGTAGCCAACCGGGGTACTAAATTGTTTAAATTCTTCAGGCATGGGTGCTGTTTGAATATCACTGGGGATATCAATCCACACAGGGCCCGGGCGACCTGAACGTGCAGTATACAATGCCTTTTGTAAGACTTCGGCAACTTCATCCGCGCTTTCCACAAAGTAAGACATCTTAGTAATACTGCGATATGTTTCGATAACGTCATGCTCTTGAACACCGTAATGTCTGAGACTAACATTTTTTGTTTTGTTAATATATCTACTGCATGTATTCTTTCTAACGTTACCGCTAATAAATACCACAGGAACACTGTCTTGCCAAGCATTCAAAACAGATGTAGCACAGTTTGTTCCTGCACACCCGGTTGTGGGATTTACAATTGCGACTTTTCCGGTGAACTTGCTTTCCCCGATGGCAGCATGGCCAGCACCTTGTTCGTGATGATAACAAATGTACTTGATCCCGCCGTGTTTAATAAATCCATCATTGAGTCCACTTGCACCGCCGCCCATCAATCCGTGTACACGGTCGATTCCTTGTTGGTACAAATACTCAGCGATCCAATCACATACTCTCATAGTTTGTCTGCCCATTGTTTAATACGCTTAACTGCCGATATAATACTATCCATATCTGTAGCATAGCAAAGTCTAATATGGCCTGTGCCATGTTCGCCGAAACAGCTACCAGGCACTGTAACCACACCGGCCTTGTCCATTAACTGTTCACAGACTTCCACATCTGTTAGCCCGGTGCCTGTAATGTTAGGAAATACGTAAAATGCGCCGCCTGGGTTTTGACAAGTAAATCCTTTTACTTCATTTAAACCTGCAACAAGAACATTTCTACGCTTCTTGTATTCATCCATCATTTTGTAAACAGCATCTTGCGGCCCACGAATAGCTTCGGTGCCTGCACTTTGAATAAAAGAACTCACGCAACTGCTAGTAGTCTGTAACAATGCACTCATACGTTCCATAACTTCCGAAGGTCCAATTAAGGCTCCTAATCTCCAACCAGTCATAGCAAATGCTTTGCTAAAGCCGTTACTGAGAATAACGTGACTCCGGCATTGGTCGTATTGTGCAGGACTACTGAAGTCATAATCATCGTAGATCATACGACTGTAAATTTCATCGCTGTACAAGTAAATGTCTTTTTCCACACACAAATCGTAAATGGCTTTTAGTTCTTCACGAGTCATAACTGCACCAGTTGGATTGTTGGGACTGTTAAGAATTAGCAAACGTGTCTTGTCTGTAATACGTGCCTTAACATCGTTGGCTTGCATTCTAAATCCGTGTTCTTCCAATAAAGGTACACGTACTGCATTGACACCGCACATTTTGATACTGCTGTAGTATGTGGCAAAGCCCGGATCTGGAACTAGTACTTCTTCTCCTGGATCACACAAGGTAAACACTGCATAGTAAATACCCACGTTAGCACCGGGCACCACTAAGACTTGATTCAAGTCAGGCATAAAGCCACGACTTCTATAAGTTGCTATGCGGATTTCTTCTCTGAATTCCAAATCGCCCCAACTGCTAGTGTAGTGTGTCTTGCCATCGCACAATGCTTTAACCGCAGCCATAGTAATATTAGGTGGTGTCCCGAAGTCGGGGTCGCCGATTTCCATATGGATCATCGAGCGGCCCTCTGCTTCTAACTTACGTGCCCTGTCCAAATACTTGAACATGGGCTGTCCGTCAATGTTACGTGCGGCTGTACTTAATTTTTTCATGCAAATAAGCTCATAAAGCCATCAACTTTTTCGCCGATATAGGCAATTTGTTCCGGAGTGATCACAGGACTTGTGCCATGGAAGTAAGTATGCGTCATGGCATGTGTTGCACAAGGAAAGTTGTCTTTGGCTTTTTGTGGATCCATAATATGGTCATAGGCAGGTTGCAACATAATATTGCCTGCAAAGTAAGGACGAGTTTGGATTAGGTTTTCTTCGAGGTAATCCACAATATCGGCGCGAGTAAAAGGAGCGCCGGCTCGAACAGTGAGAGGAAAAGCAAACCAACTAGGGTCGCTCTTATCTTGAGCTCTCGGGAGGTAAAAGTATTGTTCGTATTTTTCATAGATAGAAAATAGTAATTCATAATTACGTCTACGTAGACGATGAATCTCAGGCAACTTCTTAAGTTGTTCCATTCCCATAGCACATTGTAGTTCAATGGGCTTTAGGTTATAGCCAATTTCGTCATAGACATATTTGTGGTCAAATATTTCTCCTGGTAACTGAGGGATCCACTCTTTAAAGCGATTACCACAAGTTCCACATTTTAATTTGTTTGCTTCGGGCCCGACACAATAGCAACCACGACCCCACTCACGGAAGCTACGAAGGATAACATCTGTGTTATCATCGTTGGTGGCCACATAACCGCCTTCGCCCATGGTCATGTGGTGTGCAGGATAAAAACTACACGATGCCATTAGACCATAACTACCCAAAGGTTTGCCATCATAAGTAGATCCCAACGCATCGCAACAATCTTCTAGTAGGATCAAGTCATGCTTCTTGACAAGTTCCATCAAGCGATCCATGTTAGGCGGATTGCCTAGTACGTGGGCAAATGTAATAACGCGAATAGACGGATCAGATATCAATCGCATTTCAACTTGATCTAGATCCAAGTTCAATGTATCAAGTTCAATGTCTACAAACACAGGAGTGAATCCCACCTGTAGTGTTGGGTTGAGTGTGGTAGGAAAGCCGGCAATGGGCATCAATACTTTAGTGCCTTTGGGTAAGTTGTAGCCTCGCTTACTGGTCAACGCCGACATCATTAACAGATTACTAGAGCTTCCGCTGTTGGTAACAATGCCTTTTGTCTTGCTAAATTGTTTGGGGAACTCACGTTCGAATTTTAGACCTTCATTGCCCATGGCCAACCAGCCGTTGAGCAAACTTTTTACGCCTGCTTCGTATTCGTCTGCGTCGTAGTATGCGCCTGCATAGTTTACAAAGTCTTTTCCTGCTACCCAAGTTTTATTGACTGCTTTTTGTTCTGCGTATTCACGCACTAGTTTTAAGATATGTTCCATATTACCAAATAAAGTTATCCTTGTAGTATTTTACTATAAGTTCTAGCTCTATGTCAAAGTCTGCGTAAGGTTTCCAGCCCAAATTTCTTAATTTGGTATCATCTACACTATATCTAACATCTTGTCCTACTCGAACCATATGTTCAATGTAATCGTCAATAGGCCCTGTTAGTCCCATTAAAGCAACAATCTTTTTAACAACTTCGATATTCTGTGTTTCGTAATTGCCGCTTATATTGAATATTTCGTTCGTAACGCCAGCTTCAATGATGTGGATTACCGCTTTTGCTGTGTCGTTGGCATTTAACCAGGTACGCACAGGTGTTCCATTGTTATGCAAATCAACACAACGGCCCACGCTGAGATACTTTACACTTTTTGGAATTAGTTTTTCAACGTATTGTCCTATGCCGTAATTGTTAGTGGGTCGAACAATAATATAAGGTAAGCCGTAGGTTCTGCCCCAACTGGTCACTAAATGATCTGCGGCGGCTTTGGTTGCACTATAAGGGTTACTGGGCTTAAGCAAATCTTCTTCTGTATGTGATCCTTGTTCAATATCTCCGTAGACTTCGTCGGTACTGAAATGTAAGAATATGGGCTTCTTATACTTCTTCTTGTTGATCATTTTAAGCAAATGATGTACTCCGTCAATGTTACTATGCACAAACGCATCGCTGTCTTCGATGCTATTATCAACGTGTGTTTCGGCTGCTGTGTTAATAAAGTAATCGCAGTCGTAGATTCGTTCTAGATCATTGATATCTGACTTAACAAATTCAAACTGATCTCCGTAACGCATGCTCCAACTATCGAGCCACCCTTCGTTGCTAGCATAAGTGCATTTATCAACACCCATAACATACCAACCCTTTTTCAAACAGGCTTCTGTTACATGGCTTCCAATAAAGCCCAAGCATCCTGTTACATATACAATCTTTTTATTCATAGTTCTTTAATCCCTCTTCTAGCCCTTTTAATTTAAGATTTAGCTTGGCTAGCTTTTTTCCGCTTCCGGTGTAATAACCCCAGGTCTTGTTAGTAATTGTGAAAGGTATTTCAGTTTTACGGTAGGTGTTTAACATCCTTAGGTAATCACTGATCAAGTACTTCTCATGGTAAACACAGTTAATGTCCTTATACTCGGGTTGTGCTGCCTCACAATAGTATTCAATAATACGTGCAAAATCTTCTGCACTAATATAGTCAAATATCTTGTCCTCAACACCTGAAATCTTTCCTGCTAAGAATCTTTTAAACAATCTAATGCTAGGCTCACTGGAATCAAAACATCCAAATAATCTCAAAGTGTAAAAATTATTTCTGTTTAGTACTGCCCTAGCAATTATGTTCTTAGCAAAGCCATAGCTTTCTAACGGACGACTGTGAACAATGTTTTCTTCTTTAACATTGTGTATAACAGTTCTTCTATCAAACTCAGCGCCGCTGCCTATGTTAATGTATCTGGGACACTTAGGATTGTTGTAAAAATTAAAAAAGATGCTTAAGTCTGTTTGCACATCAGTGTAATTGATATCGTTAACTCTTGCGCCGCCGCCGCTAGTTGTAGCATTGATAATAACATCAGGGTGTGCTTCGGTTAGCCACTTGTCCACTTCATTATAGTTGCTTAGGTTTACAGTATCCCTGATGACGGGAATTATATAGTGATTATGCACAAGATGCTCTAGCAAATAGCTACCTAGATAACCATTTGCCCCTAAGATTGCTATTCTCATTTTAGTTCTGTTAAGAGAGGTACACCCAGTGCTTCGTTAACTTGTCGCATACACTCTAGTTTAGTGGGACTGTGGCGACTGCTGTGCCAATGAATAACGTGAGCATCTTCGTACTTACATTGATTCCAAGCGTCTTGTTGTTCAAGTGTTGCCCAGTGTGGAATCCATTGTGCTTGATAAAATAAGTCGGGCCGATGTGCGTCTTTCCATTCCAGTCCTTGACTCCAAAACATAGTGTTATGGATAATTTGTTGGTTGTTATAACTGCTCATTCCGTCACTGTTGTCCCACTCGTTGCGCATGGAACGTTCTAGTTCCCACAATTTTGGATCCATGTTACTGGGATAATATTGCAGGTCGTTATTAAACAGATTATCAAACGTTTTGTTATATTGATTAGGTTCGTACCAACTTTTAGGGTCAGTCCAATTGAACAATCTAAATTCATTAAACTCACCAAATAACTTTGTAGGTTTAACAAACTGTACATCGGGCCCCACCCATAAAATATTACAAGGTTCTCGATGCCATAGTTCGTAAACTCTATCATTGTTTAGCGGCATAGCATCATTGATGCTGTCAATTTCTTCATCAAATAATATGTATTCCCAATCGCCTTCTAAGAAGTGGCGGGCACTGCTTAAACTATGTAAGCACATTTGGCGATAAGTTTCGTAGATATCGCCTTCATCTTTAGTATCTTTCCAAACCCATTTTGTGCTTTTGATACGGCGGTGAGCACACACCACATAGTTTTTTACAGTAGTCATTGATTAAATTGTTTATAATTGTATATATTCGTAGTTAACAGTGTCAGGGTTAACTCTGAATATACTGGCTCCATTTTTTAAATGGAAGCGTCGAGCTAATTCCGTTGGAGGACTTAGTGTAACAAATCTTTTAACATTGGGCAATTCTGTTTGCACCAACTTTAGTCCTTCGCGAATCAATTTTTGGCCGGCGCCGGCTTTATAACTCCAAATGGTATAGAATACCACAGTGTCGGGTTCGTCGGCTTGGTTTTCTAATAGTTCTTGTTCGCTACTAGGAATACCTTTACAAAGTTTGGCGCAGACAACTGCACTGACTGTATTATCTTCGGTTAGTGCAAATACTTGTCTGTTGGCACCAAATCGTTGTTCGGCAGGTATATGTGGGCGGACAGGGTCGTCCTTAATGTAATTAGCTAGAGGGTCTGTAGGGCTTTTTATAGTGTAAATCATGGCAGCAGGTCCGGGATGCAACCGTATTTATAAAAAGGTCTCACTGTCCGTCAATTACTTGGTCCAAAGACCAGCATCAATATTATTCAATCCGCCGTAACGGTTTGATTGCAAGGGATGTGATAGGTTGTAAGGGTTGCTACGTTTAAATGTACTACCTTTAATCCTGTCTAAGATCCTATTAACTTTTTCTAAATCGGCGGTAGGTACTTCTAAATAGTCCAACATTTCTGCACGGTCCATATGAGGGTTTTGGCAAAGCTTCATTAGCACTATATCAAATTCAAGATAGCTAAATCCAAACTGTGCTTCGTCCCCGTCACTGATTCCAAGACCATCTGTAGGTTTTGCAAACACTGTGCTTTCTGGTACTCCATAAATTTCTGCTAGTTTCGGAACCTCCCAACTCTTTAGCAAACTTTGAATAGGAGCAACATCTCCTACATCGCCATGTAGAGTCCAAAAGCCTGCGGCTAATTCACTGAAATTATCCGTACTAGCAACAAGGCCGCGCTCCATACTGGCAATATTGTATACTGTAAGCATGCGACTACGTACACGTAGATTGCCGCGGCGAATAGCATTTTCTGCGGCGTCAATTTTACTATCATAGACACGTACCCTTGCTAACAATTCCTCATACTGTGAAGTTAGGTCCACATGGATGTGTTGAATACCCAGTGCTTTACAAGCTTCTACGCCTCGATTAGTTTCATCGGGATTTTGGTGTATGGGCATGGTAACACCAACTACACGCCAACCTGCTCGCCTAAATAGCGCCGCTGTAAGTGCGCTGTCTACTCCACCACTCATACCTAATACTGCGGTGTGAATATTGTATTTTTTGGCGTAGGCAATTAAACCGCTGACTAACTTTTGTCCTGCATCTTCAAGAGCATTTACATCTTGGTAAACACCTTGGTCGATAAGTTCGTCTAGCTTGGCATCAAACCAACTACTCAATGGTGCCATTGTTTCTTGGCGGCTGTAACGTAAAATTTCTTGCTTGAGACTCATAGTATTCCTTGAATTATATATTGTAATTATCTTAGAAAATTTAGTCAAAAAAATAGACCCCGAAGGGTCTATTTACATAGTGGGACCATTCCCGTTCTTAAATCCTATTACACCACCTTCTGCTATGATGCGCTTCTGCACATCTTCAAACAGCATGGGAGCATAATCTGGAATTTGCTCTACACAAACACAATGATATCGAGGATCGTTTTCATCGCTGTACAAGATTTCTCCTGTACGCACATCGAAACCACGCATCTTCTTAACACGGTTTGCGTGAGTGTGTCCGTGAATGTTAACACCAAAACGGCCCAAGGAATCGGGATGCACAGGAATGTGCGACAAAATCATTCCATTCATAACGTGATATGCACGTAACTCACGGAAGTATTCGCGGTATTCGTCATCCCTAAAGATATCGTGGTTGCCCCGGATCAAAACCTTGTCGCCGTTTAAACGAGCCAACGTCTTTAAGGCTTTGCGGTTAATAACTACATCACCTAAGTGATAGACCTTGTCATTGGGACGAACACGTTCGTTCCAGGCCTTGACCATTGCTTCGTCCATTTCCTCGGCGCTATCCCATGGACGCAATTTCGTAACTCCATCGTTACGCATAAAGCGGCATACACCCATGTGTCCAAAGTGTGTATCGCTGACTAAAAATACTGCGGGCATATTTCCTCCTTAGGCTATCATCCAACTGTTATTCTCTTTTAGCTCAACTGTTTCGCTCCCGTCATATTCGTTAATGCGAAACAATGTTCCTTTATCAACCCAATAGATTCGAAGATCCTCGATCCCGCCGAGATAAGCATCGGGCCATTTTAACATAGTATAAGCTAATAGCTCTTCTGCTTTTTTGTTTTCAATAAAGTCAACAATAGCAGGATCAAAAATCATTTCAGGATGTTCTTGGTTCCAAGTGTACCAACCTGCTCCGAATCCGGGACTGTAAACTACGGCTATTTTTCCGTCTCTTTCAACTTTGTTCATATATCGCCTTCACGTTTCTTTGGAAGAACAAAACCCCAATCTGTGGTGACACCGTTTATAGTGTGGGGCTCGTTCTCATCATAAGTCCATCCCAGGACCTTCATCATTTTGTGCTTGACCATTAAGTTAGGGCTACGAAATGCTTCTGCATCGTCAAAGCCCATCATTACACCAACTTCACAGACTGCACCACTGCGGCACACACCTGCATGACAATGAACAACAACGTCCATTCGATTTTCCAATGCCTGTTGCAACAGTTTAACCAATTGCTCAGCTTGGCTATCAGTAATCTTAAATTCTTCGCCCCAAGGGTCGTTTTGCTCAAGATCCAAAAACTCAAATTGATGAACAGACTTAAACTTGTGCAACGGAGTAGGAAACTCCATAGCGGGATCCACAATCTGAATCAGCATACTATTTTCGCCAACGCGAATATGATGCCCTTTTGGGATATCTGCAAGTGCTACGTTTTGAATCCAAGGCATCATGTTCTCCTTAATGCGTTATTATACTATAGTTTTTGGTTTTCGTCAACCAAAAAAATAGCACCCTAAGGTGCTACTTTAGTACTATTTTTGTGTCAGGAGTACCAACCCCCGGGTACACAGCCCATCCCGCATTTCGTGTACCGCGGACGCAGTCTATTCGTCTCTTTAGGAGTTATAGCGGGCCTGCGAAGTTATTTAAACCGCGTAGCGGTCTGACATAACTGTCTTCAACATGATTGCTTCTGGTGTGAAGTCATCCATGCTGCCGCTTAGGATGCTCTTAGCTACAGCTGGGCTGAAACCAGAGACCAAAGCAGTACCGCTAGTGTCGAACTTTACTGGTGCGTTGCCGTATGCGGCGTTCAAGTTCCAGAATACAACCTTTGGAAGTTCGTATCCTGCGGCTTCATACTTACGTGCAATCATTTCGATTGCACTGTCGTCGTGCTTGACACAAGCGTCAAACTGCATGTCACTGAAGATAACAAGAGTTTCAGGCATTTCTGCTTGTGGAACCTTGTTTTCAAGTGCCACCGACAAGATCTTATCAAATGCCGCATGAAGGTTGGTGTTAGCAACTTCTCCAGTGTTCATTTGATCAATCTTTTGATTGATTGTACCCTTAAGGTTAATCAATTGTGGACGGTTAGAGAAGGTCAAGAACGTGTCCTTGAACTTACCCTTGTTCTTGTCTGCGAAGTACAATCCCAGAGAGATTGCAACTTCCAAACAAGACAAGCCACTCTTGCTGTTGTAACCACCTGCGGCGCAGGTCATCGAACCGCTAGAGTCAACTAGTGGCAACACGTTAGCGTCACCGATGTAGTTAGGCAATGCGTCCCATTGTGCTTGAATTGCATCAAGCTCAGTCTTGCTCATTGAGCGAGCACCGTAACCGATACGGCCCTTTAGGACATCGTATGGGTATACTGCACCTGCATTGATCTTGACTGTAGTGTCACCCTTGACCAACTTTTGCACGTATTCAGCATAGGTTGTACCATGACGACCGAATGCCTTCTTGTAACGTGCATGAGCCAACGATGGAACGTGGCTGTAGTTGATGCTATCCCAATCTTGAGAACACATTTGTGTTTCAACAACATTGGTTAGAGCAACTAGGCTCTTACGGTATTGCTTTGGGGTCATACCGTAAAATTCACGGATTTCGCGAGCCAACTCACCCTTGCGAGGAGTCCACTTTGCGGCTAGGCCGTTACGAGCACGAAGTGCATCACCTAGCAACGTGAATGCCTTGTCCTTTAGTGGCTTGGTCTTGAATACGAACAAGTCGTCCCAACGACCAACTTCAGGAACCTTTGCAAGCAAAAGTTCCGCATCTTCTGGATGCTTAAGTTCAAGGTGAGTCAAGATTTGCTTGAACAATTCTCGTTCACCAGAACCACCACGGACATCACGAGCCCACAATGCGATACGCAATGCGAGATCACGATTCTCAACATAAGCCGCAGTAAATGCGGGAATTATGTTCTTACCTCGGCTTGCACCGATGTTGAAGAACAAGTCAACACAGGCGTTTGCTGTGGACTTGCGAGCCTTCATACCGTTAGCGGTACGAGCGGATTGATTCTTAACTGCTTCTGCGAATTGCATAGTGTTCTCCTTTCATTGATTTTATGCAACAGGATGCGTTTTTTACTTTATACCAAAAAGTTGAAAATTGCTGAATGCATCCTAAAAATTAACTGGATGGGCGGAACCGTAATTTATTTTCTGCTTGCCTAGTCCCCATTACCCCGGTTCGGTTCCGCAAGCCTACCTCTATTCGTTAGCGCCCGATCCTAGTATCTCGACTAGACACAAAGCCCAATTACGCCAGGACGGGCCCTTCGGGTTACCCCAAAGCTTCAAGTATTGTTTAAATTGCTGTATCCATCCAAGAATTCAAAACAGGTTAGTTGTTGACTGCTTTTTTAAACAGGGCCATCACTCCTGTTGCGATAGGTATGTTTCAGTAATTACCTTCAAAGTCCGTAGACTCCAATAATTTACCACATAGCCCACCAGATCATAAAAATGATTATGTTGCTGTACCTAACCTTTTAAACTTTCAATACATCTATTGTAGCAAAAATTCGATTTATTGTCTACAATTATTTTAGTTTATTTTACCAAAAATCTTCGGCTCAGAAAAGTCGATGCCGGCAAGTCGAATATCAAACTCTTTTGCTTTTTCTAAAATAAATTCTTTCCATTCAAGAGCTGAATTGATGTCAATAAACATACGTTCAACATTAAAAAATTTAGTGTTATATCGATATAGTTTTTTGATCATTTTATCTTGGGCAACCATTGAATTTATTTTTTCCACAAGTGCTTGGTGGAAATCAGGATCGGTGTCTGACGTTGGTTGTCGATCGATATAGTGGATAACCGCGGCTATCAAGATTTTTAAATGTCAGAAATGGTAATAGGATCTACTGGTACATTGTAATCGGCCGCGGCCTGTTCAACGTAGGATTTCCATTCATTTGCCGCGGCTAAGTCAACCCATTTTCTAACAACTTCAAAAGTTCCTAGAAGTACTTCGGGAATATTATCTGTTTTATCTTCATTGGACATGGCCGTTGCTTTTGCAACTAGTGCATTGTGCAAATCTGAATCTAGCTCCGATGACGGAATCCCATTGACCCATGGTACTAATGTTTCTTTTGTTAATAAACTTGTATCTAACGCCATTTTAAAATCCTTTAATATATTTATTTATTAAAATGGTACGGATGGTGGGATTCGAACCCACACTTGACAGAGTTTAAGACTGTTGCCTGCTACCAATTGGGCTACATCCGCTCTTATGCTGTTACGTCTATGTTCACACCTATGTGTGGGCCATTATAACTTTGTGCTTTAATATTGTAAACTGCCCAATTAATTACTTTCTGGGTAGTTGTATTAGGGTCCGTTGGATCCGCTTTTTTCGATTCGGTATGTACGTTTTCATTAATCTTGTATGCACTTTCTTTAAGACTTCGCTCAAATCGAGTTCTACCTAGGCGAGCGTATTGTTCTAATTGTTGTACATCTGTTACAGGATTAATCATATTGTATATTTATGGCACCCCGTGATGGACTCGAACCACCGAATGTCGGAATCAAAATCCGATGCCTTACCAACTTGGCGAACGAGGTATTTGGTAGTCGGTACTGGGATCGAACCAGTGACCTCCACAGTGTCAATGTGGCGTTCATACCGCTGAACTAACCGACTATAAACTGGCCCGGCGTAGAGGAATCGAACCTCTATTAATAGCTTAGAAGGCTACTGTTCTGTCCATTGAACTAACGCCAGAATTAACTGGTCTCGTCAGTAGGAATCGAACCTACATTTAATTCTTAGGAGGAATCCGTTCTATCCATTGAACTATAACGAGCTGGTGCTCCCAACTGGATTCGAACCAGTGACCTCGCCCTTACCAAGGGTGCGCTCTACCACTAGAGCTATGAGAGCTTAACGTGTCTTCGATGGTATTAAACTATCTTTGCGCATAAGAACCATTCGATAGCTTTCAGGCTTATGCACTGTAAGATAACTAACACCATCGATAACTTTTATTTTCTTTGCATCATCGCAAATCCATTGTTCTCCATTAACGGAGTTTTTAAGTATAACAGGTTTTGTCTGCATAGTCAATCTCCTTTTAACTGGCGCCGCCGGAGGGATTCGAACCCCCATCTCTTCCTTGACATGGAAAAAAATATATGCTGAACGTACTCTTAACAGAGTCACCTTTATAGTGTCCTACCATTAGACGACAGCGGCTTATTTGGCACGCCCGAAAGGATTCGAACCTCCGACCCCAACGTTCGTAGCGTTGTGCTCTAGTCCAGCTGAGCTACGGGCGCATTTATTTTGGTGCCACGAACTGGATTCGAACCAGTAACACAAGAATTTTCAGTCCTCTGCTCTACCATTGGAGCTACCGTGGCATTAAAACTACTTAGGGGTGACCAACGGGGCTCGAACCCGTACTACCAGAGTCACAGTCTAGGTTGCTACCATTACAACATGGTCACACCTAAATAGTCTATAAAGTTATTATACTATATTTCGGATTTATTGTCTATGGTGCCCTATGACAGAATCGAACTGCCGATTACTGCTTACGAAACAGTAGTTATACCATTTAACTAATAGGGCTATTCTAAATCTTTGTATGCTGTTGCTTGTTGATTGCTTATATCAGTTTCGGGAACCCACTTACCGTGAGGGCACCCAACATAGGCGAATTTAACTTTAACAGGCATAAAACAGTTACAGAGTTTACAAGTTTTTATACTCGAAAATTCTTTACAACTTTTACAAATATCGTAACGTGCTTGTGCAATATCTTGTCGTGCAATTTTTGGAATCATCAGTATTTAAAAAATAAAAGTCTGTAATACCAACCGAGATTAAACCATTTAGTAAAATCTGTGCCGTACAAATCATTTAACCATTTGTCATGATGTTGGACATGTAACCCACCCCCACCATACATGGCAAATAAAACTAAGTTATCTTTACCTTGAATACTTCCATGGAAGTAATAGTCATGAAATCTTGACATTACCAACAATAGCCATGGCACGTAAATTCTAAGTATCACAAACCATTTAAATGGTAATGCGATTAAAGGCACTATAATGAAAAACCAATAAATCTTTTTAATGTGCCGATCACAGAACTGCACAAACTTAGATTCAGATAATTTGCTCTTATCTACATTCGGTATTTGTAACGCAATTGGCCTATGCAAAGCAAATACATATCTAAACAAAGATTTATTTGCTACTAGTTGCATAGTAGGATCCACTTCAGGATTCGTTTTATACATTCTATGATGATAAGAATGATAGTTACGTTTTGTGCTTACAGTTTCCCCTCGGATATAAAAGAGTATAAGTAGTAGAGTTCTTACTAACAAATTTCTAGGCTCTATGTATTCATGAGAAATATAATTATGTGATATTACTTGAGACAAAGGATTGAATAACACATATATTACAAGAGCCGATAAAAACCAATTTATATCAAAAATAAGTAGTCCCACTAATGTAAAAATGTGCAATAGCCACATTCTAAAATAATAGGTTCCGAATGTTTGATAAAATTTATGCAGTTGATCTTTCATGAAAATATTTATAACTGGCAGGGGGTGTGAGAATTGAACTCACTCACCTACGGTCAAAGCGTAGTATCTGCTCCAATCGATTTACCCCCAACAAAAACTTGGCATCCCGCCAGGGACTCGAACCCCGACCAACAGTTTTGGAGACTGGTATGCTGCCGTTACACTAGCGAGATATAAAATAACAGGATGCATTTTTACGGTTTTGATTAGAAGTCAAATGTATAAAAATTGCTGTTAGCATCCTAAAACTGGTACCCTCGGACAGATTCGAACTGTCACTGAACTCCTTTTGAGAGAGCGGCCTCTACCAATTGGGCTACGAGGGCATTGGTGGGTCCTGAGGGATTCGAACCCCCAACCTACGATTTCGAAGACCGGAACTCTATCCAGTTGAGCTAAGGACCCATAAAGTTCGGGAACCACTAGGTGGCGTGTCTCGAACGGGCAAGTTTAACTACCGCACTAGTCATCTGCTGTTTTCACATACTCCGCAGTATGCTAGACTAGTAGGGACTCAAACCCGTCGTCTATCCCATTAACTTGGTGGAAGTGGTCGGACTCGAACCGACGATAATCTCCGTATGAAGGAGGCACATTAGCCGCTATGCTACACTTCCAATATTGGCAGAGGCGCTTGGAATCGAACCAAGGATAACAAGTTCAAAGCCTGTTGTGTTACCATTACACCACGCCCCAACAAAATAACAGGATCGTTTTTTACGGTTTAGATTAAAAGTCTAATGTAATATGTTTGCTGAACCGATCCTAAAACTGGCTGTCCGTTGAGGAATCGAACCCCACTCATTCTTCGTTAACAGCGAAGCGCCTACACCTTGCTTGCTCACGGACAAAAACTGGTCTGGGTAGCAGGATTCGAACCTGCGGCCTCTCACTTCCAAGGCGAGCCGTCTGACCTGACTGACAATATACCCAGATAAAATTGAATTTGTAAGTAGTTGCATCCCTCTCATTGCAACCATTTTCCCTTGATATAAAGCCGGCAGGGTCAGGATTCGTCATTACAGTTACTTGCCCAACGTGTCTATTTTGTGCTAGGGTTTTGCGCCCCCCGTTGTTTACCTAATCTTTGGCTGGCCAGCTACTCGAGTTGGTGACTTTCACTTACTAACACTTACAAAACTTGGCATCCTGTACGGGATTTGAACCCGTGATCTCCGACTTGAAAGGCCGGCGTTCTTGGCCACTAAACTAACAGGATAAAAACTTGGTGGACCAGCAGGGACTCGAACCCTGATTAACGACGTGCAAAGCCGTTGTAATTCCCTCGTTACTTCCAGCCCATAAAAACATGGTACCCAGGAAAGGAATCTTACCTTAGGTCTTTCGATTATCAGTCGAATGCTCTACCATTGAGCTACCTGGGTAAAAAAATACCATATAGAAACACACTGACGGGAGCTACCCTTAAAGCAGGCTTCGCTACCCTGCTAATACAATATGTTTTCATATGGTAGGACTGCCCGGACTCGAACCGGGAATTGACGGATTAAAAGTCCGCTGTGATTACCATTTCACCACAATCCCATATTGGTCCCTACCGTCAGATTCGAACTGACACCTCATTGATTAAGAGTCAAGTGCGCTACCATTAACGCTAGATAGGGTTGGTTTGTATTAAAAGTTTCTTTAACGTCTTAATGCTTGTTAAAGAGTTCTTTAATGTGCCAACCCTAGACCAATACGGGATCTAAAGTTGACACTAACGTTTAGCACGTTTCATGTCAATTTCTCCATTGAGTTAAATTTTTGATTCTCCTGCTTACGCAGGGCCTTGTTGGGTTTGCGATGCTCACCCGCTTTACGAAACAACGCCGCGGCTACAAATTGATTGCGCTCACGCGGCAACTTTTGCATACGCTTCATTGCTTACGCTCCTAACTAAAAACATATTATAGCAAATAGTTGAATATTTGTCAATGTCCAACATGTTTGCTTGGTTATTGGTACCCCCACCAGGACTCGAACCTGGAACATCCGCTAATCTGGCGGCATAGCTGAGGTATAAGCTCAGAGTTTTACCATTAAACTATAGGGGCAAAATTTGGCGGAAGTGGACGGATTCGAACCCTCTAACCCATTTCTGAATCAAACAGTTTTCAAGACTGTGCCGCTCTCCCGGACGGTAGCACTTCCAAAGAAAAAGAGAACCACAGCATAGAACAATGTTCCAGTGGCTGTGGCCGTGTTATGTTGGAGCGGGTGATGGGTCTCGAACCCACGACATCTACCTTGGCAAGGTAGTGCTCTACCAACTGAGCTACGCCCGCATTAAATGGTGCTGGATATCGGATTCGAACTGATGACCTTCTGGTTACAAAGCAGATGCTCTACCAACTGAGCTAATCCAGCAAAATACTTAAATACTTATATGACCTACCAAGACTCATTAAAATTAATAGAAGAATTTCTATCTATACACAATAACAAATTTTCATCTTCCGCTGAGCACTTGGCCTACGAAAGGGGAGTCTTGACAGCGGCGCTTGCGAGCCTTGTCTACAATGATACTTATGCACGAAACGCAGTAGTTAAAAAAATACAGCGACATCGCAACAAAAGTAGGTAATTGGCGGAACGACTGAGACTCGAACTCAGAAACCGACTTTCGCCGATCGACGGATTAGCAATCCGCTCCAATACCATTATGGGACCGTTCCATTAACTTATTTAACATATAGAAACACACTGGTTGGGGTACAGATCCAACTACTGACGCTTTCGCTAATCGTCAATGTGTTTTTATATGGAGCAGGGCGAGGGATTCGAACCCTGCCTTCCTAGACACTTACTGCACAACTACTTTCAATTACGGTTTCGTTGCCGCTTGTGTAAAGTCCAACATTTTCGCATTCTCCTCCGGGCGATCAACCCCTTTGGACACACCATGTGAGACCCCGCATAAAATTGGTGTAGCGTTTGCGAATCGAACGCAACCGTTTGTGGATTTCTCGCCAGGTAACGTTACCTCCTGGCACCAGCATCGTTCTGGGGGATAATTACTCCCCGCACCTCTACTGCCAACAATCGTGTAACTACCATTACACGCCACGAAACTTTGGTATCGCGTACGGGAATCGAACCCGTCTCATTAGCTTGAAGGGCTAAGGATCTACCCAGAAATCCAACGCGATATAAACTGGCGACCTATGCGGGGATCGAACCCGCCTGATATCCACAGTGACAGTGTGGTGACCACAACCAAGCAGTCCCATAGGCCATTAAATTTCTGAGTCGCATTTCTTACACGGCTAATACGCCCGTCCGTGATGATACGGTTGCAAACTTACCTGCAGGACGCGAATGCAACTATCTTACATTCTTAAATTAGATCGAGAATACACGGCGTTCAGTACAAGCTACGTAGTACCCAACTTCTGTCTCGTTACAGCTCTTTCCGCTAACAATACTTTTCCTTACCCTACTGGACCGACTTCTCTTCCGTTTCGTCAACAATACAGCGGGCGGGCCCGCATCGTTTCGCCTTTGTTTCGTATTATCGAAGACCAGTCCTTTGCGTCTCTGGC
>JACCDU010908768.1_pt1 | contig 27122 bp, 52 predicted proteins | sample 7446081 | NCBI WGS metagenome assembly JACCDU01 (sample SAMN15323447, study PRJNA562643) | freshwater metagenome | isolation source: river surface water | place: USA:Blue River Watershed | collected 2017-08-17
CTTTTAACTGCTTCAGGCCAATTTGGGTCTACTGAACCACTAGCGTATTCAGCATCGTCTGGAATGTCCCCATGATGGTAAACAGTTACGTGCTCTGGCGCTCCCGTTCCTTCCATCATTTTATGAATAAAGTCAGGGTGTGTAGTATCTACTGCGGAGCGGTCAAGCCTTCTATCAGACCAACCTTCTACTTTGGGTCGGCTACGCAAAGGTTTTTGTCTACGGGCTACTTCAGGATTAGAGTCCCAGTACCTTTTATGTCCGTACTCTGCCCAGTTAGCGTCTACTCGCTGTAAATCCTCTGTTGGAAATTTATGCCTTCCAAACATAGAGTTTGAGTTAACCCATTGGTATATTGGTTCTTCATAAGACTTTAAATAACTGGTCTTTGGAAGATTTCCTTCGTTTTCAGAGATATTACTAAGCCACTTTCGTGTCCAATGTTCATTACTAAATTGTGGTCCATCAGGTGCAGGCATAAAACAATTCTACTAGACACGAAGAGGGACCGCCCGCAAGCAGTCCCCCTCGGTGGGTTAGACCTCAATAGTAATTATAGCAAAAATGAGAATTACTGAGAATTATTGATGGGGGCACCAAGCATGGCTGTACTAGCAGCAACCGCAGCATGGAATAATGGGTTTTTCTTCAATCTCCCGTTTGCTATAAAATTCGTGTTTTTACCCCACCCAACAATTGCTGTAGGCGTTACAGGTTTTGTGGATACATAAAGGTTATCCATTTCACTTTTATTCATTAAATGACCACCACCAGTATCACGAACTTTATTAGGGAAATCTGGGTTCTTTTCTAAGAAAGAAGGATTGGTTTTTGCGTGCTCTGTAAGAATATCGTGCATACTGGAAAATGAATCAGAAGGCACTTCATATATTGGGTTAAAATCATAAAAATTATCTGATTTTCCACCAGCGTGTTGTCTTGCATCCTCAATATTGGGTGATGCAAAAACTACGCCACCAAGGTTAGGTCCTTCTACAACTCTATTTGTAAAACTTCGGCCTCTAAACCTAGGTTCTAGTTGTTCTCCTGTAGCAAGTACGTGCCCAGTCCCGTGAAACAGGCGTGGGGAAATTAGTTCAGATGCGCTCACTAGTAAATCCCCTCACAGCAAGAATCACGAGAACCACACTTAGTACAGCGGTAATGAGCGTGTTCTGGAATCATTTCCCCACCACACCAAATACATTGTTCTGAGCAGTCTTCATTATCCATTTGTACCCCTCTTTGTAGGTGGGGTAAAGACATATGCGTCAATAGATGGTCGTTTATCCACTAAAGCCGCCGCAATGCGGTGATGACCATCTAAGATTTCAGCCATACCTTTGTGCATATATACCTGTGGGTATTCCAAATGTCCGTACTCAGGGTCTTCTTCATCGCCCCATACATCGGATTTGCGTTCTGAACGGGCGTTTCTATAGGCATCTACTATGTGAGGGTTTAAGTCAGTTTGTTTGTTACTAAAAAATTTAGTGTTCTGTAGGTCTAATGGAGTGGTTCCACGCTCTACTGCTTCGGAGTAGTCTTCTTTAAAAAGAGGACGACCTTCCGTAGGCCAGTTTGTTGGTGTAGTTGTACCTATACCTACTTTTTTAAGGCTATCAAACTGCCCACTAAGATTCTCATGTGCAGACATATTTATTTGTATGAGTCCTTTAGGACATCCCATTCAGACTTTTCTCTCTTTTTGGGTTTTTTAATTTTCTTTGCTTTTGCAATTGAGGCCATTCCGTAAAAGTAAGCATCACCAGTGTCCGTACCAAATACTGGGGGTTTTGGGTCAATTAACTTCATTGCCTCAGCATCATCTTCAAATAAAGAAGGTTGTAAAAGAGTTTTTACTCTATTTTTACTTCTTGTGTCAGTTGGTAAAGTGCCACCACTAGCGGATTCTATTTCTTTTTTTGTTCTTTCGTAGGTGTCAGGGTTTAACCTACCAGCATCATAAGAAGAACCATATATACGTCCTTCATTCCTAGCCTTCCATGCACTGCTGGCTTTTTCCATGCGATAAGCCGTGTGGACGTGTGAAGCAAACTCACCTAAATCTTGCATACCAGATTCATCCATAAACTTTTTAACGTGTGGATTAAATTTATATAACCTACCAATACGTAATGTTCTGGCTGATGTTGAGTCAGACCTATCATTGTAAATAAACATTCCTGGAGTAACTTCTTTTCCGATGTCTAATTCTCGTTGTTGTTTTTTTGTAAGTTGTAAATCACTTAAATCTTTAGCATCCCCCCACACTGTATTCGTAAGTGGTGGTCTATGTGCAGGCAGTCCTGATGAACGCATACTACCTAGCAAACGATTAATAGAATACGTTGCTTGGTCAACCTTGTCACGCCATACGGTTGAGTTACCTCCATAGCCCATCAGTCTGTACGTATTACTATCTAACTTTTCAATAGGTTCTTTCATTATCTCTGAAGACCTATCTGGATTAATTAATGGGTCAAAATCACTTGACGGTTTCATAATGTTTTCAGATGAAAAACGGTCTTGAAAACCATCAGCCAAACCCTCAGCCTCTGGGATATATCCTCTACGACTGCCAATTTCTTTTAAGCGGTCACGGTCACGGGAATGTCCAAGTTCGTGGATTGCGGACTCGGCTCCCTGCATTACATGTCCTTCAGGGCGTAGAGAAATAGTATTTGTAGTTGGGTCATATGAACCTGATGCAGTTTTTCTACGACCATCCATCACACGTAAAGATGGATTGTTATCCTGCGTACCTAACAAGTCTCGTGGAATACCACTTCTTTCTACATCTGGAAATGAATAGCCAAAGGCATTGCGAACATCTAGTTCACGTCCAGCACTTGTTTGCATAGGGTCACCAGGAATACCTGTTCCTGTGAGGGGGTGAAAAAGCATTCCCTGTACTGGCCCTGTGTTGCCTTTACCGATAACTTCCTGTTCGTTACCATTTTCGTCATGCCAAAACACACCACCAAATTGACCAAGATTAATTGTCATGACACAAGCATCCTTACTTCCCAGGCACCACTTCCAGTTTTTGTAATGCCTAAAACACGTGTTTGTTTAAAACCATGGGATTCTGCCATGGCCTGCGCTAATTTAAGAGCGTTAGCATAAGATTCAGTATGAACAGGGTAAGTAACAATCATTCTGCTGGTGGTTCCTCAGGACTATCTTTTTGTTTCTTTTTCTGTTTATTAAATTTATTCATTGTTTGGTATTCAAAACCATGACTTGATAAAGACTTACGAATTTGATTGTCGGCGTTTTTCACAGAGTGTGGGTCTCGTGGGGTACTCCCTGTTACAACCATGCCATCATTTTCAAAATATAATTTAATATGTCCCCCACCTGTATAACTAGCAATAACCCTGGTTGGGGAATTATTTACGAGGTGGCCTAACAGCGCACGAACATCTTTATGTTGGGTCAAACTATTGATGTGCCCGTGTGTCAAACTCATCTGGTCGTAGTTGAGATGCTCTTTAGCCATAGGGTATAGTTTACATCAGATGAAATTACTAAACGCAGGGTGTGGAACCCACTATGCAAAAGGATGGACAAATGTAGATGTTTGGGAAGGGCCAAATACCACTCCTGACATCAGGGTCAATCCAGGAGAACCCTACCCATTTGAGGACAATACTTTTAATGCTGTCTACTTAGGGCATGTATTAGAACATATCCCTTGGTCAGATGTGCCTACGTTTTTACAGGATATTCAGAGAGTAGTAAAACCTGGTGCCCCAGTCATGGTAGTTGGACCAGATGTCTATAAAACTATTAAAAGATGGAAAGACGGGCTAGAGCCATGGAGTATGGTTCTTTCCACTATTGAGCATCAAGACATGAACTGGCAACCAGACCGTGAACATGAATGGTGGGATGGAGCACACCACTATTGGAACTGCCATGAAGAGCGTATAGAAACGTTGCTTAAAAAAATGCGATTTACAAATATTGTAAATGTGTTTGATAAAATACCTGATGACGCAAATGGTAAATCATGGTTTGACCACAGAAACAAAATTGAGTGGCCAGTGGTAGGTAAATACTATTGGCAACTAGCCTATTTGTGCTCTAATCCTCTTTAGGAGTTTCCTCATCAGGATTATTGCGGGGTAGGGGAGGACCACCATAAGTTCCTGGAGCAGGAGGAACATATACATAGTCTGGATTTGGTAAAGAATTCATTTCTTTAGGACCACGGAACTGTGTTTCGTTCATTTGTTGTTGGCGTTCTATGCCACGGCGTTCACGCTCTTCTTGGTCTTTTTTCTTGCGTTCTGACCGCTCTGCGTCTTTCTTTGCTTTCCACTCAGCAATGTTTTTGTCACGTTGTGTAGGAGGTCCATCATCTCTAAATGCTGGACCATCTCCCTGAGGGTCAAAACCCTCGTCATCTCCAAACATCAGTGGTCATCCTCGTAATGAATCTGCTGTTGGTATTCAAGGTCACTAACCCTGTATTTGCGCAATTTTCCAGTTCTGTCGTAATACAGGACGTTACCTTCGTCATCCATGTATTCGTCTTCCTCTGGGTCTCCCCAATGCTTTGAACTAGGCATATGTGTTATCCATAATACTAGTAATTTTCCAATCCTGGCAATTTTGGTTGAAATGGTTGGATTTCATCGTCTTTTTTAAATTGAGGAGAGAGTTTAGAAACCCGCTCTTTTTGAAGCATGGACCTTAGGTTTTGTCTAGCAGAACTCACTTTTCGGTCACTAATTGGTGTATAACCGTATCCAGTATACTCATCAGCCAACATATCATCAAAATCTATATCATTGGTTACTTCTGCTGTTGGGTTTTCAGGAGAAGGTTGTATTAATCCACGACTTACAGCATTTTTAACAATTTGACTACTGTGTGATGAAAGGTCAGATGATGCAATAAGTGTGTGATTAGGGTAATCATTTTTAACGATAGAAAGCGTAAGTGGTAACAGTGTTCTAGCATTTTTATTAAAGTAGGCACCTTCAACGGTCAATGACGAAGGTTCATCATGAAATAACTTACCTGATTGCACAGCAGGATGATTATTAATATGCGTTATTGCATTTTTTAGGTTGTCTGGGGTTGGTGCCCATAAAGCGTCTCTAATGGCTCTGCGAGACTCACTAGACGAATGGTGATAACGCATATCATTGATAAGGTCGTGGTGCACTCCAGTTAGTTGGGATAAGTACCGTGCAGGTTCTGTAATGTGTGGGTCCTCAGTGCTCCACGTTGGTACTATTTCACGTTTGTCTTCAATAACCCTAACGTAACCATAGGGACGCATATTGTTTTCGTCTGGTGTATCAGAAATGGCATAGTAATCACTCATGTCATCCTGGATTTCATTTTTGTAAAACTTAGGCACTAGTCTTCTTCCTTTGTGACTAAGTGATTAAGAGTTTCTTCAGTTGGGTCATAAGCATAGTGGTCTACTTTATTACCAGTAGGGGTGGACTGATTATGGCGAATGTGTATAGTACCTCTAGGTACATCACTACCTAATTCGTGGATACCCATATCAGGACTATAACCATAATCAGGATGATGAAATTGCATTCTTGTTAAATCTGACGTAGGAAAGGCTCTATGACCTGCAAAGAAGTGGTGTAATTGTTCTGGTGTCATCATAGAGCGCTGTTCAACATTTCCAAAGTCAGGTCTGGAGTAATGAACCTGTGGCAAGGTATGTAGGTCATTAATAAAATCGTGAATAGAACCTTCATATGGTTCAGTACCCATATGACCATATGGTAACAAGCGAGTAATTGTTCCATTTTCAGAAGTACCTGTTGAATGAAAATCCAATTTATGTCGGTCTACCGAGTCCTTTTTAACATTAGGATTTTCTTTTAATTGCTCTGCTGCCCAGCCACGACTAGAATAATGATAAGCACTTGAGCCTTCATCATATGGGTTTCCAAGATTAGTAATTACAGATGGAACATGTGATTCAATATGGATTGGTGATTCCTTTGTTTGTTTTGCACCAAGACCAGAGCCTACTTCAACAATAGAAAGATTTTCTGAAGGAAGCCAAAGTTTTGCACTAGAATGATGAATATTGTCTGAAAGGTAACCTTCATACAAATCAAGGGTACGTTTTGTTGCATGGTAAGGTTTTCCAGCAATATCAACATGACGAGTTCCTGTCATGTCAAAACCTCTATTGGACAATTCTCGTAAATGTTGTTGGACAACACTTACTAGTGCGTCACTGCTCATTAGCCTTTTTTCTCCACTTTGTTAAACACATCATTGATTTCATCTGTGGTCAACTTACCATCGTCCATAAAGGCACGGGCAAGACCCTCTACAACAAATGACACGCCACCAATACCAGCCATAAGCATGGCTTTCCACAAAGGGACTCCAGCAATAGCACCTGCTCCAACAACCGATAGGCCAGTAGCGGCAAAGGCCGCTAGGATGCGCAAAAGAATTTGTTTCACGGTATTCAGTTTACACCAGTCACTCTGATGGTGGTTTGTGCAATGTCCCGTCTATGACTTGGTACCCTTCCTCAAGTCTTCTATTGATGTGTTTCTTAATGCCTTTGATATTACTAAATGTAAGGCCCTTATCTGGACCCTCTACCCTCCAACCAGCATACTGACCTGGTAATTTAATGTATCTAACGCCTCTAAATTGCTGTCCATCGGTTACGTCCATAACGATATTGTACTAGAGATACTTTTCCATTCCTGGAAGGGGTAATTGGGTGGCAGGTTCCCCTGTGGCTGGAGTTTCTGTAATGTAGGGCAGTGGTGCTTGGCCACTGGCATGACGGAAAGCCTTTAGACGGTTTACCTGAAATAAAGAACGTGGTTGACCTGACTTAAAGCCACTTGACACATACTTTGCTGTTGGTGACATCATTGCTTCATTTTTACGTTTCATACCACGAGTAATACGGTTTGTCGCCAGTCGGAAACCTTCAGCACGACCCTCTAGTACAGGACTGGCCATATGGCCTCCATGTGCTGAGTACCATTCGTTGCTGTCCATTTGTCGGTAGAAGTCAGTAGGGTCGGACATGTAGTCGTGAGCATGACCCATTTCATGCATTACCGTTTGGCTGGTGACCGTTCCTGAAATGTCACTCAAGAAGTCACCTGGCTTACCTAGTGTGCTGGCATCAACACTAATACGCTCATCGTCTGGGTCAAATTCTCCCCCAGCGCCAGTGCCTTCGGATATTTCCATTGGTGATACATGAAGAATGTCCCGAATAGTCTCTATGGGAACTGTAGAACGAGCCAGTGTATCTTCAACTTTTCTTTGAACATGTGAAGAGTGGTCTGTTCCTAAGTCATCACCAATGGACATGCCCACTTCATCAATAACCTGTTGTAAGCGTTGAGGTGTATAACCTTTTGGCCAAACGTGTTCATGAAATAGTTTTAATTGACCGTGCTTACCAACAGGGTGTTGTTGACCCTCTTTAACAGTCGTGTACTTTGGCACATTGGCAACAATGCGGTCTTTGCCATTTTCCAATGCTTGTGACTGTTCCCGTACAGCGTCCCAGTCAATCTGCCTTCTAGGAACTTTAGGAGTTTCGTCTAACCAACTCATTCAGTGTTTCTCCAGTCACTAGTAACTGGTATGTTGTCAATTCCGTATTCCATAGCAAGAACTGCACGGCGGTGACCATCAATTAGGTATTTATTTTCTCCCTCATGAGTTACAAACAGTGGCTCTTTGATACCGTGTTGCGCAACTGATTGCTCAATGTTCTTGAATGTGTCATCGTCTTTTCCGTACATTTCACGAGTAAGGTTGCGCACACGTGTGGTACCACGACCAGTGTCCCAATCGTTGGCAATATAATCACCTAGTTGCGATAGGTTAATGTGTCTAACTTCAGGCTTGCTCATCATTTAAACTTTGTTCTATTGCCCAATTCCTGAACTTGTTTCTTCCTACAGTGCCTAAACCACTTCTCTTTTTCAACTCATACATACTGTACATTGGCTCATTCAGGTGATGAGGATGATAAACGTGGTGTTTTCCAAACTGCTTTTGTAGGTGTGCAGGCAACCTAACCATAACGCCCTCACCTTGTTCTACACGTTGTCCACAAGCCTTACAGTTTCCTGGATACAGTTTGTTTGGACTAATTTTAGGAAACCCTTCTTTTTCAGTGGCAGGTTCAAAATAGTGGGTTGGAATTTCCTGTGGATGAGGACGAGTGGGACTCATACGTGTGTACATGACAGGAACACGGAAGTCTGGGTCAATAGAAAACGCACCATGTAAACGATGATGACCATCCATAATGGTTGGTTCTTGAACAGGTTTTGTAGAACTTACATATTCAGGATGAATAAGAATTGGGTTACTTGTGTCAAAACCCTCGTTACGAATACTCTCAATTAGAGACAGTGCCCCTCTATTGTTGCTCTCCATGTGCCAAGCAGTGCCGTACTTATCCTTAGCGTCCTGTTCAGCCTTTGTAGGGGCGGTTAAATCACCAGAACGGTGTGTAGCGATAATCTCACTTGCGGTTCGGAACACTGGCAATCTGCGCCGCATAGAACCTGCTGCATAGAAAGGAGGGTTTGATAATTCCCACTGATATTTTCTTGGAGCAGCCATTGTTCTATTTTACTTTAAAATTCCCCATGTGGGATTTGGTAAAAAGCGGATGTCGTTTGACTCAAAATGTTTGACAATACCGTCATTTAAAACAACAACCCAGCAACTATTGGCACCCCACCCATAATCAATAAGTAGTAGAGCAACCCCTTTGCCAAGAGGTGTGTCTACTTCTAGAGGTTGTTTAAACTCATGAATCACTCTTAAATTGCTGTCCTAAGTGCATTTTGCTTTCTAACTCTCGCATACGCCATTCACGTTCCTGACGCTCATAGTCAGTATCGTGAGTATGGGATGGGCCAAAAGCCTGTGGAGTAGGGCGGTGGTCATTCTCTGCACGTGGGTCATCGTGAACCCATTGACCCCCTGAACGGCGAATTGGAGTTGGCATACCTTCTACATAACGGTTTTCTACACCACCTGAGGAATTTTGCTCATACCTATGTGTTGTTGTAACAACATCAAAACTGGTAGAACGGATAGGTAAACCACAGTCGCCACACAGTGGTTGTTTTAGTGTTGGGTCTTCAATCTCGGACATTAGACCGCTCCACAACCTTTACAAGGGACACGGTTCTCAGGTCGCACATCCTGACGGTCTCGGCTGTTCCACTCCATGACTTCTTCCATATCATCTGAGCAATCAGAACAGTATGGACCATCGTCCTCATCGTAGTTTTGAAACTGTGGTCCTAGTTTTCCAACCATTAGTTCACTCTATTCCATAGTCATTCTTGACTGTCTTAACACCTACATATCGTACACCCTTGCCCACAGCGCCTTTAGGAATCATGTATGAGACTCCTCCTGCATCTTCTACACGGTTACGGTAGGGAACGGCACGGTTGCTTCTGATGGCAATATCTGGGGTTCCAACGACTGTTTCAAACAGTCCCTCTTGGACACCCTTCATATTTTCTTTAAAATTATTGGGTTCTAAGTAATTGACCTTATCAACAGTGTTTTCTTTATTAGAACTAAACTCTTCGTCACCAAAAGTGACGGGGTATGCCTCAGACATGTCAATTTCATACTCATGGTGGAATGGTCGCAAACCAGAACTCTTTGCGTCAGCAGATTCTACTGTTCCAGCATGAATGATGTCAGGGTGCTGATTGCCTAATGGGTTATCTGCCATGCGCCGTTCTATACCCGCTTTATCGGGGTACTCAATCTCATGTGGTGGTTGATTACTTCTAGATGAGTGAACCACCCGAATAAACTGTGGACCGTCAGGTGTTGCCATTACTTGATAACCCTAAATCCCGATTCGCTAGTAACTTCCCAATCGTGTGCAAGTCCTTGTTTGAGGTCACTGTGGTCCATTGGTTCTACCTCATACACTCGTCCATGACCATAGGCATAGGGTTCCGCTTTTTCTCTATCAGTTGATGCAGATGCATAACCTGATAAACCAGGTCTTACATGGTCACCTGGTTCAAAAATTGCAGGACTACCATGAAAGAATGGCCCTTTAAATTGAGGTCCTAAATTATCTTTCAACTAAGTACCCCAATCATGTGGTAGTAACTGTTCGGAATGCAGGTCATACAAAGCACTGGACCACTGGTTATCACCCTTGTGGTCTTTACCCTTAACGTAATTAACAACTACCAATCCTTTATGTGGGGTAGCACCTTCTAAGGTATTCTTTAAAGCCTCTTGGTGGTTAAAATTACGATACTCTTCTTGTGTCAGTGGTTGCCTGTGACCATGTAATTCCCACCTAAAAGGTTTGTAAGCCTCATGTTGTTCTGTGTGATGCCGTAGTGCTTCATGAATATCTTTATAAGGTGAGTTATTCTTTCCAGGCTTCCATAAAACGCTGCCTTTAGGTGCCCATGAAAGTTCACCATGTGACCCTACATCATAATCGGGGTGTTCATCGTACCAATCGGGAGAGTCTGAACCACGCATAGCAATCAATGGGGCTACTCTTCTACCACCCATTTCAAAACCATCTGGACTGGACCCGCTGCTTCGTGGTGCTAGGGTTGTGATTTCAGAAATAATAGGGGCTTCTGATTGGGCAACATGCGACTTGAGGATGGGTTCTTCACGGTGTCCTATGTTTAACCTATGTGCTAAAGCCATTCGGTATGGAACACCATCCATGTGCACAGCACGGGGGTCAGTCAGAATGTCATGACCGAGGCTTTGAAAATGACGTAAAACCTCTTGAACTTGGAGTACAGATAAATCACTCATTGAATTATTTTACTAGAGAACCCTAGTAAGTTTTTCTGAATCGGGTTCGTAAGCGTAATGCTGTGTTTGGTACTTACGATTGTTATCTATAAGTTTTGTTACAACATGTATTCCGTGCAATGGAAGTGACAGTTTGCTGGGGTCATCAGGCAACATATCACTAAAAGACATTGAGGAGTACGAGCCATCTGGCTGACGCATTACTCCTTCATCAAGTGATTTTGTATGAGACCCAGCACCTAGATGTTGCAGAAACTCTTGATACTCTTCAGGAGAATGTGAAACGGTATGTCCCTGAAGGTCGGCAATGTGTTCATTGACATGCTTTCCTCTCTCATGCAGGATTGTTCCATCACGACCAAAACGCTCATGTAAGACATCACCCTTTTCAGTCAGGTCATGCCAATAGTCAGCATTACCATAATAGTAAAGTGGTGTTTCAGGATTATCTGACCAACTATGGTCAAGCATCTTATAAGGGCTTGATACCGCTTGTATGCCGTGAGTTTGGTTATTCTCACTCCACTCATTACCTAACCCAGCATTTTTTCGTAGAATTCCTGTCGTTTCAGAGTTAACACGCACTGCACCTCCTCTGAGCAGTGGGATGTGTGATTCTAAACTAACGAATGGTACCTTGCTATATGGGTCTCCAGTAATAGACAAGTTTTTGTACATTGCTGGATGTTCAACACCGAATAACTTTGTAATACCTGGTTGACTAGCATCATGGTTATTTGCAGCCAAGTGCCGAAGTACCGATTGAACAGTTGTTACTGGTAAGTTTTCCATTTGTCAATTATGCCACTCTTCAACCGAAAAAATTTACTTTTAGCGCCCAATGCTCTTCAAGAAGTCAATACTCGCAGCACGGCTGTGTAAATCTTTCCACTCTCCAAGCAGTTTTTCCTCTCTAACGTCATAATCTGCTTTATCTGCATGGTAACGTTCGTCATCGTCATATCTATTGTATTGCCACGGTTCTGGACGACCACCAGGGTCTACGAGTGATTTAATACTTTGCAAGAGAGAAGCGGTGGCTCCAAAGCGCATATTGCCCAAATGTTGGGTTGCTTGAGTCATCAAATGTGCTGGGTAGTTATATACAGGCAAACGACTATGTTCGTGTGCGTAATGCTTACCTAACAGGACAGCGGTATCCCAACTGATAGATTTGTCTCTTCCTGAGGCTGCTTCTATGTTTTCACGCATTTCACGTTCAAAACCATATGGTCTTGTCAAATCATCAAGGATTTTGTTTGTTTTTTCACGAACAAGAGACATTCCATAATGCGTGTTGAACCTTTCTTGGTGAGAACGATGGTACAAATCACCAATATGCTCCGCAGCGTATGGGTAAACACCGCCCCCAAGTTTTGTGTAGATGTTGCTCATGGCATTTTCAGGGTGTACACGCTGAATTCTGGCAGAATGAGCCAAAACTTCACGATATTCAGGGTCAGTCATGCCCTCAAGGTCACGTGATGTGTATGGTTTGTTCGTTTCATAACGATTCCATACATCATTTTCTATTTCTTTAGATAAATTATCGTCCATCATCTACCTTTTTAGTCCATTTTTTGTCTCTGATGAGATTTACTCTAGGGTTTGGTACCAAATATGACATAGGGTTTAGGTCTGAACCCTCAGGCCAAGCCTCTGCACCTTCCATTTCATGGACATTTGAGTAGGGAATAACCAAACCAGCACGCAGAGAGTTAGCAACTTGATTTACTTTATGTTTGATAACAGTTTCGGTGGGGTCACCTGAGTAAATACCAATAACATCTCTACTTACTTTTAAATTTCTTTCTTGTGCAACCTGTGCATGTGCGATGTTTGCAATCTCATCAGATACCGTTTCATGATGAAACTTAACATCAGGAGAGAATGTGAACCTGTGTATTCGTGGGTTTTCATGAGGATATAGTGGTCCCCTAGTGTAAGGTCCTGTTTCTACAGAATGATACCAACTGTGGTCGTCTATAACGGAAGCCTGTTCACCAGACCCAACGTGTAAGAATGGGGCTCTCATAAATTGTTGTGGTGTTCTACGTGAAAAATGGAATACATCTGAACGTGAGGAGGGGCGTAATAGTACAGATTCCTCACCAACATCAATTACAGGTAACTGTCCAGGAATTCTAGGACCATAACCAGGACCATCAGCATAGTGGGTACCAGCAAAAGTATCCCAATATGCACGTTCAAGAGGTAGTTTTTGGGGTTCCACTACTTTATTCTACCCTACCATTACAGAAACTAATCTGGAAGTGGCTCGTACTTGTCAAAAGGTACTTGTACACCTGCACGACCATCGGTATAACGAACGTTTTTACGCTTAGGAAGGTCACCACCGACTGATTTAGCCCATGCATCGCCCTCTTTGGTGCGTTCTGCTGAGTGTACAGGGGCAGTAATACCCCGTTCAGCAGCAAGACGTTGAGCACGGTTCCATAGATTGGTAGCAACACCCTGTCTACGGGAGTCATCATTGACTCGGATGTGCTGGAGTACGCCTGTGTCGTCATCCCACTGCATCCAACCCTTGCTATAACCACTCTCTCCCAGTACATTGAGGTCATGAGTGTTCTCAAATTGTTGGTACAAAAACTTAAATTGTTCAGGATTGAATGTCACTTACCCATTTTACATGGAATAGGGCTATCAAATGTTGCTATTTGGTGGCTCGCATGCTAAATTTCAGAATAGGGCTATTTAGAGAGGAGGTGTTCACTGGCTAGGGTGGACTGGGGGTGTCCCCGCACGAAGACCCTACTTAACCATGGGGGGTGCCCCACGGGGTAGTGTGCCCCCCGTTGTGTATCGTAAGCGTGTGTCAAATGTCACACCCCATACCCTTGACAAGGTGCCCCCGATGGTCTCTCCCCGTCAGACACGCTGTACGGGCTCCTACGGGGCGCAGGGCATCCTTGGCACCCTTAGGTCATCCAGTGGTGCTACAGGGGCTCTGAGAGGCTCGCCGTGGGCGCATTTTGGGCGCAAGCCCTTATGGCGCAAGGGTTTGCGGGCATCTGCCATTTTCAGGTGGCGAGGGGATAGTTGCACACTGCAAGTACTATTTTTGGGGCTATGCGTTGGGGTTGGGGGGAGATGGCGGTATAAGCCCAGCACCTACGCCATCCGCACCCCTCCCCCCATTGCTACGAGCCCCTCAAACAGCATCGTGCGCATACACCACATCGCTACCCCGTGTCAAGTCATCGCATAGTTTCTGTAATGTCCAATGTTTACAAGGGTTTCCCCTCAGACATCACTCAGAGCCCCGTAGAGCATCGCAACCCCCAGTCAGGTATCAACCACTACTCCCCCCTCTTACTCCTCTCCTAGCGTCTCTCAGTGGCTGTGGAGGTCATTTGAGGCTTGCGCAAACTCCCGTTTCCGATGGGGCGCAAACCCTTGTCCAGTAAGGCTTTGGGAAAGTTTCTGTAATGGTGCAATAAGAGGTTGCGGTCAGGTTGTGACCGTGTCTAGAATCGCCTACGGCGAGTCACCCCGACAAGCCACTGACTCACAGGAGGGTCAACATGAACACATACACCGCACCGCATCAGCCTTGGGAGGCGATGGCTCACATGGAGCCCGTCTTCCATGACAACCTCATGCCCCATCAGGTGGCGGTTGTCCGCCTCGCAACGCAGAAGCGTCACTACCTCATCGCCCATGAGCAGGGCACTGGCAAGACCATCACTGGCATCATGCTCGCCCAGTCCGCATTGGCACACGGTGCCCAGCAGGTCGTAGTTGTCTGCCCACCATCGCTCACTTTCAACTGGGTGCAGGAGTTCTACAAGTGGGCTCCAGCAGTGCGTACCTGCATCATCAATAAGCGCAAGCCCATTGACCGTGAAGGCTCAGAGTTCGCAGGTCTCCCAGATGCTGATGTCATCATCATGACCGATGGCGCAATTGCTGGTTACAACCGTTGGCTCATCGGTGGCACGCAACGCTTCACATGGGACGATGAGAGCGCAATGGACGAGCATGGCAACCGCATCATCCCCGACTACTTTCAGCGCAGTTTCGGGCGTGGTGTGGATGCGCTCATCGTTGACGAGTGTCAGCGTGTCTCCAGCCTGCGCTCCAGCCGTGGGCGTGCATTCGTTCACCTCTGCGCAGAGCGTCCAGCGATGCCCAAGTGGCTCCTCAGTGGCACGCCATTCACCAAGACCCGTGTGGGTCTCTACAACCTCGCCAAGGGTCTCAACGCATTCGGTGCGCACACCGTTGATGGCAAGCCTGCCGATGGCAAGGCATGGCTTGACCATTTCGCTCCAGCAGTGGACTCCTACGGTGCCCGTGGTCAGGCGAACAGTGAGCAGTTGCACGCAGAGATGTTCCACCCAGTCACTGGTTGGGCTCACCGTGTGTTGACCGCCGATGTCATTGATGACCTGCCCAACATGGGTCGCATCATCCGCCATGGCGAGTTGCGTGGCGAGTATGCAAAGCGTTACAAGCGTGCAGAGACTGACCTTGAGCAGTGGCTCATTGACTCCCGTGGTCATGAGAAGGCAGAGCGCATGATGAAGGCTGAAGCCCTCATGCGTGTTCAGGAGTTGCGCCGTTTGGTGGGCAAGGCGAAGGTGGAGTCAGTCATTGACCACATCGCCCTCACACTGGAATCCGCCGAAGAGGGCGACCATGAGCCAGTGCTGGTGCTTGCGAACCACACTGACATCCGCCAGCAGGTCATGGAGCATTTTGAGAAGGCTGGCTACCGTGTCGGCACCATTCACGGCTCCATGACGGCCGAAGCGAAGCAGGCCGTGGTGAACGCATGGCAGGCACATGAGTACGACATCGTGGTCGCCAATGTCATCTCCGCCAGCGTTGGGTTCACGATGACCGAAGGTCGTCACATCGTGTTCGCAGAGTTGCCATGGAACAGCATGGATGTTGTCCAGTCTGAGGCACGTCTCCTCCGCAAGGGTCAGACCCGTGATGTCTGCTCGCAGGTGGTGCTGGGTGTGCAGGGCAATGGCAACCGCACGATTGATGACCGCTTGTGGGGATTGCTGGAGGGCAAGTTCCGTGAGGCGAAGGTCGTGCTGGACGGTGCAGAGGTGGACACCATGGTGGGCGACTCTGAAGAGTCCATTGCCAAGGCAATCCTGCGCTCCTACGCCGATGACCTTGGCGTGGAGTTGCGCTGGGATGACGAGGACTAACCAGCCCTGACTCCTCCTGAGTCTGAGCCCCTCACCCAGTGGGTGGGGGGCTCTTCTCATGCTGGGGCTCGCAGAGTTTCTGTAATGTCCCAAGGCGCGAACTGGTGCAGGAGCCCTGCCGGCATCGTGCCAACGATCTCACGCATCATCCGATGCATGACCCGATTCACTGAGACCGCACTGGGAGCCCCGTAGAGGCGAGAAGCCCCGTGTCCGCACCATTGGGTCATCCCGACATCGCTACGCCCCGTAGAGCGTCTCTGAGCGTCTCTGCTGGGGCTGGGTGCTAGTGGGCTGGGTGCTGGAGACCGAGATGCTGAATGTTAGGTACGCCTAACAAAATGCCCTTTGCGAGCCTGCGAGAAATAGCACGATTCCACGCATTGCCCCCTCAGAGCCCCGTAGAGCGTTTGGAGACCCCTTACAAGGGGGTAAGGCGGAGCCTGCCCTAAACCCCCCTCAGAGCGTCTCTGAGTGCCCTGTATCGGGACATGAAAGAACCCCTGCCACGGGGGGTGTGGCAGGGGCTCAGTGGGGGGGGCTGAGTGTTAGGCGTGCCTAACGCAACTGTCGTAACTCGCTCACGCTGGAGAGGGTGATGACATCATCCGCCTCACGGTCATAGCGGATGTACTCACGCTCGCCAGTGCCCTTGACGAGATACACAGAGGTTTGGTTCACGGTGCGGAAACGGAATGTGTCTTCGGGAAACTCCACGGTGACTGCATCTCCGAGACCCCACATACCTGCGCCCTCCGTGAGGCACTCTTCGCATTGGCAGTTGCATTCATCAGGATGCTCTTCATCGGAACACTGACATGGGGTGTCACTGAACCAAGCCATGAAAACATCAGGGCTCCACGCTGGTACTGCCAAGCCGTAGACGGACTCGCCGTGAACGGACGGACGCACTTTGCACACGATGGTGAACTCAGAGTCGCAACTCTTGAACATTGGATTCCTCCTTGGGTTGGGCGTTATTGCCTAGTGAAAGAGTACATAAAATCTTGGTCGGTTCCTATGGCGACATCGCTTTTTTTGTGACATCGCTTTTTTGATGACATCGGATAATGAGAAAAGCCCCTGCCATTTGGCAGGGGCTCATCCCGTGGGGGCTGGGGCTGGCTAGGCGTTGGCAAGCACCAAGTCAATTGCCTTGATGACCTCAAGGTCTGCGTCATCGGTCTTGCCCATGACTGCATTGGTGAGGTTGCGCTGGGCACGCTTGTCGTCCGAACCACTCACATGGTGCTGGTAGGTGTTGAACGCTTGGATGACACCCAACTTGGTGCCCTTCCATGGAGCCACCATTGGGTTGTGCAGGTACAGAGTCTTGATTGCATCCTGCTTGTTGCCCATCTTGGTGCGTGCGCTGTTCGTGGTCTCGCCAATTTCTGCAATGGGTACGAGACGGTTCACGATGTCAGCGAACTGCTTGTCAGTGACGGTCACTGCGGACAGGGCTTCAATCTCAGCCATGATGTTGTCAGTCATCGTGTGAACGATGCCGATGGCATCACGCACATTCTGAATCTTGAACTGGCTGTGCTTGCTGTGGCGTGTGCGGTGCGCAACCTTTCCATCGTTGAGACCCATCGTAAGCGTGTTGTCACACACGACCACGGTGTTAGTCATCTTGTGGGTGGTGGCAAGTGAGCCGTTGTGCGATGTGGTTGCGAGCAATTGCGGACGCACTGTGAAGCCCGATGGGGTCTCAATGTTCTCAGGCAACTCAACGCTGACCCATGCGACTGCACCCTGCTTGAGGAGACCAGCCTGACCAATGGCGAGGTTGTTGTCGTCCACGATGTTTGCGACTGCGTCAATGAGCCACTCGCCGTACTGGTGGATTTGGTAGCCATCCTTGAAGATGCCCAACACGGTGCTGTCATCGGAGCGAACGATGAACTTGCGGTCAGCCTGCAACACATAGTTGAAGCCATCTGCGGTGGGGATTCCTACGAATGCAGGTGCCTCAACAGCCTGCCAGTTGAGCAAACGGCGGTACACATCAGCCACGGGGATTGCGCCCGTGTAGTGGTTGGGCTCTGCGCCCTGTGCTGATTCCTTGTAGTGCCATGCGTTGCCACGCTTCTCTGTGAAACCAATCAGTGTGTTCTGATTGAGCCACTCCAGTGTTTCTGTAGACATTTGATGTCCTCCTGTATGGATTGGGCGGGATTGCCCACCAACGATTGTATGCCCGTTGAGGTGAGCGTTGCAACAATCCTCTGCTGAAAGTTTCTGTAATGGGTCAGCCTGCAAAAGTTTCTGTAATGCCATCCATGGCACAGCACTCATGGCACAGCACGATGCGACACTTCTGCTGGTAATCCCACCGCACGATGCCGATGTCTGCGAGCCCATCGTGCTGTGCCTCTTCGGGGTGCATGAACTCCTGCGAGCAGACATCACAGGCGACATAGCGAGTGCGCTTGCGCCGTAGGTTGGGGCGTGGAACGAGCGTCATACAACCCACCCCTTCAACTCTTCGTAACTGATTTCAACCCACCCCGTCAGGTCAGCATTTGGGACTCGCAAGAAATTGTGTTTCTTCATGGGTGAAAACGAATGCGCACAGCAGGGCTTCTCGTCTTCGCAGGGGTGACACGCAACGCCAAACTTCAATCGCAAGATTGGAAACAATTCCACAAGGCGCACTACGCAGTCATGGCAGATGTCAATGCGTCCAGCAAAGGACACTGGTCTCTGAAAGTTGTCTGTGAAGCCTGCGTACGAGCCACTGATGTCAAATGACAAGCCACGGTCAGGTGGCTCATCGGGCAACCATCGTGTAACGGGCGCACCGCACCCATCGCAGTTGTTGGGAAGAGTTTCTGTCATGTTGTTTCTCCTGTCTCTCACTCATAAGAAGAGACCTTCCGTTAGGGATTGTCAGAAACTTTTTGGTATTTGTGAGTTCGCAAGAAATTGTATGAGTTTCTGTAATGGGGTCAAAAGAAAAGGGACGGTGGCATCTGCATTGCACCGTCCCTCTTCAGGCTTGTGTTTGTTTATTTTTTGTTGATGACTGAGACCGTGTTGTCGTCTCCAACCAACTCTTCCAAGTGGTCACGCACGATGCCATAGTCGTCATCTTCAAAGATGATTGTCTTGGTCTCGTTGTCCCAAATGTGCCACCACACGCCACCGTCATAGTCGTGGTAGACATCGTCCACCTCGCTCAACTCGTAGCGTCCGTCTGCTGACTTGATAATTGTTCGTGTGTTCATGTCAGAAACAGTATCGGAATCTGTATGAACTTTCAACATCAGAGTTTCTGTAATGGTCACTTGTTGACCAAGTGCCAAACAGCGATGAGCAATTCCTTCGCTGTCATGTTGTACTTCGTAAGAATCTGTTCAATTTCTTGAGAGGCTTTTTGTTTACCCTCAAGGTACTGAACAACTGCTTTCATCTGTTCATCGGTGATGGTCATGACTACTCTCCACTTTCTGTAATGTTGGTCAACAGTGCTTGCGCAACATTCTCTGCAACGGTGTTGATGTCATACTCCCAGTCTGAGCCAACAGGCTCCCACTCGTAGTCATCGCATGAAATTGTGTAATTCCCGTCAGCCATCTCATCTACATCAAAGTTCCAAGACATCCAGTCCACAATTGCGTCAGTGACGCTTTCAATGTCCTTGGTGTTCTTGGCAACGGTGATTGAAACTTCAAAGAAAGTCTTGACTGTCACGGGCACCTTGATGATGACCGCTTCGTCAGTTTCTGTAATGTCGGTGAGGTCGTAAGACATTGTTTAGTTCTCCTTCACTAATTCAGTGTCGCTGATGTTGGTTGTTTCTTGGATGTCAACCACTGTTCCCTTTTCGTTGTCAAACAACCAATCAGCCTCAATGAGGCTGTCGGCTGTCACTTCAACGATGATGTGATTGATTGTTTCGTAGATGCGTTGGTACTTAGCCATGGCTTAGTCCTCCTCATCTTCGTCTTCTGCTTCTGCTTCGTCCCAGCAGTCTTCGCACATTCCATCTGAGTAGATGTCTCCTGTGTAACCGCACACGATGCAGTCGGGGTCGTAAGAATCTGTATTACTGCTTGGTGCATCGCAGGTCACCCAGTTCATTGTGGTGATGAGCAGATTGCCGTAGTCACCCGATGTTGCTTCGGTGTGGTACGCAGTAATTTCATCTTTGGCAACGCCTGCTTTGCGCAGTGCATCCATCGTGCGTGCCAAGATGGAAAATGCGTTTCCATCTTCGCCTACCAAGCGAATGCTCGCTTGTGGGTACTTCACTGTCATTGGTATTCCTCCTGTTGGAATGGTTGGTGTGAATAAATGTATCGGTCTCTATGGGGACTTTGCAACATCAGAGTTTCTGTAATGTCACAAGTCAGTTGACTTGCTTCTCCCACTGAGCGTTGTTTGCTTTTTCAAGAGTTGTGAGGCTTTCCTCAATGCGCTCCGTGAGTGTGTGAAATGCATCATCGCTGAGTGTCCCGTAGTTCGTGAGGAGCGTGTCAAGGTCGTCTTGAACGGTTCTGATGATTTGTGCAATTTCTTGTGGTCTCATCAGAACTCGTCTTCTTCTTCGTCTTCGTACTCGTCAATGTAGCGACCATCTCGTGAGAGTTTGTTTCCGTCCATGAGGACTCGCATCTCTGTCGCTTTGCCATTTTCAAAATTGATGTACACGGGGTAGGTGCCATCTCCGTATGTGGTGCTGGTCACCACTGCGGTGCCTTCAAGTGAACCGCTTGTGTGGTCAATTGTTTTGTTGCACGCACCTGCGTATGAGAACGCATAGTCGGATGTGGCACCGTACTCGTTGTCCTTCCACTGGTTGAGGTAGCAAGGGTCAACAATCATCAGTTGACCTGAGTCAACTGGGCAGTACCCGACTAAGTGCCAACCGTTGGCGTTGGCGTATTGCTTTGTTTCTTTTTTGGTTTCCATCTCAAACTCCTTCTGTTTCTGTGATGGCTTGGTAGTTTTTGTAATGTGTCTCAGAACCCATGAGTTCGTAAAAAACTGTATTGATTTGTGTAGAGAGTTCCACCCATGTGGCTTCTGACCAGTCGGGATGTTCGTTGTGAGCATCCATGTAATCGCACACTTCCTTTGCATCTGCAAGGTCACAGTTGGCGCACAACATGATGCTTACCACTTGTGTTAGTGAGTACCCTGAAATGTCATTGCGGTTGATTGTCTTTGCAAATGCGTAAAACTTGTTACTCAAGATGGTCTCTAAGCAGTCAACGCAGAAAATACCGTATGTTCCCATAGGAACAGTTGGTGTGTCAATGTTTGTACAACCATACAGTTTATGTAATGGTTCTTCTTCGTGGCATTCAGAGCAAAACATGGTGAGCATTAGAGTGCCTCACAATCTTCGTTGGTTTCTGAGTGGACTTCGTACAAGTCGCACTCGTCAATGTAGGTCGTAAGACTTTGTGCTAACTCACGCTCTTGGTGGTTGTACTCATGATGCATCGCATAGTGACCAGTGGCTGTCAACAACTCGTAGCACTCCTTGACAATGTCGTATGGGAGTGTGACCATTTGTGTCTTTGACTCATCTGTGAACTTCTGTTCAATCTTTGCCACCTGTGCCTGAAGAATGTTCACGATTGAGAGTGCTGTTACACCATTGAAATAAAAACTGGTAGTGCTATGGATTGAGGGAGATACCTCAAAAACAGTGAACCCCTCATACGGTCTCACACGGAATGAGAACTCGCTAAAGTCAGGGATGTGAACACTCGTTTGAGTGCTGATGTTGCGTGCCATTGGTTTTCCTCCTGTAGTGGCTGTTGAAATAAATGTATCGGTTTCTGTACTGAATTGCAAGTATTAGTTTCTGTAATGTCAGATGTATGTGATTGACTCAATCGCACTGACAGGAACCATCACTTGGTACGAGAACCCCTCGTCATCGCTACTGACATTGTCAGCAACAAATGTGAACCACAACAAACCTTCGCTGTAGTCGGTGACTTCCACATAGTCCCATTCGTGACCATCACGGAGTCGGATGCGAATAAACAAATCCTTGAGTGCGTGAAGAACTGTGCAATCTTCAATCTCAGGGTTGCTCTCGCTCAAATGAATTACTGGGTATGACATGGTTTAATCCTCCTCGTAGGTTGTTGCTTTGCCATGCTTTGCTTCGTTGTAGCACTCTTCGTGGTAGTTTCCGTAATGCCACTCTTCGTTGTCATCTTCGTAGTCCACACGAATCTCGCAGTCAAGGTAGATTGTCTCACCGCACTCGTCACACTCAAAGCCTGAGCATTCTGCGCACGCCCAGCCATCGTCAGATGGGATACGGTTAACAAATAAACCATTTCCTGAGCCGAACGCTGTGGAGCGTTCACAGTGAACGCATGGGTCTTGAACAACTAAATGGTTTTCTGTGTGATTCATAATTTCTTCCCTCCTAAGAAAGTTAATCGGTTTGTGTGGAAGGGTTCCCTTTCATTCCCGTGTAGGAAATCGGGGGACTTCATTCCCGTGTAGGAAATCGGGGAACCCTCCACGCCTGTCACCTTACAGGACAAGTGACAGGAAATCAAGTAAAAGTTTTTGTAATGGTCAACAATTAAAGTGTCGGTACTTCTTGATGAACTTGCGAGGCACAATCTCCACCATGTAATCAATGTGACCCTGATTGCCACATGAGTTGCATTTGCGGTAGGTGAAGAAATCTGAAACAAGCATCAACGCACCAATGGAACCTAAAACAATTGCTCCCACGATATACATGATTGTCATTTGTAGCAATCCTTGATGATGACCGAACCCGTCAAGGCTAAAACAAACGCAGGCACTGCCCACCACATGGAACTTTCAATTCCAAATGAAAGAAAGATTCCAGTCAAAAACACCGTGGACGCAAATCTTAATTTTGCTTTTGTCCAGCGTTCCCAGTTAACAACTCTCATGACTTCTTCTCCATGTGTTCGTTGTATCGGTACTCCAAGTGGGAAACAACGGAAGTACGCCATGCATCCCACAACTCATCATCCATGATGATGTCATTGCACAGTGTTTTCAAGTCTTCGTAACTCAGTGAGGCTCCCCATGCAAACAGTTCTTTAATTGTTTGCACGCCCGCAACATCGTCAGAGCCTTCAGGAATCAATGCAGGAAGTTCTACGAACTCTTGACGCAACACAACTGGTGTCACAGCCAAGCAGTTTCCGTAATGTAACTCGCCATACCCACAACCTTGCAAAATAGTCTTTAATGCAAAACCATGGCGTTCAGCAATTCGCATTGCTTCGGTTTCTGTGCCTGAGTCAAGAAGTGTTTTTTCGTGAACATCCAACATGGATTCGTCAAGAATTACACACTTGTTTGCATCCAAGATGATGCCATCGTCCATTCCAACAATAATCATTTTCATACTTACTCCGTTTCGTAACCTTCCATTGAAAGTGCAATTTCAAGAACTTCCCAACCCATTTCAATAGAACGGTCATGCAGTGTCTTTGAAACTTTCTGTAATGCTTCGCTGGCTTCATCATAAGACAACTGCTTTACGAGCATTTGTACATCTTCGGGTGACCACACGATGGACACGACCTTTTCTTCTTCGTGCCTTGCAAGAACCTCAGACAAGTCTTGTCCGCATGATTCTGCATAATCCATGAACTCTTCTTCACTGGTGATGTAATCCAGTTTGGAATCGTCAAAGATGACACAATCGTCCATGTTTAGGATGGTGCCTGTCTTCAGGTCAACTACCCACTTACTCATTTTCTTCTTCCTCCTCATCGTCAAGGTTCCATGCGATGTATCGTGAGACTACATCCGTGATGTGGTCAATTGCAACCTCACAGATGATGTCGTACAGATTGATGTCGTCACGAATTGTTTCAAGTTCAGTTTCTGTAATGTCACGACCTGCTTCAATTCGGAATGCTTCTTTGATGTCCAAGTCACCAAACACTGCGCCTTGCCAGTTGTAATGGTCACACAACTTGTCAAAAACACTGAATCCAATGTATTGGTCATCGTCAAGATTTGTAATAAATCTTGCAATCTGCTGTGGTGTAATCACTTTGCTCCCTCCTTGCGCAGAATGTTCACATAGGTACTGCTCTGAAGCCAATCGGTGTACAAGTATGCGGTGACAACAATCTCTGTATTTCCGTTGTCTTCTTCGTTGACCCAAAAGTTGAGGTCAGTGTTGTCGTCATAGCCATCCCACTCGTCAAAATCGGGGTACCAGCATTCTTTCTTTTTGTCCCACGCATACTTGTTCTTGGTGAGTTTCTTGATGTATTTCAATGCATACTTACGAATGTCTTCGTAATTCTTTGCAATGTGTTCGTAGAACTCTTGCTCTGTCATGTTGCCCTCCTGTTGGCTTTGTAATGTCAATCTACCCACACATAGTCAAGGTTGTCAACTACATTTGGATAGAAGTTTCTGTAATGTTCAGGAAACTTCCTGACGAGATTGGAACGGTGTGATTCCATGATGTCTTGACGACCCCACCAATCGGGCAGGTCGTTTGCATCGGGTCGTACTAACTCACGCATTTTGTCGGCGCAAGTATCTGTATAACCTTTTGCAGTCCATGCATCGCACATTGCGAGACCGTAGGCGCAAAGACCTGCTTCGTGTCCACGCCACATTTTGCTTGCAGGGTGGTTGACCCAACCGTTGACGAGACCAAGGTTGGCTCGTAAGATTTGGTATGTTTCTACACGCTGTTTGCCAAGACGGCGATAGTCAAGAACTAAAGCAATGTCTGCAAAAGTGTTTTCGGGTACAAATGTTTGCATTACTTGACCACCAAGTTTCCGTTGTCATCAAATGGTACTGGCAGACCGTGAGTATTTACACAATCAATCACAATGTCATTGTCACAAATGACTTCATCGTTATCCATCGTGTCATTCCACATGGAGTCAACGGTTACAGAAATAGGAAAGTCTGCAAAAGTATTTTGGATGTCATCAAGTGTGTAGTCATCAGGAACATGAACTGTCACCGATACTTGTAACTCGTATGACTGGGTAATTGTCAATGTCTTCATGTCAGTTAAGGTAACGGAACTCGTAGGGCATTGTCAAGTCAATCATCCAGTCTTTGTCAACCCACATTTCTGTGGCACCTTGCTGGATGAGTTTCTGTAATGTTTGAATCTCTTCTGTGTCAAAGTAGAAAAAGATGTTGTCGTCAGAAACTCCATAAGAGTCCCCAATGGGGTCACCCCAGTTGTTGTACACCTCATCGCCAAATGAAATGTATTTGAACTCAGGCTTGGGCTCATCGCCCCATGCAATCATGCATTCAAAGCCAACTGCCTTGGTCGTAAGCATTAGTTTTCCTCCTTGTTTTCTGTAATGCCATACATTTCGTCAGGGATTGTAGAGTGGTAACCCTTTTCCACTTTCATAGAACCATGTACTTCCCCGTTGCCCAAAGTTTCCAAACAACGAACACCATTACTGTCGTTGCCAAGCATTGCTTCGTAGACAATGCATTCTGCCTCAAAAGCATTTGTGGCTTCAACAAAGTATGTACCAGTTGCGGTCACGGTGAACATCTGAGTAGCAGGTTCTTGTACAAAATCACACTCAGCACAAGTGAACCCATCGGGGCAACTACCAACTGTTGCATAAGTAAAAGTTTCAAGTTCAGTACGAGAAACTTTGTGGGCGCAGTCAATGCAGATAAGACTGTCATCTGTGTAGTACCCAACCACAATGTCGTATTCTGTTCGCATACCCATCACTCGTCCTCCTCATCAGGTTCTGTAATGTCCTCTACATCAATGGAATGCACTTCGCTCCACTGGCGATAGTCTTCCCACTTCCAACCTTCTTCGGTTGCTTGTGCTTCATTGTCGCACTCAACTTCGTAGTCAAGTTCAACTGTTACTTGTACTCGGTATGTAGGCATGATTTAATACTCCGTCCCATTCTGTTGTGCAATAGCATCTGCGACCCACTCAGTGGCTTCAATGCCGATGTCGTCTGATGCGTCAAAGGCTAAACAAACTTCTGCCCAGTCTTCGGTAGACACATCTTCAGGCTTGTCCCACATCAAGACACAAATGTCATCTTCAGGTTTGTAGTTTTCCTCAATGATTTTGAGGAGTTTCTCTACTTTCACGGGTTGTCTCCTTTCAATCCCACTGTTACCATACGGCATCTGCAAACAAATTGCAACTACTAATTTGGAGGAATTATGGAAACAAGTGTTGCCAGCAATCTTGGTACTCCACACAAAGCAACATTGGCTTTGGTGTTAAAGAGCCCTGACGATGGAGTGTGGCGTGACCATGCATCATGCAAAACAATGGGAAACACTGAGTTCTTTGCAACCTTTCAAGGAAACTCAAAGAGCCATGAAGAGCGTCTTGACCGTGTCCGCACTATCTGTAATGAGTGCCCTGTAAATAAAGAGTGCTTGGATTTTGCAGTGCGCAATGAAATTGCCTACGGAGTGTGGGGTGGACTCACACCTAAAGAGCGCAAGCAGAAGTTTGCACCAGTTTCTGTAATGGGTCAGCGCAGGTTAGCCAAGTAAGAGTTGAGGGTCTTAGCACCTACGAGAATGTCTCTTGACCAAGAGGCTTCTCGTAGGGCTTGACCTTCCTCAGCACGAACTTTGGGGTCAAGCAATTCTTTGATGTGCTTTTGCCATTCCTTGGCTTTATTCTTTTTTGCAATTCTGCCAAGTCCCCAAAGTTTCTGTAATGTTGCGTATGCAGGCAGGTCAGATGCAATCCATGGAATACCTGACGCAGAATATTCAAGAATCTTGATATCAGATTTTGCATGATTGAATGGAGTATCACGCAAGGGAGCAATACCAATGTCCATCGTAAGAAGACTTGGATAATCTTCAGGGTCAGTGGCTGGTAGAACTTTTACAGAAGTTTCTGTAATGCCCCACTTAGATGCAAACGAAGGTGCCATAGGGTGTGCGCCACTGTGTTGGAGAGAAATTAAACCAAGTTTTTGTAATGGTGGTACAACACCTGCTAGTGTCTCAAGGTCTCCGCTTCTATGATTAGTTGAACCAACCCACCCAACAATTGGTTTAGTTTCTGTAATGTGTTCGTGTACCGTGAATCGTGCAACATCCACCGTGTTTTCTAAGACATCAATTGGTGGGCACTTA
>JACCDU011184255.1_pt1 | contig 27118 bp, 26 predicted proteins | sample 7446081 | NCBI WGS metagenome assembly JACCDU01 (sample SAMN15323447, study PRJNA562643) | freshwater metagenome | isolation source: river surface water | place: USA:Blue River Watershed | collected 2017-08-17
GTCCACCGGTGCCCGCTGGCGCAATGTGAACGTGCCCGGCGAAGCCGAGTACAAAAACAAGGGCGTAGCCTATTGCCCGCACTGCGACGGCCCGCTGTTCAAGGGCAAGCGCACAGCGGTGATTGGCGGAGGCAACTCGGGCATCGAAGCCGCGATTGACCTGGCGGGCATCGTGGAGCACGTCACCGTGATCGAATTTGCCGAACAACTGAAGGCTGACGCCGTGCTGGTGAACAAACTCCACAGCCTGCCCAATGTGACGGTGCACACCAACGCCCAGACGACCGAGATCACCGGCGACGGCAGCAAGGTCAACGGTATCCGTTACAAAGACCGTGCCACCGGCACCGAGCACCATGTGGAACTGGCCGGCGTGTTTGTGCAAATCGGTTTGGTGCCCAACACCGAGTTCCTCAAGGGCACGGTCGAGCTGAGCAAATTTGGCGAGATCGTGGTGGACGCCAAGGGCCACACCAATGTGCCCGGCGTGTTCGCCGCCGGTGACTGCACCACGGTGCCCTACAAGCAGATCGTGATCGCCGCAGGCGAAGGCGCCAAGGCTGCGCTCAGCGCGTTTGATCACCTGATCCGTTCTTGAAAATCTCCACGGGCCTGCGCTCCAGTGCCTTTGCCCGCGATGTCGGCGCTGAAGCTGCCGACCTACAGGACTCCCGCAGGTCGGTGGCTTTAGCCCCGACAGGGTGCCTGCAACGCAGCAGGCACCACTTATTTGGTCAGGATCAGTTTGCCTTGCCGTGTGGTTTGCAGGCGGTAAACCTCGCCCAAATGGCGGATGAACACCGATCCCTGGCCAGCCAACAGATCGCGGCTGTTCAGGATGTGCGGCGCGCTGGCCGTGCTGGTGTTGGAGCGCGCCGCTGTTGCAAGCACCTCGAGCGCGGCGAGCGGTTCATGGCTGCGTGTGTTCATCGCTGGCTGCTTTCGGTCACGAAACCAATTTTGTTCAAACCTGAACGTTGCGCCGCGCTCATGGCTTCGGCCACGTGCTCGTAAGGTACTTTCCGGTCGCCTCGGATGTAGAGCTGAGGTTGCGGCTCACGGGCGGCCTGCTCGCGCAGGCGGTCTTCGAGCGCATCGGCAGCCACCACCTGCTGGCCCAGAAAAAACTGCCCTTGGGCGTCCACCGCGAGCTGCAGGTTTTCGGGGGGTGTTTTGTCTCGGCTGCTGGTGGCATGGGGCAGCTCCACCTTCACGGCATGCTGGATGACGGGCACGGTGATCATGAAAATGATCAGCAACACCAGCATGACGTCCACCAGGGGGGTCATGTTGATTTCGCTCATCACCTCGTCGCTGTCGTCTCGGGCTTCAAAGGACATGCTTGTCCCCGCTGTGGTGAACTCGTGCACCGGTCACGAAGTAGGCATGCAGGTCGTGCGCAAAGCGGTTCATGCGGGCGATGATGAATTTGTTGCCGCGCACCAGGGCGTTGTAGCCCAACACCGCTGGAATGGCCACGGCCAGCCCCAGCGCGGTCATGATCAATGTCTCGCCGATCGGGCCGGCCACGGCGTCGATGCTGGCGTTGCCGCTGGCGCTGATGCCCACCAGCGCATGGTAGATGCCCCAGACGGTGCCGAACAAGCCGACAAACGGCGCGGTCGAGCCGATCGAGGCCAGCACGGCCAGTCCGTTTTGCAGACGGCTGGTGTTGTCATCGATCGAGTTGCGCAGGCTGCGTGTGACCCAGTCGCTGATGTCCAGCCGGTCGTGCAGCTGCTTTTGCGCGGCCTGGTGGTGCTCTGTGGCCTCCTGGCCGACTTGCGCCAGGGTGTAGAACAAGTTGCCGGGGCGCTGACTGAGCACCGACAGGCCCTCAGCCAGGCTGGCGGTGTGCCAGAACTGCTCGCTGCCCAGGGCGCTTTGCTTGTGACGCCAGACGCCCTGCGCCTTGAGCACGATGACGACCCAGCTGATGACCGACATGGACAGCAGGGCAAGCAGGATCAGGCGGGTGACGGCGTCACCTTGCGTCCAGATGTTGGAGAGGCCGAAAGAGGGGGGCATGGAAGGGGCTCCTGTGAAAGTGGGAAAAGTTCAATCGAGCACGAAGCGGATCGGGACGTTGAACCACATGGCTTCGGGCTGACCGGCACGTTGCCCGGGTATGTAGCGCCAGCGTTGCACGGTCTCCAACGCGGCTTCGTCCAGTCGTGCATAGCCGCTTGAGGTGCGGATATCGGCTTTTTCGGCACGGCCTTCGGCGCTGATGAACACGCGCACCAGCACCGTGCCCTGTTCGCCCATGCGTCGGCTCATGCGGGGATAGGCCGGCGGCGGGTTGTGGAGGTAGTCGGCGTCGCTGGACGGCAGGACCACGGCGGAGGTCGTCGCTGGCGCTGGACGTGAACTGCCTGTGCTTGCAGGCGAATTGGCCAGAGACGCAGGTGTCACAGATGCAGGTGCAACATTTGTGCTGGGAGCAGCTTCACCCGGCATGGCGGCGCTGAGGTTGCGCGTCGCACTCGGCTGGATGGCGGACCGCTGTGGTTGTGGGGCAGTGGGCGTGGCCGGAGCTGCAGGCTTGGGCTGTGGCCGCAAGGCCATCGAAACAGGCATTTCTGCAACCACGTTGGCCAGGATGACCCGGTCGTTCGCGCCCAGCAGACTGGGGCTGGCCAGCGGGGGAATGAGCAGCCAGATCACGCCCGCGTGGGCGAGCAGCACGGCAGCGCTGACGTGCAATGCGCGGGTCATGTGCTGGCCCATTGGCGCAGCAGGTTGTGGTAGACCCCTGTCAACGCAATGGTTTCATCCGTTTCGCCGAGCTGGGCGCGCAGTTTCAGCAGGTTCATGTCCAGATCGAACAGCAGACGGCGCTGTTCGTCGCTGCGCACCATGCTTTCGATCCAAAAGAAGGAGGCCAGGCGCACGCCACGGGTGACCGGCGTGACTTCGTGCACGCTGGTGCCGGGGTAGAGCACCGCGTCGCCCGCCGCCAGCTTGACCCCTCGGCTGCCATAGGTGTCCTGCACGCACAGCTCTCCGCCGTCGTAGTCTTGCGGCTCGCTCAGGAACAGGGTGCAGGAAATGTCGGTGCGCACCCATTCACCGGTGCTGGCCGCGTGCATCACCGCGCCGTCCACATGCGGGCCGAAGGCATTGGTCTCGCCGCCATAGCGGTTGAACAGCGGGTTGTAGATGCGTCGGGGCAGCGCCGCTGACAGAAACAGAGGCTCGCGCTGCAGAGCTTGTCGGACCAGGGTTTGCAGTTGCCGAGAGGCTGTGCTGTCCTGCGCGAGCTGCTGGTTGCTTTTGCGGCTGCGGGCCTGGCTGCCAGCACTGACGCGGCCATCGAGCCAGGGGGCGTCATCGCCCAGCAGCTGGCGGGCCTGTGTGACTTCCTCGGCCGTCAGGAGTTGTTTCAGTTGCAGCAGCATCCGGGGTTTCCTCAGTGCAGGATCAGAACAAGGACTTGAGGCTCAGCTCGATGCGGCGCGGCGCACCGGGCATGTAAAAACCGCGGTACAGGCTGTCGGCATAGAGCTGGTTGCTCAGGTTGGTGATGTTGAGCTTGAGCAGCGTGGCGTCGCTCACGGTGTATTCGGCCATGGCGTCCACCGTGGTGAAGGCTGGGGCTGTGACGTGGCGCGCGCCCTCCGGGTTTTGTTCGCTGCGATGGTTCAGGCCTGCGCCGATGCGCCACAGTGGGTGCAGGCGCCAGGTGGTCCAGAGGCTGGCGCTGTGCTTGGGTGTGAGCGCCGAGCGGTCACCTTGTACTTGGGCACCGGTGCCATTGGCGCTCAGCGTCTGGTTGTTCACGTCGATGCGTGCCTCCGGAATCCAGGTGTGGTTGTAGAACACCTCCCACGCGGGCGTGATGCGACCTGCGAAGTTGAACTCCATGCCGGTGGCGTGGCGTTGGCCGGACAACAGCATTTGGCTGGCAGCGCTGTCGGGGTCGGTGTTGCGCTCGTTGTATTTCTCGGAATGGAACATGGCCACGCCAAGCAGGGCTTTCTTTTCGAACAGCTCGAACTTGCTACCGATTTCGAGGTTGCGGCTCTTTTCGGGGGCGGTGTTGGCGGTGCGGGCGTTGTTGCTGCCCGCGGCAAAGCTGCCCAGAGCGAACTGGTAGGTGTCCCCCGAGGTGTTGTAGGAGGTGCCGTAAGAAGCATAGTAGGTTGCAGCGTCACCGGGCTGCCAGATGGCACCCATTCGTGGGCTCCACAGCGTGTCATCACGGTCGTAGCGGTTACCACTGGTGTCGGCGTATTGCGCTGAGAAACGGTCCATCCGCACCCCACCGACGAGTTTGACTTCAGGGGTGAGGCTCAAGGTGTCCTGTGCATAAAGGCCGATGTTGCGGGCGCTGAAGTGGTTCAGGGCCACCGTGCGGGTGTCGGTGATCGACTGGCCGTCGTTGGGGGTGCCAACCGTGGTGCCCAGCGGCGTGTAGCTGGGCAGCCCTGTCGTGGCACTGTTGTTGCGCAGGGCTTTTTCATCGCTGTAGTCCACCCCGGTGATCAGGTTGTGCTTGTGGCCCAGGGCCTCAAAGGCGGTGGTGTAGTCACTCTGGATTTGCGTCAGATCGCTCTCGGCGCGGCGTGCCTTCGCGGAGCGGGTCAGAGGGGTGCTGTTGCTGAGCGTGGACAAGGTGACGACGTTGGTGAACCGGATTGCGCTGGCCAACAGGTCGCGCTCGTAGTGTCCGTGGCGGACGGTGGTCTTGAGTTCACTGTCTTGATCGAAACGGTGCTTGTGGCTGAAGGTGCCGTAGCTGCTCTCGGTGCGCAGGTAGTCGCTGGCCAGCCCGTAGTAGTTTGTGGCGGGGAGGGTGGGCACGAGCGTGCCAATGGAGCCGCTGGCGCTGGTGATGGCGCTGCCGGTATGGATCAGCCAGGGGTGGTTGTACAGCGGTCGACCGGTGGTTTCGAGGTGGTAGAGACCGACAGCGTATTCGTCGCGCTCGCCAATGCCCCAGCGGTAGCTGCCGGCCACGCCTTTTTTGTCCACTTTGGCGCCCCAGTTGTCGGCCTGGTGGTTCATGACGTTCAGGCGCGCGGCCGAGTTTTCTCCGGTCTGTCGGTTGAAGTCGCCGGTGATGCGGCGCATGTGGCCGCTGCCCGCCGTGACGTTGACCTCGCTTTGGTCCATCAGGAAGGGCTGCTTGTTGACCTGGTTGACCACACCACCGGTGGAGCCTTTGCCGAACAGCATCGAGGCCGAGCCCTTGAGGACTTCCACCCGGTCGAGGTTGAAGGTGTCGCGCTCGATCAGGGGCGCATCGCGCAGGCCATCGACGTAGATGTCGCCCGCTTGCCCGAGCGAGAAGCCGCGCATGCGCACATCTTCCTCGCCCGTTTCACCGGCCATGAAGGTCACGCCTGCCGTGGTTTTCAGGACTTCCCGGAAATCGTCGAGATTGCGCTCATCCATCAGCTTTTCGGTCATCACCGTCACGGTCTGCGGAATGTCCTTGAGTGCCTGGTTTCCTTTGGCGATGCCGGTTTTTTTGACCAGCAGGTTGTCCTTGGCCGCAGTGGCCGATTCGGCCGTGCCCTGCACGGTCACGGTTTTAAGGCTTTTTTCAGGCGCATCCTGCGCGAAAACTGGTGGGCTCGCGCCGAGCGAGCCGGCCAGCATCATGGCGGCCAGAGGAAGCATGTTCTGGGGGGCGTGTGCGGTCATGGGTCAATAGCCTTGAAAAAGTGCTGTTGCAGCAAAACGAAGACAACGGCTGGCTATCACCCCATGCCGTGAGGCAGGGCGAATGGCTTGCTGAGAATATGGAAGAGGGCGGCAGGCTCTGTGGCCTGCCGCACAGGGAGGCTTTACTTGAAGCCGACGCGGTCGAGCATCTGCTGGACCTTGATCTGGTTCATGCCCACGGCGCTGATCGGGATCAGCTCGCTCTTGAAGCTGCCGCCGGTCATGGCCTTGAGGGCCGGGTTGTCGAAGCTCACGCCTTTGGCCACAGGCCACTCGTTGTTGCCGTTGGCAAAGTGGTTTTGTGCGGAAGGGCTGGCCAGGTATTCGAGGAACTTGACAGCGTTGTCTGGGTTTTTGGCATGGCGGGCCACAGCACCACCGGCCACGTTGACGTGGGTGCCCCAGCTGCTTTGGTTGGGGAAGACCACCCCGATGCGCTCGGTCACGGTTTTGTCGGCCGGGTTGGTCGATCGCATCAGGCGCGCCAAGTAGTAGGTGTTGGTCACAGCCACACCGCATTCGCCAGCGGCCACGGCCTTGATCTGGTCGGTGTCACCGCCCTTGGGGCTGCGGGCCATGTTGTCCACCAAGCCCTTGAGCCAGACTTCTGTTTTTTGCGGACCCAGGTGCTCGGTCATGGCACCAAACAGACTCAGGTTGTAGGGGTGCGAGCCCGAACGGATGCACAGTTGGCCTTTGTATTTGGGATCGGCCAGTTTTTCGTAGCTGTCGAAATCGGTCTTGCCGAACTTGAGCTTGTCATACACCACGACGCGTGCGCGGGTGGACAAACCGAACCAGGCGATGCCACCGTTGTCAGTGGGTTTGGCGTGCAAATTGGCCGGAATGGCCGAGTCGAGCACCTTCGATTGCACTGGCAGGAAAAGGCCATCGACCTCAGCTCGCCACAGTCGGGCGGCGTCTACGAGCAAAATCACGTCTGCGGGCGAGGCCGAACCTTCGGCCTTGAGGCGGGCGAGAATACCGGCATCATCGGCATCAACGCGGTTGATCTTGATGCCAGTGGCCTTGGTGAAATCGCTGTACAGCGCTTCATCGGTCGGGTAGTGACGGGCCGAATAAATGTTGAGCACTTTGTCTTGGGCCATCGCCATGGACGAGGCGATCAGCAAGGGCAATGCAATGGAAGCAGACAGGAGGCGCATGGTGGTGCTCTCGGACTTTGTTTCGATGTGAAAATTTTATCTCAAATGCGAATCATTATCAATAACTTTTTCAAAATAGGGAAAATTCAGGGCGAAAACAAGAGCACGCAGCAGCCTTTTTTCGCCTGCAGCGGGCTCTTGTTGGCCCTTGTGCTCAGTGGCTGTGCCGGTGTAGCACCCTTGGGGGGGCATCCGGCGTCAACCAGCGCATCGACGGTGGCTCAGCCCGCATCTGGGGAGGTGCGCCGACCTGTGCAACTGGGCTTGGCACTGGGCGGGGGCGCGGCGCGTGGCTTTGCGCATGTCGGGGTGATCCAGGTGTTGGAAGAGGCCGGGCTGCATCCCAGCCATGTGGTCGGCACTTCAGCCGGCAGTCTGGTGGCCGCCTTGTACGCCAGCGGCAAAAGCGTGGCCGAGTTGCGCAAAGCCGCCGAAACCATGGAGGAGGCCGAAATCACCGACTGGATGGTGCCTTTGCTCAACCGTGGCGCGTTGCGTGGAGACGCACTGGCCAAATACGTGAATGCCCAAGTGGGTGGTCGAAATCTGGAGCAGATGAAGATTCCGCTGGGCATTGTGGCCACCGATTTGCGCAGTGGTGAAGCCATCACCTTTCGCCGAGGCAACACCGGCTCAGCCGTGCGTGCTTCGAGCGCGGTGCCGGCGGTGTTTCAACCCGTGCGCATTGGGGATCGGGAATACGTCGATGGCGGCCTGGTGGCACCTGTGCCCGTGCGCCAGGCCCGTGACATGGGGGCCAATTTCGTGATCGCGGTGGACATTTCCAGCGACCCGGAAGGCAACCCGGCCGGCGATACCTTCCAGATCTTGTTGCAGACCTTTTCCATCATGGGCAAAAGCATCAACACTTTGGCTTTGAAGGATGCCGATCTCGTCATCCGCCCGGCGCTCTCGGGCGTCAAGAGTGCTGATTTCGGTGCCCGCCGTCGCTCAATCGAAGCAGGCCGTGTGGCCATGCTGGCGCAGCTGCCCCGTTTGAAGGAGCGCTTGGCCGCTTTCGAGGCCGGTCATTGATCCCTCTTGCACAGGCATAAAAAAAGGGCTGATCTTGCGATCAGCCCTTGAAGGGATCCCTGTTTCCCAGAGAAATTCAAAAGGATCCGAGGAGACAACTTGTTAATTCAGGTGGCCAGTCCTTGCAAAACCCGCCACCTGTGAAAATCACTTCTTCTTGCCAGCTTTGGGGGCAGCAGCCGAGACGGCAGCCAGATTGGACTCGGCCAGATCGGTGGCTTGCTTGACCGCTTTTTGCACGGATTCGAAAGCGCTGTTGGCCGCTTGCACTGCACCCTTCATCATGGCGACAGCTTGCTCGGAGCCGGCTGGCGCGTTGGAAGCAGCGTTGTCCACCAGATTGGCAAACTGCTTTTGTGCCGCTGCGGCTTGGGCTTCGAAAGCCTTGGTGAATTCGCTGCTGGTGCCCGAAGCGATGTCGTACAGGTGACGGCTGTAAGCGGCGGTCTTTTCAGCCAAAGGCTGGAACAGATTGGCTTGCATGGCCAGCAGCTCTTGGGCGTCTTTCACGCTCAGGGCAGCTTGGGTGTTGTTGGCGGACTCGTCCAAAGCGGCTTTGGCGGCGGTCAGGTTCAACTCGACCAGCTTTTCCACGCCTTCGAAGGCTTTGGCGGTCAAGCCAAACAGGGTTTCGACATTGGCTTTGTGGGAAGCAACGATTTGTTCAGCGGTCATCATGAGAATCTCCAAAATAAGGTTTCAAGGGACTGCGCCGAAACTGGCCGGGGCCGTACAACTTTGTTGCAGTGCAGCATGGTTTTAATTTTAAGGTTTCTGACAGTTGTTGCAAGGGGTTTGCACGCCTGTGCAAGCAGTTTAGAGAGCGTTTTCTAGAATCCAGGTTTCCGCCCAGGGCTCCTTGCACACGCCATGCACGCTTATTACGCCGATCATTTTGTCTTGCCTTTGCCCGAAGGCCACCGCTTTCCGATGCGCAAGTACAGCCGCCTGCGTGACCGGCTCACCCAAGAGTTGCCGGGTGTGCAGATGCGCGAGGCGCCTGCTGCCACCGATGGCGAGCTGGCGCTGGTCCACACACCGGGCTATATCAAGGGGGTGGCCGCGGGCAGTCTGGATGCGGCCGTTCAGCGTGAGATTGGCTTTCCGTGGAGCCCGGCCATGGCCGAGCGGGCCAGGCGTTCCGTGGGGGCCAGCGTGGCCGCCGCCCGCGACGCCCTGGTGCAGGGCGTGGCGGGCAACTTGGCCGGCGGCACCCACCATGCCTACGCCGACAGGGGCGGCGGCTTTTGTGTGTTCAATGACATTGCGGTGACCGCCCGGCTCATGCAGGCCGAGGCCTGGCGGCATCGGCGCTTGAAGATGAATGTGGCGGTGATCGATCTGGATGTGCACCAGGGCAATGGCACTGCCGCCATTTTTGCCAACGACCCCAGTGTTTTCACGCTGTCACTGCATGGCGAGAAGAACTTCCCGTTTCGCAAGGAGCCCAGCGATCTGGATGTGGGCTTGCCGGACGGGTGCACCGATGAGCCTTATCTGGCGGCGCTGCACCAGGCCTTGCAGACCGTGCAAGACCGCTTTGATCCGCATCTGGTGATTTACCTGGCCGGGGCCGACCCGCACGAGGGCGACCGTCTGGGGCGCCTGAAATTGACCGCCGACGGCATGCAAGCCCGCGACCGGGTGGTGATGGACTGGGCCTGGCAACGGCGTCTGCCGGTGGTGCTGTGCATGGGCGGAGGCTACGGGCACGATATCGAGACCACGGTGCAGGTGCAAACGCAGACTTGGGGTGTGGCTTTGGACCATTGGGCGCGTTGGCAACGCTGGCACAATCTCAAGCGATGAACACGCCTGCCAAACCTCAAGCCGAAGGTCGAGATGCCTACAAGGCCTTTCGCGCCATCACCACCCGCTGGATGGACAACGACGTCTACGGGCATGTGAACAACGTCGTGTACTACAGCTGGTTCGACACCGCCGTGAATGCGACCTTGATCGAAAAGGGCGTGCTCGACATCCACGGCGGCAGCACCATTGGCTTGGTCATCGAGACCCAGTGCAACTATTTCGCGCCGCTGGCCTTTCCGCAGACCATCGAGGCGGGCATCCGCGTGGCCAAGCTGGGCACGTCGAGTGTGCGCTACGAAGTGGGCCTGTTCGCGCAAGGCGAGCCTTTGACGGCCGCCAAAGGCCATTTTGTGCATGTGTACGTGGACCGCGAAACGCGCCGCCCTGTGCCTTTGCCTGCCGCATTGAAAACCTATCTGGAGACCTTGACATGAGCATTCCGAACATCAGCCAACAAGTCAGCGCCCGCGTGAGCGATCCGGCCAGCGTGGACACCGCCATCCTGAGCCGTTTCTCGGCCCGGGCCTATTTGCCGCAAGCCGTCGAGCGCAGCGTGCTCGAAGCAGTGCTGCAAGTGGCCGCCCGTGCCCCCAGCGGCACCAACACCCAGCCCTGGAAGGTCTATGTGCTGCAGGGCGCCAAGCGTGACGAGCTGGTGGCCAAGACCTGCGCGGCGCACGATGCCATGAGCGCCAACCCGGCTTTGGCGGCCGAGTACGCAGAGTCTTACGACTACTACCCCGAAAAATGGGTCAGCCCCTTCATTGACCGCCGCCGCGAATGCGGTTTTGGCCTGTACGGCGTGCTGGGCATCGGCAAGGGCGACAAGGACCGCATGCACGCGCAGCACCAGCAGAACTTCCGCTTCTTTGACGCGCCTGTGGGCCTGATCTTCACCATCGACAAAGTCATGGGCCGAGGCAGCCTGCTGGACTACGGCATGTTCTTGCAAAGCATCATGCTGGCCGCCCGTGCGCGGGGCCTGCACACCTGCCCGCAAGCGGCCTGGAACAGCTTCAGCAAAATCATCTTGCCCCATGTGGGCGCAGGTGAGAACGAAATGGTCGTCTGCGGCATGGCACTGGGCTATGCCGATGAGTCGGCCCTGGTCAACACCTTCCAGACCACCCGCGTGAAAGCGCAGGATTTCACCCACTGGGTGGAATAAGTTGATCGTCTGAGCACAAAGGGGCTGGTTTGGGTCTGGAGAGTTTGGCGCTGCAACTGCTCAACGGGCTGAGCCACGCCACCACCTTGTTCTTGATGGCCTCGGGGCTGACGCTGATCTTTGGCGTCACCCGCATCGTGAACTTCGCGCACGGCAGCTTCTTCATGCTGGGGGCGCTGGTGTCGGCCCATGCTGTGACCCACTGGTGGCCCGCTTTGGGTGATTCGGCGCTGGGTTATGCCGGGGCCATGCTGCTGGGCGCGGCGGTGGCCAGCGGGGTGGGCGCATTGGCCGAATTCAGCTTGCTGCGCCGCATGCGCCAGGCCCCGGAGCTGTACCAGTTGGTGGCCACCTTTGGCCTCACGCTGGCGCTGCACGATGCGATGCGCTGGTTTTTCGGACCCGACGAAGTGTTTGCGCCGCGCTTTCCGGGCCTCAAAGGGGCGGTGGCGCTGGGCGAGGCGTATTTTCCGACCTGGCAGTTGTTCACACTGGCGCTGGGCCCCTTGGTCTGGTGGGGCCTTCACGCGCTGCTGACCCGCACGCTGTGGGGCAAGCAGGTCAAGGCCGCCACACAAGACAAAGACATGCTCGATGCCCTGGGCGTGAGCCCCGCGCCGCTGATGTTGGGCGTGGTCATGCTCGGCTGTGCCTTGGCGGGTTTGGCGGGGGCCCTGCAGTTGCCGCGTGAACCGGCCCATTTGCAGATGGACATGAGCGTAGTGGTCGAGACCTTTGTGGTCGTGGTCACTGGCGGTCTGGGCAGTGTGGGCGGGGCCTTTGCCGCGGCGGTGCTGATCGGTGTGATCCACGTGCTGGGTGTGGCCTGGGTGCCGCAAGCAACATTGGTATTGGTGTTTTTGACCATGGCCGTGGTGCTGGTGTTGCGCCCGCAAGGCTTGGGTGGCGCGGCTGTGGCGGTGACGCAGCGCGAGGCGGTGCCTGTTTTTTCAGTCGCCCCGCAAGGCTGGGCCCGCTGGCTTGCGCCGCTGCTGGTGGCGGGCCTGCTGTGGTGGGCTTTGGGGCAAGGCGACTACAGCCGCAGCCTGAGTGAAGACCTGCTGGTCATGCTGCTCTTGGGTTTGAGCCTGCAAGTGATGATGGCGCTGGGCGGGCTGGTCAGCTTTGGCCACGCGGCTTTTTTTGCGCTGGGCGCTTACGGGGCGGCCTTGGCGCATTTGCAGTGGGGCTGGGTTTTGTTGCCTGCGCTGGCGGTGGGCATGGGGTTGGCGGTGGCGGTGGCGGCGGTGTTTGGCCTGGTGCTGGTGCGCATGAGCGGGGTGTACCTGGCCATGCTGTCGTTGGCGCTGGCGCAGGTCATCTGGGCCGGGGCCAGCCAGTGGGTGGGCCTGACGGGCGGCGACAACGGCTTGATCGGTCTGGCGCTGATCGTGCCCGAGTCCCGCGCGGTGTTTGACCTTGCGCTTTTGGCCGGTGTGCTGGCGGCGGTGGCCATGCTGGGCCGCTGGAGTGTGTCCAGCCGAGGGGCGGCTTTGCAAGCCTTGCGCGATGCACCGCTCAGGGCGGCGGCCAGTGGCTTGCCGGTGAACCGTTTGCGTTACCAGGTGTTTGTGCTCAGCGCGGCTTTGGCCGGGCTGGCAGGCGGCTTGTGGGCCGCCATCAAGGGGGCCGTGTTCCCGTCGGTGGCCAGTGTGGGCACCTCGGTCGATGCGCTGCTGGTGATTTTGCTGGGCGGCGTGCACCAGTTGTGGGGCGCGTTCGTGGGCAGCGCCTTGCTGGTGTGGGGTGGGGCCGAGCTGGGGCAGGGCCTGGACTATTGGCGCGGCGTGTTGGGCCTCGTGATCATGGCGGTCATGGTGCTCTCGCCCAGCGGGGTGCTGGGCGGTTTGCAGTCTTGGTGGCTGTCTCGGCGGAGGCCTGCATGAGTCTGCGCGTGCAAGACCTGCTGCGCCATTACGGCGGCGTCAAAGCGCTTGACGGCGTGAGCTTCGAGGTGCTGCCCGGCCAGTGCGTGGCCCTGATCGGGCCGAACGGCGCGGGCAAGTCCACCTGCTTTGCCTGTCTGGCGGGTCAGCAAGTGCCCACCCGTGGCCGCGTTTTTTGGCAGGGCCAGGATGTGACCGACCTGACACCCGCCGGGCGGCAGGCGCTGGGCATGGCCCGGACCTTTCAGGTGGCACAAACCTTTGAAGCCTTGACCGTGCTGCAAAACCTGCAACTGGTCTTGTCACGCGAGCACCTGTCGTGGTGGGACCGCCTGGCCGGGCGCCACACGGCCCAGGCTTTGCAAGGGCTTGCCCAAGTGGGGCTGGCGGCGCAAGCGCAGGTGGTGGTGGCCGACTTGCCCTACGGCGCCAAAAAGCGGCTGGAGCTGGCCATGGCCTTGGCGGGCTTGCCCGGGCACGGCGAGTCTGTTCAGGTCGGGCATGTCCAAGGCGAGCGGGTGCTGCTGCTCGACGAGCCTGCTGCCGGTCTGGCCCCGGCCGAGCGGGCCGACATGATGGCCCTGGTACGTCAGGTGGCTGATGAGGGCGTCACGGTGCTGTACACCGAACACAATATGGACGCCGTGTTTGGCGTGGCCGACCGGGTGCTGGTGCTCATGCAAGGGCGACTGGTGGCCAATGGCACGCCCGAGGCGGTGGCCCAAGACCCGCAGGTGCGTGAGCGCTACCTGGGGCGCGATTTCGACATGCAGATCGGCATGAAAGGACGGCGTGATGCTCGCGGTTGAAGGTCTGAGCGCTTGGTGGGGCCACGCGCAGGCGCTGTTCGACGTCAGCCTGCAGGTGGCCGAGGGCGAACTCGTCGTGCTGCAAGGGCTCAACGGCGCGGGCAAATCCACTTTGCTGCAATCGCTGATCGGCATCGGCCCGCGTGTGCAGGGCCGCATCGTCTGGGACGGGCAAGCCATTCAGGCCTGGCCGGCGCACCGCCGCGCCCGTGCGGGCTTGGGCTTTGTGGCCGAAGACCGACGCCTGTTCACCAGCCTGTCGGTGCAAGACAACCTCTGGATCGCCGCGCAAACCGAGGGGCAGGGCACGCCTGCAGCGCGCTTGCAGCGCGTGCTGGCTTTGTTCCCGCAGCTCGAGCCCATGTTGCAACGCCCGGCCAGCCAGATGAGCGGCGGCGAACAGCAAATGCTGGCCTTGGCCCGTACCCTGATGACCGGCCCGCGCTTGTTGTTGCTGGACGAGCCCTGCGAGGGCATTGCCCCGGTGCTGGTGGCGGCCATGCGCGATGCGCTGCTGCAACTGGCCCAAGAGGGCGTGACCATGCTGGTGGCCGAGCAAAACCAGATCCTGGCAGCTCATGCGCAGCGGGTGTTGACCTTGGTGGGGGGCCGGGTGGTTTGATGGCTCAGTGGCTCAAAGCCATCTGAATGCCCATGTGGCGACCAAAGTGGGGGCGATGGCGGCCAGCAGCAGCCGCGTTGGGGCAATGGTGTTGTCTGGGAAATAGGCCTTCAAGATGGCGGCGCCTGCCGGGTTGGGGGCGTTGGCGATCAGCGTGAGGCCGCCGCCCGTGACAGCGCCGGACACCAATGCCACTTTGAATTCCTGGCTCAAGCCCGGCACCAGTGAGCCCAGATAAGTGATGGCCGCATTGTCGGTGATGGCTGTCAGCGCCATGGCCCCGTAAAACACAGTGTCTGGTGACAAGCTCAGCAGCATGGGCTCCAGCCACCACTGCTGCAATCCCCCCAAGACCACCAGTCCCGCCAGGAAAAATGAAACCAGCAAAGCTTCGCGCAGGATCAGCGGGCTTTGGTGTTCGCGCCAAGCCGTGGCAAAACCCAGAAAAAGCAGCATCAAACCGATGAAAACCACCGGATGGTGGGCAAAGAGCACAACACCTCCCAGAAACACCAAGTGCATGAAGGTGACGCCGGTCGGGATGATCGCCTCGTGTGAGGCCTTGCTTGTTGTCAGTGTCATCAACTCCCGCCGCAGCCACAAGGCGGCACCCACTGAGTTCACGAAGACGGCGATGGCCGCTTTCCAGCCAAAGGTTTGGAGCATGAAATCAAGGCCCCATTGCCACACGTGCGCCACCATGAGCACGGGGGGCGCTGCGAATGGTGTCAGGGTGCCGCCAATTGAGACATTGACAAAGAGCACGCCCAAGGTCACGTATTTCAAGCGCTCGGACACCGGTTGTGTGAACAGCGTGTCGCGCAGCAAGAGGGCCCCCAAGGTCATGGCCGCTGGTTCGGTGATGACAGATCCCAGCAAAGGCACCAGCGCCAGCACCAGGATGTAAGTGGCCAGCAGCGGCGATCCGGGCCAGAGTCCAGCCAGGCGCACCACCAGCTGCCGCGCCAGCGTCAGCACAGGGCGTGTGCCCGCGATCACCATCACCGCGAAGACAAACAAGGGTTCTGTGAAATTGCGCGACTCCAGGTACGCCAGCGTCCATGTTCGGCCACTCAGGCCAAAGGAGATGGCCATCAAGACACAGGCCCACAGACCAAAAACAACCTCCACCTCGCCCAAAAGGTGCCAGAGGCCGGCTTGTTGCGGATGGGTATGGGCCAGACGTTCGAAGTGGCGTGTCGAAAACGCGTGGATCAGGGCCAGTGCAAATACGGCAGCAGCCAGCCATTGAAGAATGGGTGTGATGGGGGCAGACAAGGGAAGCTCCGGTCGCGAGGCGGCCCGACCATCGCAAAAACCTGTTGCACCGCCTGTGGCACAACACCCGAAGGCGATCTTAACGGATCGGTCTTGGCCCGCAATATCTGGTTAATATCACCCCTTCAGCCTTTCGTGTCGCCCTGGTCCTGTGGGGCACTCACCGCTTGCCATGATCATCACCAGCCTGCTCGACACCGACCTGTACAAATTCACCATGATGCAGGTCGTGCTGCACCAGTTTCCGGGTGCGCAGGTCGAATACAAATTCAAGTGCCGCAACCCCGGCGTCGCATTGGCACCTTTCGTCAATGAGATCCGCCAAGAAATCCGTTCGCTGTGCAGCCTGAACTTCAAGGAGTCCGAGCTGCAGTACCTGCGCTCGCTGCGCTTTATCAAGAGCGACTTTGTGGACTTTCTGGGGCTGTTCAAGCTCAACGAAAAATACATCCAGGTCACGCCCTTGCCCAGCGGCGAGATCGACATCACGATCCAAGGCCCTTGGCTGCACACCATTTTGTTTGAAATCCCGGTGCTGGCCATCGTTAACGAGGTGTTCTTTCGCAACACCCAAAAGGTGCCCGACCTGATGGAGGGACGCCGTCGCCTGGATCAGAAAATTGCGCAATTGCAAGGCGCGGGGCTGGAGACGCTGAAGATTGCCGATTACGGTACGCGCCGCCGCTTTTCGCGGGCCTGGCACGAAGAGGTGCTGCGCGTTTTGTCGGCCCGTTTGGGCACCGGCCCCAAGGGCCAGTTCGCCGGGACCAGCAATGTCTATTACGCCTACCTGCTGGGCCTGACCCCGCTGGGCACCATGGCGCACGAATACCTGCAAGCCGCACAGGCTTTGGGCCCGCGTCTGCGCGACAGCCAGACTTTTGCTTTCGAGTCCTGGGCCAAGGAATACCGGGGTGACCTGGGCATTGCCTTGAGCGATGTCTATGGCTTCAACGCTTTCCTGCGCGACTTTGACCTGTTTTTCTGCAAGCTGTTCGATGGGGCGCGCCACGACAGCGGCGATCCGTTCAGCTGGGGCGAGCGCATGATCGCGCACTACCAGCACAACCGCGTCGACCCCCAGACCAAGACCCTGATCTTCAGCGACAGCCTGACCATTCCGCGCACCATCGAGCTGTACCAGCAGTTCCGCGGGCGCTGCCAGCTGGCCTTTGGTGTGGGCACCAACCTCACCAACGATCTGGGCTATGAGCCTTTGCAGATCGTGATCAAGATGACCCGCTGCAACGGCCAGCCTGTCGCCAAGTTGTCGGACACGCCAGGCAAAGGCATGTGCGATGACGAAAAATACCTGGCTTATCTGAAGCAGGTGTTTGAAATCGAGCCCCGGTGATGATGCAACTGTTTTTGAAAGACGCGTGACATGTTGACCGCTCTCGTTGTGATTTTTGTTTTGGCCTATGCCGCCATCGCTTTGGAGCATCCGCTCAAAGTCAATAAAACTGCGACGGGCTTGTTGGCGGCTGGCCTGTTGTGGACGGTTTATGCCCTGGGGGCGGCCGATCCCGCCAAGGTGAGTCACGAGCTGAGCGAATCGCTGATGTCGACGGCCCAGATTGTGTTTTTCCTCATGGGAGCCATGGCCATTGTGGAGGTGGTGGATGCTCACAATGGATTCGAAATCTTGACCTCGCGCATCAAGACGACCTCACTGTCGCGACTGATGTGGCTGGTCGGGTTGGTGACTTTCTTTTTGAGTTCAGTGCTGGACAACCTGACCACTGCCATCGTGATGGTCTCGCTGATGAAAAAACTGCTCGACAAACGCGAAGATCGCCTGTTTTTTGCAGGGGTGATTGTCATTGCGGCCAATTCAGGTGGTGCTTGGTCGCCCATCGGCGATGTGACAACCACGATGCTGTGGATCGGCGGTCAGGTGACGGCCTTGGAAATCATGAAAGGCGTATTCCTCGCATCGCTGGCCAGCTTGCTCATACCGCTGGCAGCCATGGCCTATGCGGTTCGGGGTCGGCCTGTGTTGGCACCAGCGCAGGGGGTGTCCTCGGATTTGTCAAACACGCCGGCGTTCGAGCGCAATCTGATGTTTTTTCTGGGTTTGGGCATCCTGGTGGCAGTACCGGTGTTCAAGGCGGTCACGCATTTACCGCCCTTCATGGGCATTTTGTTGGGACTGGGCTTGCTCTGGCTGGTCGGTGATTTGGTGCACAAGGACAAAGGTGACGAGGCCAAAGCGCACCTCACGCTGGTGAGTGCACTCACCCGCATCGACATGAGTGCTGTGCTGTTTTTTGTGGGAATTTTGCTGTCGGTGGCCACGCTGGAGCACACCCACATCTTGTCTTCGTTGGCCCAATGGTTTGATCGCACCGTGGGGCGACAAGATCTGATCGTGATGATCATTGGCTTGATCAGTGCGGTGGTGGACAACGTGCCCTTGGTGGCGGCCTCCATGGGCATGTACAGCTTGGCACAGTACCCGCCGGACAGTTTTCTGTGGGAGTTTTTGGCTTATTGCGCCGGCACGGGCGGATCAATCCTGATCATTGGCTCGGCCGCCGGCGTGGCAGCCATGGGGCTCGAGAGAATTGATTTCGTTTGGTATGCCAGAAAAATCAGCGGCTGGGCCCTGTTGGGCTATTTTGCAGGGGCTGCTTTGTACATCCTTGAATTTCAATTGACGCATTGAGTGACGGTTGATCCGACACAGACAGAGACATCATGAACAAACCCCATATCTTGGTGGCCCGGGCCATTTTTCCGGACGTGCTGGCCAACTTGGCTCAACACTTTGACGTGGAAAGCAACCAGTCTGACGAGGTCTGGTCTGCCACTGAACTCACCCGCCGCATGCAGGGCAAAGTCGGCGCCTTGACGACCGGCAGTGAGCGGATCGATTCAGGGCTCTTGCAGGCCAACCCTCAACTCCAAATCGTGGCCAACATGGCTGTGGGTTACAACAACTTCGATGTACCTGCCATGACCGCTGCCGGTGTGGTGGCCACCAACACGCCGGATGTGCTGACCGAGACCACGGCTGATTTCGGTTTTGCCTTGCTGATGGCCACGGCCCGTCGCATCACCGAGAGCGAACATTTTTTGCGTGACGGGCAATGGACCAAGTGGAGCTACGACATGTTCGCCGGGGCCGAGGTGCATGGCTCGACCTTGGGCATCATCGGCATGGGCCGCATCGGGCAGGGCATTGCCCGCCGCGCCGCGCATGGCTTTGGCATGGACGTGATCTACCACAACCGCTCGCGCCTGAGTGCCGAGCTGGAGGCCGAGTGCAAGGCCCGTTATGTGTCTAAGGAAGAACTGCTCAAGACGGCAGACCATGTGATGCTGGTGGTGCCTTACAGCGCCGAGTCGCACCACACGATGGGCGCGGCCGAGTTGGCGCAGATGAAGCCGACGGCCACGCTGGTGAACATTGCACGCGGCGGCATCGTGGACGACGCCGCCTTGGCCAAAGCCTTGGCGTCCCGTCAGATTGCAGCCGCAGGTCTGGACGTGTTCGAGGGCGAACCCTCGGTGCATCCTGATTTGCTCCAAGTGCCCAATGTGGTCCTCACGCCGCACATTGCGAGTGCCACCGTCAAGACGCGCCGCGCCATGGCCCAGTTGGCGGCCGATAACCTCATTGGCTTTTTGACCCGTGGCGAGGCCGTGACCCCGCTCAACACCGTGACCGGACGCGCCGCATGAACGAGACTTGGCTGGTGATCGCGCTGGCGGCATTGAATCTGGTCTTGGTGGTGTGGCTCTTGCTGCGCAAGCCCGCGCTGCCAACAGACAGTCCCGAGCAGCAAGCGCGCATGGCCGAGCAAGCGGCCTGGCAGCAGCAACAGTTTGAGGGCCTGCAAACCCAGACCGAGCGGCTGGAGCGCGAGTTGCGCACCGAAATCAGCCAGTCGGGCGTGCAGGGACGCCAAGAGGCCATGCAGACGCTGACGCTGTTCCAGCAATCGCTGCTGCAGCAAAGCGCCGAGGCCACCCGCACGCAAAACCAGCAAATCGACGCGCTGGCCCAGCAGTTGGCCTTGCTGCAAAAGAGCCTGACCGACAGCCTGGCCCAGCAGGTCAATGCGCTGTCGGAGGCCAACGCCCGGCGCCTGACCGAGATGCGCGGCACCATGGAAACCCAGCTGGCCCAGCTGCAGCAAAGCAACGCCGCTAAGCTCGACGAAATGCGCCAGACGGTGGACGAAAAACTCCAGGCCACCTTGCAGGCCCGCCTGGGCGAGAGCTTCAAACAAGTGGCCGACCGCCTGGAGCAGGTGCACAAAGGCTTGGGCGAAATGCACCACCTGGCACAGGGCGTGGGTGATCTCAAGCACCTGCTGACCAACGTCAAAACGCGTGGCATGTTTGGCGAAGCCCAGCTGGCATCCTTGCTGGAACAAGTGCTGACGCCCGAGCAATACGCGGTGCAAGTGGCCACGCGCCCCGGCGACAAGAACCGGGTCGACTTTGCCATCCGCCTACCAGGCCGCTCGGACAACGGCCAGCCTGTGTGGTTGCCGATCGACGCGAAGTTTCCGAACGAAGATTACGAACGTTTGCTCGAAGCCCAGGGCCGCGCCGACCCGGTGCAAGCCGAGCTGTGCGCCAAGGCGCTGGAAGCGCGCATCAAGCTCGAAGCCAAATCGATTGCCGACAAATACCTGGAGCCGCCGCACACCACCGACTTTGCGGTCATGTTCCTGCCCACCGAAGGGCTGTACGCCGAAGTGCTGCGCCGCCCAGGTCTGATGGAAACCTTGCAACGCGACCACCGCGTGACGCTGGCCGGCCCGACCAACCTGATGGCCATGCTCAATGCTTTGCAAATGGGCTTTCGCACGCTGGCGCTCGAAAAGCGCTCCAGCGAAGTCTGGCAGGTGCTGGGCGCGGTCAAGACCGAGTTTGGCAAGTTTGGCGATGTGCTCGACAAGGTGCGCAACCAGACACAAACCGTGCTCAATACCTTGGATCAAGCCCAGACCCGCAGCAATGTGATGAACCGGGCTTTGCGCCAGGTTGATGCCTTGCCCGAGTCCGATGCCCAGGCCTTGCTGCCCGGTGGCGATGCCTGATTGGCGGCGGGCATGAAGCGCGAACTGGCCCGACTCATCTCCGGACAAATCTTTTTGCACGCCTGCATGGCGGGCATGCGCATGGCCACGCCCCTGCTGGCTTTGAAGCAAGGCTTCAGCGCCATGGCGGTGGGGGCATTGTTGGCCTTGTTTGCTTTGACCCAGGTGTTTCTGGCTTTGCCGGCTGGCCGCTATGCCGACCGCAAAGGCCTCAAGCAACCTTTGTTCATCAGCGTGGCCATCGCTTTCGCCGGGGCCAGTCTGGCTGTCATTTGGCCTGTCTTTCCCGTCTTGTGCCTGAGTGCATTGACATCCGGGGGGGCCACCGGCATGGCGGTGATCGCCTTGCAGCGCCACGTGGGACGGCTGGCCACGGGGCCTGCAGAATTGAAACTGGCCTTCAGCTGGCTCTCGATCGGACCGGCGATTTCCAACTTTCTAGGCCCGGTGCTGGCGGGTTTGATGATCGACTTTGCCGGGCCAGAGCCTGCACACGAAACCGGCTTTCGGGCCGCTTTTTTGCTAATGGCCTTGTTGCCTTTGTGCACTTTGCTGAGCGTGCGCAAGGTGCAGGAAAAGGTCAGCGCGGAGGTCGAAATCACCCAGGCCCCCAAACGGGTGCTGGACTTGCTTCGCCAGCCCTTGATGCTGCGCTTGCTGGCGGTCAACTGGTTGTTGTCGTCTTGCTGGGATGTGCACACCTTTGTGGTGCCGTTGTTGGGCCATGAGCGGGGTTTGAGTGCCTCGGTGGTGGGCACGATCCTGGGCTCATTTGCGGTGGCGGCTGCCATCATCCGGGTATCGTTGCCCTGGGTCTCGCGCCATTTGCACGAGTACCAAATCATCACCATCTCCATGGTGTGCACCGCTGTCTTGTTTGGTGCCTATCCCTTCATGCCCACGCCCTGGGCCATGGGCGTGTGCTCGGTTTTGCTGGGTTTGGTCTTGGGGGCGGTACAGCCCATGATCATGAGCACCTTGCACCAGATCACCCCTGCCAACCGGCAAGGCGAGGCCTTGGGCTTGCGCCTGATGAGCATCAACGCCTCCAGTGTGTTGATGCCCATGCTCTTTGGTGCGGCGGGGGCCATTGCAGGCGTGTCGCCGGTGTTCTGGGTGGTGGGCACGGCGGTGGGCTTGGGGGCGCGCTCGGCCATGAAATTGCGTCCACCGAGACACAAGTAGGTTGGCGCTTCAGCGCCGACGCTGCTGAGCTTGGCGCACCGAATGTCGGGGCTCAAGCCATCAACCCGCCAGAAGTTCAGACCTGATTCAAGCCGCCGCCACATCCAGCTGGTAGAAGTCGCGAATGATTTGCCAGGCTTCTTCGGGCGTGTCCACGTAGCGGAACAGTCGGAGATCTTCGCGGGAAATGGTGCCTTCTTCCACCAGAACTTCCATGTCAATCAGGCGTGTCCAGTAGTCGGTGCCAAACAGCAAGATCGGAACCTGGGTGGACTTTTTGGTTTGAACCAGGGTCATCACTTCGAACAATTCGTCCAGCGTCCCGAAGCCGCCCGGGAAAGCCACGAGCGCTTTGGCGCGCATCATGAAATGCATTTTGCGCAGCGCAAAGTAGTGAAACTTGAAGCTCAATTCGGGCGTGACATACGGGTTGGGGTGCTGCTCGTGGGGCAAGGCGATGTTGAGCGCGACAGAGGGGGCGCCGGCTTCTTGCGCGCCCCGGTTGGCCGCCTCCATGATGCCGGGGCCACCGCCTGTGCAGATGTAGAGTTTTTCGTCGTCCGCCAGGCGCGAACAAGACTGCGCCACCAAGCGCGCAAAGGCGCGGGCGTTTTCGTAGTGCTGTGCGTTGCGCACCCGGGTCAGGGCCTGGGCAATGGCGGGCGCCTGGCCACTTTTTTGGGCGGCTTCCAGTTCGGCATGTGCGGTGACCATGTCCGAAAAACGTGCACTGCCAAACACCACCACGGTGTGCTCGATCCCCGCTTCGATCTGGGCCAGGTCGGGTTTGAGCATTTCCAGCTGGAAGCGGATGCCGCGGGTCTCACGGCGCAATAAAAATTCAGGATCAGCAAAAGCCAGGCGCTCGGCCTGCGGCTCTAACCAGGCGGCATCCTGGAAGTTGACAGGGGTTTCAGCCCAGGCATGGGGCAGGGAAGGGGCTTTGAGATTTTGGGTCGATTGCATGCCGCCATTGTGCCTGCGGCGCACACCTGCAACCTTGACGGGCCACCATGAAAAAAGCCCCTTGCGGGGCTTTGCTGGACGGGTCGATCAGGTGATCAGACGCGCTTGCGGTATTCACCGGTGCGGGTGTCGATTTCGATCTTGTCGCCCTGGGCCACAAACAAAGGCACAGGCACTTCCATGCCGGTAGAGATTTTGGCGGGTTTCATGACTTTGCCGGAAGTGTCGCCCTTGACAGCGGGCTCGGTCCAGGTGATTTCACGCACCACGCTGGTGGGCAATTCCACCGAGATGGCTTTCTCGTTGTAGAACACCACTTCGAGTTCCATGCCATCTTCCAGATAGTTCAAAGCGTCGCCCATGTTGGTGGCTTCGACTTCGTACTGGTTGAACTCGGTGTCCATGCACACGTACATGGGGTCAGCGAAGTAGGAGTAGGTGCACTCTTTTTTGTCCAGAATGACCTGGTCCATCTTGTCGTCGGCGCGGAACACGACTTCGGTGCCGAAGTTGGCGATCAGGCTTTTGAGCTTCATGCGCACGGTGGACGAGCCACGGCCGCCGCGTTGGTATTCGGTGCGCAGGACGACCATGGGGTCTTTGCCGTGCATGATGACGTTGCCGACGCGGATTTCTTGAGCGGTTTTCATAGGAATTGAGTCTGAAATGAAAAGGGGTGGCCAAAAGCCAAGCCCACTATTCTAACCTGCGACCCCGGCTTTTGCCCGGATCCGGGCGGTGCGATCAATCCCGTGCTGTCAGGCCATGCGCCAGACCGCCCAGCACAATGCCGCCCAAGGCCCACAAAATGTCGGTATTGCCCGTGCCCAAGGCCGCGATCGCCGGGCCAGGGCACACGCCGCTCAATCCCCAGCCCACGCCAAAAATGGCCGAGCCGATGACGGTCTGGCGGTTCCAGCTGGCAGGCTGGGTGAGGAACTGACCGCCCAGCAAAGGCCGGCCCAAACAGCGTGGAAAACCTTTGTAGGCCAGCATGGCCAGGCCTGCCGCGCCGCCCATGACCAACATCAGGCCCCAGTCCTTGAACTGCAGGAAACCGAGGACCACTTCGGGCTGGATCATGGTGGCCAGCGACAGGCCAAAGCCAAACAGCGCTCCGGCCAGCAGGGTGACCAGCGCTTTGGGAAAGGTGAGGTTGTTCGGATTCATGCCAAGCTCCAGGCCATCAGGTTGGCGGTCATGAAGGCCGTGGCCATGAAGGTGAGCACCGCACCCAGCGAGGGCAGCTGCAAAGAGCCCAGCCCGCAAATGCCGTGGCCCGAGGTGCAGCCGTTGCCCAGACGGGCACCGTAGCCGACCAGGAAACCACCCATCAACAGTTGCCAGGCGGGCACGCTGGTGTGCTGCGTTTCACCTCCCGCCAGCGCGAAGCGCCAGACCAGAGCACCCAGCACCACGCCCAGAGCGTAGACCAGCCGCCAGTTGCGCGAGTTCAAAAATCGCTCTTGCCGAAAGAAGTCGCGTTGGAAGACAAAAGACCAGCTGCTTGAAAAAACGGTGCTCATGCCGCCGACCCAACCATTGAACAAATACAGCAGCGCCACACCAGCGCCAATCGTCAAGCCGCCCAGCAGGTAGTGCTGCCAGCCGAGGGGGAAAAGGGTATTGATGAGGTCCATGGTGCGGGATTATCCCCGCAGCACGTCTCAGGTGTTGGGAACCCGGGCGGGCGAGTAAGCCAAGAGTTGGGTGAGCAGGTCGTCCTGTGCCAGCAGCCGTGTGCGTGCCGCCTGGGCGCATTCGGCCCACACTTGCAATGTATCGGCGCTCGGTGTGGGCAAGGGGCAGTCTTCGAGGCCGTTCCAGACATGGTGAAACCGTTTCAGGCAGTCCGGTGCATCCAGCCAGTTCAGAAAGGCATCCAGTTTGGCGTGGTGGGCGTTGTCGTCCTGCGGGTAGATGTGCCACACAAAGGGTTGGCCTGCCCACAGGGCACGCACCAAGGAGTCTTCGCCGCGCACGAAGTTCAGGTCGCAGGCCCAGAGCATGTCGTCAAAACCGTCCTGATCGGTGTAGGGCAGCGCAGTCCAACGGTGGGGCTGGGGGATGACGGCCACCGCTTGCTGCACCGCCGCCAGTGGGCGCCCCGGGGTGACGAGCAGGTGCGAATCTGTGGCTGCCAACTGCGTCAGCAGCTGAGGCAGGCGGGCTGGTTCATAGCAAAAGAGGCTGACGAGGCGCCCTCCGGGTTGCAGGTGGGGGGCATGGCTGGCGCGCCAGGCTGCGCGGTCAAAGTTCTTTTGACGCTCCAGCAGGCCGGCTTCGCGCAACAGGCCGCCGGTGTCTGGTGTGAAGCCGGGATAAAAAAAGTGCTTGGTCCAGCCCTTGGCCGGGCCGTTCATCACAGGTGACGGCAGGCCGTGCATCCGCGGCACCCAGTCTTCGGCGCTCAGGTATTCGAGGTTGATCCAGTCGGGTTGCTGCTGATGGGTGGCCACAGCACGCGCTACAAAATGGGCCACAAAGGCTTCGGGCAGTGTGCAGCCAAAGGCTTCGATCCACACGTCGGCGGGCTTCAAGCGGGTCAGCACGTCACTTTGGCTGGCATCGACCCAGGCCAGCACTTGTAAGTCGGGCAGGGCATAGGCTTCGGGAGCCATCCAGTTCAGGGCCGAGGCGTCGTCTACCCACAGCCGCACCGACTGGCCTTGCGCCAGCAACTGGCGCGTCAGGCGCCAGCACACGCCCAGGTCGCCGTGGTTGTCGATGACGGTGCAAAAAATATCCCAAAGGCGGTGCGTGTTCATGGTGGGGGATTGTCGCGGCAAAGTGTTTCACCGTCACAATACGCGCCATGACAGCGGTGCACGACGAATCCTTGCTGGCCCAGGTGGCCGCGCTCCCGGCGTTGCCGGGGGTTTACCGTTACTTTGATGCGCAAGGCAACGTGCTGTACGTGGGCAAGGCCAAGCAGCTCAAGAAGCGGGTGTCGAGCTATTTTCAGAAGGACCACGGCGGCACGCGCATTGGCCACATGGTCAGCAAGATCGCCCGCATGGAGACCACGGTGGTGCGCTCCGAAGCCGAGGCGCTGCTGCTGGAAAACAACCTGATCAAGACGCTGAACCCGCGTTTCAACATCCTGTTTCGGGACGACAAGACCTACCCGTATTTGAAGTTGACCGGCAACGGCACCTTGTACCTGAAGGCCGAAGGCGGTGCGCCCGATGCGCAGACTTATCCGCGTGTGGCCTATTACCGGGGCTCGGTCGAGAAGAAACACCGCTACTTTGGCCCTTTCCCCAGCGCCTGGGCGGTCAAAGAGACGATCCAGCTTTTGCAAAAGGTGTTCCGCCTGCGCACCTGCGAAGACACGGTGTTTGCCAACCGCAGCCGCCCCTGCTTGCTGTACCAGATCAAGCGATGCTCGGGCCCCTGCGTGAACCTGATCAGCCCGCAAGGCTATGCCGACGATGTGAAGCATGCCGAGCGCTTTTTGAAGGGCGAGACCCAGGCCCTGCTGCAAGAGATGGAAGCGCGGATGATGGCGCATGCCGAGCAGCTGGAGTTCGAGCAGGCCGCCGAGGTGCGCAACCAGATGTCGGCCCTATCCAAGGTCTTGCACCAACAGTCGGTGGACACGGGCACCGACACCGATGTGGACATTTTGGCGGTGCGCGTGCACGGCGGCCGTGCCTGCGTGAATCTGGCCATGGTGCGCGGCGGGCGGCATTTGGGCGATCGGGCTTACTTTCCGGCCCATGTGGAAGATGCCCACGCCTTGCAAGCCGTTGAGGAAGACGCCGAAACACAACGCCCGGTGGAGCAGCAGGTGCTGGAGGCTTTTCTGGCACAGCACTACATCGGCATCCCGGTGCCTGCGGCGCTGATCACAAGCGTGGCGGTGGACAAGGCCTTGGTCGATGCGTTGTCGCAACAGGCGGGCTACAAGATTTCAGCGGTGCACAACCCACGCGAGCAGCGCCGGGTGTGGCTTTCGATGAGCGAGAAGAACGCCGACATCCAGCTGGCCCGATTGCTGGCCGAAGAAGGCTCACAGCAAGCCCGCACCCGGGCGTTGGCCGATGCACTCGATTTGGCCCCGGACGATCTGGACGCCTTGCACATCGAGTGTTTTGACATCTCGCACACGGCGGGCGAGAACACGCAGGCTTCGTGCGTGGTGTTTCGCCAGCACAAGATGCAAAGCAGCGAATACCGCCGCTACAACATCGAGGGCATCACGCCCGGTGACGATTACGCCGCCATGCGCCAGGTGCTGATGCGCCGCTACGGCAAGTTGGCCGAAGCCATGCGTTCTGCCGAGGGCACGGCCCGTTTGCCCGATTTGGTGCTGATTGACGGCGGCAAGGGCCAGGTGTCCATGGCCAAAGAGGTGTTCACGCAGCTGGGGCTGGATTTGTCACACATCGTGGGCGTTGAAAAAGGCGAGGGCCGCAAGGTGGGCCTGGAGGAACTGGTGTTTGCCGATGGCCGCGA